>ERZ779737.2702-NODE-2702-length-11256-cov-2.792697_pt1 | contig 11256 bp, 9 predicted proteins | sample MGYA00511889_ERZ779737 | MGnify/ENA primary metagenome ERZ779737 (study PRJEB29588, sample SAMEA2163575) | human gut metagenome | biome: human gut; feature: human-associated habitat; material: faeces | place: Denmark | collected 2008/2010 ...
TGAACAGGGATTTAAAGAAGCCGATATCATTATCGACAGAACCTTTGCCACGACGCAGATTCAATGCACGCCGACGGAACCGCACGTCGTGTTTACGAAAATGCAGGGCGACCGGCTGGTTATTCACGCTTCGACGCAGGTGCCGTTCCATTTGCGCCGCGTCGTCGCCAAAGTCCTTGGCATTCCCGAAACGAAGATTCATGTCATCAAAGAACGTGTCGGCGGCGGATTCGGCTCCAAACAAGACGTTATTTTGGAAGACGTCGCCGCTTTTGCGACCTATTCAACGGGGCGTCCCGTCTATTACCGTTATACGCGCAATCAGGAATTCAACACCTGTTCGACACGCAAACCGATGCGCGTGCGCGTTAAAATCGGGGCAAAGAAAGACGGTACGTTTACCGCCATTCAAATGGATAACGAAGCCAATACCGGACCGTTCGGAGCGCATGCGTTGACCGTTCCGATGAACGCGTGTTCCAAAAACCTGCCGTTGTTCTTATGTCCGAATATGTATTTTACGGTGCGCATTTATTATTCCAATATCATGCCGACCGGCGCTTATCAGGGCTACGGCGCGCCCAAAGGGGCTTTTGCGTTAAACAGCACGGTTGCGGAACTGGCCGAACAGCTGGGTATGGATCAGATTGAACTGATGCGCAAAAACATGGTTCATGAAGGCGCCGTTTTGGAAATTCTGCGTTGTTTGGGTGAAGGGCGCGAAGGCACGCCCGCTTTGGTTCAAAGCTGCGGTTTGGAAAAAGCCTTAGAAGTCGGTTCAAAAATGATCGACTGGGGTAAAAAAGAAACATCAGACGATCCGGACATTAAGATCGGCAAAGGCGTTTCCATTATTCAGCAGGGATCGGGTTTGCCGGGGCTGGATCATTCAAACGCTCATATCCTAATGTTGGCGGACGGCGGATTTTCTTTGCATTCCGGAGCGGCGGACATCGGAACGGGGTTGGATACCGTGATGGCGAAAGTCGTCGCCGAAGTATTGGAAGTTCCGTTATCGCAGGTTACCGTCATGAGCGGAGACACCGATCATACGCCGTTTGACACAGGGGCTTATGCTTCTTCGGGGACTTTCTTTTCCGGAAACGCGGCGCGTCTGGCCGCCGAAGACATGAAGCAAAAAATTCTGCAAAAGGCCGCGGAATATCTGAACGAACCGGTTGAAGACTGCGTATTGGAATACCCCGCGAAAGTCAAAGGCAAAAACGGCGAAATCACATACGCGCAGATTGCCTATAACACGACGACGGGACACGGTTCCGGCCAGCTGCAGGGCATCGGTTCCTTTATTACGGAAAGCCATGCGATTCCTTACGGCGCGAATTTTGCCGAAGTCGCGGTCAATACGCGCACGGGCGAAATTGACGTGCGCAAATTTTACGCTCTGCTGGACTGCGGTACGCCGATCAATCCCGAACTGGCCGAAGGACAAGTATATGGCGGCGTGCTGAAATCAATCGGTCATTCGCTGTATGAAGGCATTGTTTTAGATAAAAACGGCAAGCCGTTAAACGACAACCTGCAGGATTACAACCCGCCGACGATTTACGACCTGCCCAAAGATTTTCAGGCGCCGCTGGTCTTTACCAAAGACCCGGACGGCCCTTACGGCGGCAAGTCGATTTCCGAACTGGCGACAAACGGGGCGGCCCCAGCTTTGGCCATTGCCATTCACGACGCCTGCGGCGTATGGATCCGCGAATGGCCCTTTACGCCCGAAAAGATTTTAAAAGGATTGGGAAAAATCTGACACCCTTTTCCGATTTTTCCTGTTTCGGGTAACCGAAAAAAGTTCCCCCGGTATCAAAATATCGGGGGGCTTTTTTTAAGATCAGCGACATTGATGCAAAAAAAGACTTGTGTTCAAAAATAAAAACATTATCCTGTTGTTTAAGCTTTGTTAACTTTTGGTTAACAGGTCAGCGCTTAGCGGCGCGGAGTTGTGAAAGGCTCTTTAATCCTATGCGGCGCAGATATGCGTCGTTAAGCCGTTTTGCTTATGGTGAAACGGAAAATATCCCCGAACTCTTTACAGAGGTCGGGGAGACTTTGATGTATGTCCAAGGAATTTCCCGCCTTATCCTCAAAAAAAACGGGATATCCTAAAGATCAAAGTATCATTTCATAGGATATGATCTTTCAACTCCCCGGCCGCCTGTCATGGGCGGTTTTTTTGTTAAATCTTTAAGGAGTTGTTATCTATGAAAAAAATCTTCACTGCTTTTTGTCTGACAACCGCGTTAAGTGCCTGCGGAACGGTCGGGGACGGCCCGACGCGTATGTTATCGGCCGTTAAGGGAAATGATTACCCCGAAGCTTTAAAAATTACGCAGGAAGAAAAATTTTATGATTCCGAAGCCAATCAGCTTTTAAAAGCGTTGGACACGGGAATGATGCTTTATTTAAACAAAAACTATGCGGCTGCTTTGTCGTCCTTTGAAAAGGCAAAAAAAATCAGTCTGGATTTGCGCGCAAAAAGTCTGACAAAAACGGCGGCGGCGCAAGTTGTCGGCGACGGTGTTGCCGATTACGCCGGTGAAAGATACGAAACGTCCATGCTGCGTTTTATGATTGCTTTAACAAACTATCACCTGCACATGAAAGATCCGAACAATACAAAATATGCCGACGGTCTGCTGGCAACGGCAAAGGATTGGGACGCGTTTGTCAATAATGCCGAAGAAGTTTATCTGGACATGATGCAAAAATCCTGGACAACGGTGGTCAGTCCTGAAAAATCCGCCCGTATGTATGCGGACATGAATAAAATTTTCAAAGAAGCTTATTCGACTTTGGCTTCCTTAAAGAAAAATTCGCAAAATGCCAAAGATTTTTCAGCCTTTACAAGCAATATCAAGGAATCACAAAATGCGACTTTGCACGTCATTTTCAAACAGGGCCTGATCCAGCCGAAAACGACGAAAAAAATTACGTTGCCTTTGGGAGCCCTGGTCAACAATCCCTTATACAAAATCCTGATCGGCAATGACGGAATTATATATGAATTAACCGTCATGAACAAACCGACAACGGCTCAACATTTTAATTTAACTATCAAAAACAGCGCCGGAAAAGTGATTCAGGAAAAGAAAATGGCTTTGATTTCTCCGCTCTCAGAACTGGCTTACAAACAGTTTAAAGATTCCGAAAAGAAACGAATTGCCGTCAAAAACGCCCGGTTGCTGACAAAATACACCGCCGCCTTTGCCACGGCCAAACAGGCTTATGACAAAGCGAAAGAACCGTTCAAAAACGCTGCCGCCGTCGCCGCGTTCAAAGGCGCGTCCAAAGCAATCGCCATGTCCGAATACGCTGATACGCGTTACTGGGAAATTCTGCCGGCCAACATCTATCAGCAAAAAGCAGCCTTAAAAGACGGCCACTATACCGTTGAATTAAGCAAAGACGGAAAAACATTGTATTCGGAACAGATCAAAATCCAAAAAGGCTCCCCCGTTTTGGTCGATATTTCTTTGCCCAATGTTTAATGCCTGAGGAAATAAAAAATGAAAACATTATTGACTATCCTCTTTTTAACCGCCGTCACTTCGGGGTGCGCCGGGTTTAAGCCGGATTATGTAGTCCGTGACGCGTCGGAAAGCGACCGGCCGTCATGGATTGTTCAAAAAAACGCACATAAAAGCGATAATTCCGGCAATAAAAAGAATTATCGTTATTATGTCAGCGATGCGGAAAACCCTGATCAAAATCTTTGCTTAAATCTGGCCGAAAGCAGAGCGACACAAAAAGTCGCTTCTGAAATTTCCCAGGAAATCATGAGCAAATTCAAGGAAACGGCCCGTTCCAAAGACGACGAATCCACACGCAGCGTTAAAAACGAACTGGAACGCAACATTCAGGTTAATTTGCACGGTGTTTCCGTCACCGGAAAATACTGGGAAAAACGCCAGTATTTAAAAGAAATGGGGGCGGAAAAAGACAAAACCGGATACAAATGCGATGTTGCCGTACGTATATCCAATGCGGTTTTGGCAGAAGCTTTGGAAGCCTACAAAGCCAAGACATTGCGCACGCTGGCAAAAGACGATCAACCGGCAATGAACGCTGCCGTTGACGCGACGATCGGATTGATTAAAACCGGTGCGCCTTTGGCCGGAGCCGTTTTGGAAACAGCCGCCGGAGCCGTTCAATGAAAAAATATCCCGCTTTTTTATTGACCGCGGGAATGATTTGCGCCTCCTTTGCCGTGCAGGCAAAGGAGGACAAAATTCCCGTCTGGATATCCGATCCTTATGCCGTTTGCGATGAAAACGCCTTTTGCGCCGTCGGATCCGCAAATAATCTGAATGCCGCCGGAGCGCAGGCGCGCGCAGGAATTGCAAAAATATTTCAGGCACGGGTTAAATCTTCCCTGTCTTCCTTAGTCGAATCAAATAACGACAGCGTTTCTTCCGCTGCCCGGCACAGCCTGTCCGAAGAATCCGACGTTTTGCTAAAAACTGTTGAAATCAAAGAAACTTTCCGACAAAACGAAACTTTTTACGCACTGGCTTTTCTGGACAAGCAAAAAGCCGCCCGCATCGTCGCCGGCAAAATTGACGATCTGGATTCAAAAATGGAAGCCTTTTTGCAAGACGACAATGCCGCCTCTGCGCGCAAAGCCGAAAAGCTTTACGAACAACGCCGGGAATTAAACGAATTAATGATTGTCCTGACCGGTAAAGGTGTTTTGGAAAGCTTTTCATTCGCAGATGTTTTTAAAAACCGCAAAGAAAAAACAAAAGGCGGAGACATCTGTCTGAATATTATCGGCACAAAAAACAACACTTTTAAAAGCACCGTTAAAAACGTGTTTAAAGAAAACGGATACATCATCTCAAACGATTGTTCAATCAAAGTCACCGTTTCGGTTCAGGCAAACCGGGAACCGACGGACATTGAAGGATTGGAAAAATATTCTTTCGGTTTTTCGGTAAAAGCCAAAGAAATCCTCAGCGGAAAACAAACCCTGCTGTTTGAAAGAAGTTTCAGCGAAGCCGGACAAAATGCCGATCAGGCTTTATCACTGGTAATTAATGATTTCAAACAGGAACTGACGGAATCAATCGGTGACTTTTCATTTTAAAACGAGAGGAATTACAATGAAAAAAATCAACAGCTTATTTATCCTTGTTTTCATTGCCTGTCTGTCCGGCTGCGCTTCGCTTAACCCGTATATGAGCAAAGAAGACCAAATCGCAACAGCCGAATGGACAACACGCGACACAAACGATACGGCCGCGGCAATCGTCAATAAAATCATTAACAGCAAAAGATTGCAAAGCTATATCCAAAAACGTCCGAATCAGGAAACGACACTTTACCTGGCGCAACTGGAAAATAAGACCGACAAATCGGATATGGACGCCGCACGCGTTGCTTTGAATGCCGCGTTAAAAGAAAAACTGATTAATGAAGTCGACGGTTTCACGGTTATTGATCCCGAAAACAAAGCCATTAACAAAGAATTGGTTCGTCAGCGCGGCGGTTCCGTTAAAATGTCGGATATTGTTTCCGCCGCCCAAAAAAGCGGCGCGGACACACTGATCACCGGCGTAATTTCAGGCGACCGGCACGATGTCGGCAATAAAACGTTTCAGGAATATACCTTTGATCTGCAAATCGTTGAGGTCAAAACAACAAAAGTTCTGGCAACAGCGCATCATACAGTCGAAAAACAGCAAAAGACACCGAAGTTTCGCTGGTAATCACTTTAAAAGCCCCCTTTTCCCAAGGGGGCTTTTTTAATCATTCATATCCGGTTTAAAAAACACCTGTGCAATAATCGTCGGCACAACGGCAGAAACAATAATAACGCCGATCAGCACCGAATACTGCCGCACGTCAATCATACCGGAATCCAATCCGAAATAAGCCGCGATCGTTCCGAACGTCAGTCCGGTCGTCATCAGCAGCGTTGAATACATCGGCGCCTTTTTTAAATATTTTTTTGCCAAAAAATAAACCCCGGCCACCTTTGAAAAGGCCTGTATCAGCAACAGCATAAAGAATACGCCCGCCGCACCGATTAATAACGGAACGGATATCTTCAGCCCGCCGACAATAAAAAAGACCGGCGTAATAAAGGAATATGCACCGCTGCGCAGCCTGTCGTTTGCAGACGTTTCGCTGTTTGCCGTATCACCGCTTGTTTCAAAAAAATCCGACATTAAAAAGCCCAAAACAAACGCCGGCAAAACGGCATGACCGTGCCCGAGTTCGCCGAAATAAATAAAAATAAACAGCAAAAACAGAATATATTTTACTTCGGTTTCCGCCAGATTATTTTTATAAAACGAGCTGTGAAACAATTTTTGCGAATATTTGTATGCCCCGAAAATAACCATACCGGAAACGACATAAAAAAGCAGCGTGTACATCGTCGGTTTAACGAATAAAACACTTAAAACCAGAACCGTCGTAATATCCGTCACAAACGTTGCCGACATTAAAATGGTTCCAAGCTTTGTTTTATTCATGCCCGTTTCCATCAAAATCGAATAAATAACCCCCAAAGACGTTGTGGACAACGCCACCCCGGCGATCAACGCCGCATTCGGATTCCAGCCCGAAACATAGTACGTGTATAAAAACAGGCATATAAACGGCACAAAGAAAGAAAACAGCCCGATCATCAAGCTCGGCACGGCGTTTTTGCAAAAAGAACGCGGATTCATTTCCGTTCCGGCCAAAAACGTAATCACCACGCCGCCCAAAGAAGCAAAAAACAACATCCATTCCTGCGGCTGAACCCCGAAACAAGACAGAACCACCCCGCATAATGTCTCCATCACGACAACGGGCAGGCTGAGTTTCGGCGATATCAGCGATACGATAAAAATCGATGCCATCACGATTAAATTTGTTAATTCGGCAGACACATGAACATCAAGCATCTTTTATCCCTTCTGTTAAAGGTCGGAAAAAAACCGCCGACGGGCGTTCATTCTTCGGGCAGATAATCGTGCAGAATAACCGCCAGATTCATCAGCGTTTTTTTCTTTTTCGGCGACAAATCGGCAATCGCTTCGTTTAATATGTCATCAACGTCCGGATTCCTGCCCAGCCCCAGCAGTTCGCTTAAATCATCACATTCGTTCATTTCAATCTGCAGCAGAGAAAGCGCGTCGCCGGGAACGTCGTCGTCCAATCCGAACATGGCGGAAACCGCGGAATAATCTTCCCCCTCTTCCAAATGATCATGGTCGCAGCCGCAGTGGTCCGAATGATGATGTCCGCAGGAACATGTATCGTGGGTATGTTCGTGACAAGAGCAGTAATGATCGTGTTTCATTAAGTTTTCCGCCTTTCAAAATTATCTGCACATAAACAAAGCCAAAGCAGCAACCGCAGCCGTTTCCGCCCGCAAAATTCGTTCCCCCAGATCCAGTCCGGCCGTATGGGGCGTCCGGGCGATTAAAGCGCGTTCGGAATCTGAAAAACCGCCTTCCGGTCCGACAAGAAAAGCCGCTTTATCCAAGCCGTCAAACACCTGCCCCGCTTTTCGTCCCGCGCCGGTTTCGTCCAAATGAACCAGCAGCGGTTTATCCGCGCTTTGTTCGTTTAACAGAGCCGCCAGCGCGACAGGTTCAGAAATTTCCGGCACGTCCAGCCGGCGGCATTGTTCGCAGGCTTCTGTCGCAACGGCGCGCAAACGTTCGACATTAACGCGCTTAACGGACGTATATTGCGTTATGACGGGAACGATTTTCGTTACGCCCAGTTCGGTCGCCTTTTCCACAACCAATTCCGTCCGGTCGCGCTTTAACGGCGCAAAATACAAACGCACATCGCGTTTTTCCGGCTGGCCGCGCAGAACGCGGCAGATCTGAATCTGCGCTTCCTTTTTGTTCAATACGGACAGAACGGCTGCAAATTCGCCGTCGCGGCCGTTAAAAACAAACAGTTCCGCCCCCGGTTCCGCGCGCAAAACATTGCGCAGATAATGCAGCTGGCTTTCGGCCAGACATACGGTCGCCCCGACAGCCAAAGGCTGATTTACAAAAAGACGGATCTGCATTTATTCCTCTTTAAGCGTTTCTGCCTCAACCAGATACTGTTGAATATCAACCTGATCTATCTGGCTTTCTTTCATGTATTGTTCGGCATATTCCTGATAAACGCCCGAAGTCAAGAACAAATTAAACAAATCGGGATCAATATGGCCGCCCTTTGCCATACCAGACATAATGGCGACGATTTCCGACAGCTTTTTGATTTTTTTATACGGTCTGTCGCTGGACGACAAAGCTTCAAACACATCGGCCAGTCCCAAAATACGCGCCGGAACGGACATCTGAAAACGTTTCAAACGGTTTGGAAAGCCCGTTCCGTCCATATGTTCATGATGCCCGCCGGCATATTCGACAACATTTTTAATATGCGCCGGGAACGGAATGGCTTTTAACATTTCGATCGTCATATCAATATGACTGTTAATTTTTTTGGCTTCTTCGGGCGTCAGAGTCCCCCGCGCAATGGACAAATTATGAATTTCCCCGCGGTTATACCCGCCGAAGATATGATCCGGACGATCTTCCAGCAATGGTTCATGCGGATTTGTTTTCGGCGGCATATTGTCTTTGATCCGTTCGGTTTCGTCCCACGACAGGCCGAGCGTTTTATCAAAATAGCGATAATATGTCTGTTTGGCGATTTCATGGACCCGTTTGACTTCTTCATCGGACAAAACGTCGTATCCGATGTTTGATTTTGCCAAAAAGGCGAAATCGTCTTCAAGCTTTTTAACACGGGCATTGAATTCGGCCAACAGAGCCTCTCTGGGTTCCGTTCCGGCCAGCCGTTTTTTCAGATAGTCAATATGCGCGTCACGGCGCAGAATTTCAAATCTGGCGCGGATTTCATGAATACGGTTGTTGACGGTTTCAAGTTTTGTCGCCTTATCCAGAACATATTCGGGCGTCGTGACTTTGCCGCAGTCGTGCAACCAGGACGCCAGATGAAAAGCATACCATTCGTCATCGGACAGTTCAAAGTCCTTGAACACGCCGTCCTGCGTCATCACGGCGGCCAGCGCCATCATGCGCGCGATGACGGGCACACGCTGGCAGTGCGCGCCGGTATAAGGCGACTTGTCGTCAATAGCGCGAGCGATTACTTCCAAAAAAGCTTCCAGCACGTTTTTCTGCGACGTCAGCAACAGCTGGTTGTCAATCGCGACGGCGGCGTGGGAAGCCAGCGCTTCGACCAATCTTTGCATTGATTTGGAAAAGCTGATCGTTTCTCCGGACGGCGCGCAGGCGTTAATCAGCTGCAACACGGCGACGACCTGCCCCGTTCTGGTTTTCAAAGGAACGGTTAAGAACGATTTTGACCTGTATCCCGATTTTTTATCGAATTTATGCGTGCCCGAAAAATCAAACCGCGTTGAATCATAGGCGTCGGGCACGTTGACGATTTCTTCGGCCAAAGCGGCATAGGTCGATATGTTGGAATAGTTGGGTTCGTTGGTTTCCGGGTCGTACAGGTACAAAGGCGGGAAAGGAATTTCCTTTTTTTCGGACGTGCCGCCCATTTTTATGCCCAGCTTGTCATTATGCAGAATGGAAAAGACCAGCTGATTTTGCGCCGGGTCCATCAGGTACAGCGTTCCCCCTTCCGCGTTGCAGAATTCCTTTGCCGCGGTCAGGATATTTTCCAGCAATACGTCCATATCCTGCTCGGCCGAAAGAGCGATCCCGATATTAAAAAGGCGATCCAATTCTTCTGCCGACAAGGAAACGGTCTCATCGGTTCCGTGTTCGTTTACCATGTTTTCCTCTTCCTTGTTTCAGATATTATCTCATTTCCGGGCAATAAAGTCAAAAGCTTATCGGATTGTATTTTCCCGGCAAAACAAACGGTTAGAGGGGTATGTAACTTAAATTTAACAGAAGAGAAACCTTTTTTGGTGTAGCATGAAAAAAATTTTTTTATTCTGATGAAGGAAAAAGTATGGCTTTATTCAACGACAAAAAAAATACGGCCGCCGACGAACGAACGGAAACGTCGCAAATACCGCTTTCTTTTACTTATATCGCTTTTTTGATCTTTATTTTCGGCGTCTGTCTGTCTTGTATTTTATCCGTTGCAATGACGGCCGGACGATTTATCGAATATAAAGTGCCGCTGTTTTTAATGGAATTTCCGCTGGGGATTATCTGCGGCATGGGGTGTTTTTTGTTTCTGGCCGTTCTGGCGGGGCTGGTTTTGCAAAAAACCCTGAATACGGAAGAATCGCCGAAAAGTATTCTCAGCCGGTCGCAAAAAATCAGTTATTTCTTTTCGCTGCTGACGACGCTGGGCTTTACGGCTTATCTGTGCGCCGTTTTGGTGCATGCTTTGAAAACAGGGCAGTTTTTGTCGGAATGTCTGTACATCGTCTTTTTATACGCCTGTGTTCTGGGCGTGCATTTCAAAGCACGGAAAAGTTCGCTGGCGCATATGTTCACAACGGCGGCTTTTATTTTAATTCTGGTCGTAACGGCTTTTTACGGCGGGATTGCCGCCGCTAAAATTTCGCGGCAAAACGTTACGTCGATCAACGGCGAAATGTTTACCCTTGTCAGCGCTCAGAAAAACAACTACATCTTAGTCGGATTTGACGCCAGAATCAACAGAGCCAACGGAAAGATCATTATCCTGCCCAAACAAAGCCAGATGCTGGAACAAACTGTTTTTTTTCCGTTCGGTGAACAGAAGAGATAAATTGATGACAGAAATGCTCAGCCTTTCAAATGCAGTCGACTTTTTAATCGAACAGGCCCGAAAAGCCGGCGCGGACGCGGCGGAATCCTTCGGCGCGCACAGTCTGACACTCAGTGCCGAATGCCGTTTACAAAAAACGGAAAATCTGGAATATGCGGAAACAGCGGGCGTTGATCTGCGCGTTTTCTGCGGCAAACGGCCGGCAGTCGTTTCTTCCAGCGTATTGGATAAAAAAACGTTGAGCGATCTGGCCCGGCGCGCCGTCCAAATGGCCAAAGCCGTTCCCGAAGATCCGTTCTGCGGCCTGGCCGATCCCGAACAGCAGACAACGGACTTTCCGGATCTGGATTTATACGACCCGGCAGAACAAACAACGGCCGACCTGTTGGAACTGGCGTTGAAAACCGAAGACGCCGCTTTGTCCGTCCCCGGCGTAACGCAATCCGACGGTGCCGCGGCCGGCGTTGAAAAATCACATGTCATTATGGCTTCATCAACGGGGTTCAGACGCGAATACGACCGCTCGTCCGC
>ERZ779737.2705-NODE-2705-length-11247-cov-3.140904_pt1 | contig 11247 bp, 6 predicted proteins | sample MGYA00511889_ERZ779737 | MGnify/ENA primary metagenome ERZ779737 (study PRJEB29588, sample SAMEA2163575) | human gut metagenome | biome: human gut; feature: human-associated habitat; material: faeces | place: Denmark | collected 2008/2010 ...
CCTTTATTTTACTGTCCCGGATATCATATTTCAAGGTACGCACTTTATAGGGCTTGCCGGTCGTCACCTTATAGACCAACTTCATCTTTTTCTTCTTGACTTGGCGTACCGGTTCCACCAGAGCACCCATATAGCCCATATTCTGCACAGCCTTAGTAATCTCTTCCCTGGTCCGGTTGGTTTCCTCCTCACTGTATATGACCGGGGCATCCCCTAATTTCCTCAATGTACGGTTTATCCAGCGTGTGGAGTCCCGTCCGGACCAGTTGTGAACGGCGAACCCGCAGACTCCCTCATAAATCACCGCATCATTGAGCGTGATCCGCATCATCGTGGTCTCCTTGTTCCGGAGATGCTGCGCGGAGGCGATTTTCGTAACGGCATCCTGTCCTTCCAGATGCAGGACGCCTCCCCTCCCCGCGTCGGATTCCGGCAGATCAAAAAGAAGCGACATCTCCGCGGACGAGGTGATGCGTCCGCCCCTGGCCTTCGTGAAAACGCCGGAGCAGAGCTTCGGCGGAGAGAGCGGGTCCTGCTTCGGCCCGTATTCCCGGGGTCCGTAATCCTGCCCGCTCCACATGGTCACGGGAAAGCGCAGCGTGTCGCCGGAGCGTTCCGGAACGGCGCCCGTGACATGCCCGAAGAGCTTCTTCAGCGCGGCGCTTCTCTCCGGCGGCAGCGTTTTCTCCAGTTCGCGCAGCACCAGATCATTGGAACGCGCAAACTCATTTCCCTTCTTCAGACGCTTTGCGCACCCGCTCCCCTCGTTCAGAATGAAAGTCACAAGCTTTTCATTCCGGTAATCGGCAAGATGTCTCATCGCATCGGTCAGGAAGAGATATTTCTCCCGCGTCAGTTCCTCCGCGATCTTTCCGGAACTCCCCGCGCGGGCGATTGCGCCGGACAGCAGACCGCAGGCCTTCTCCACAAACTCCGCGGTATAGAAATCCGGAGGATAACCGTCTTTCAGCGGCTTTCCGGACGCAAGCGTTTTCCTGTACTGCGCGTCCGCGAGTTTCAGATACGCGGTCACTGCGGAAGCGGCGTCCCCGTAAACCAGCGGCGCATATTCCTCCATGAGCTTCATGGCGTCCTGATCCGGATTCCACAGGAGTTTCCCGTGGAGATACGTCCACAGTTTCGGAAAGTTGGCGGGATTCCCGTAATGGAAGGCGATTCCCCCGACGCCGCGTTTCCGGAGAAAGCGGTAACGGTCGGCGGTCTGGGAGACAAAGGCGGGCTGATAGGATCCGCCGATGTATTCGCATACCAGCACCCTCCCCGGATTCTTCGCAATCCATCCGTCAAGAATTTTCAGCATGGACTCCAGGCCGTTCCGTTTCAGTTCATGCGCGAAAAAGGGACGGTTCCCGAGAGAGGAGGCCACGACAACCGCGACATTGCCGGCGGGACGGATTCCCTCCGGGGCAGTTTCCGTTCCGGAATAGGCGAACGTCAGGAAAATCCGGCCGGGAAACTCTTTTTCCAGCGGTCCGGCAATGGCATTGACCCAGTGCAGAAGCCGTCCGGCATGACGTCCGCCCGCATCGTCCAGTTTTCTGCATCCGGGACATTCGCACCAGATGGTGGTGTCTCCGTAAGTGAGAAAGAAGAACTTTTTATCCGGATTCAAACGGACCCACTCCCGCGCCCGCTCCAGAGCAATGCGCGCGACGTCCGGATTCGAGAGGCACAGCGGAGTGCGGTGATCGCTGAAGGCGTTTTTCGCAATCCGTTTTCCGTCCTTCAGAAGCGCATAATATTCCGGATTCCGGTCATAATATTTCAATTTCGGCACCAGATATCCGGCGGTATGGTCGATCCAGAGATCCGACTTCTTTCCGAACAGCTCCGGATCCGCGCCGCGCCGGGGGTCGCCGACCAGCAGCATTCCAAGCTGTCCGGTCAGAGGATTGCCTCCGTTCCGGTAGAAAAACGCGGGCGAATCGGAAAGCGTGCATTCCTCCAGATTTTCCGGTACGCGCCGCGGCAGGAAAAAAGAATTCCCGTTCGCCCGGAAGCCGAGCAGTTCGCCAAGCCGTCCTGCGCCGCAGAGAATTCCCTCCGGCGTTCTGGACGCGATTCCGACCGCGTCGCCGCGGATCTTCAGCACAAATCCCTCCGACGGGACCTGAGCAAGCTCCTTTTCAGACACGAGAGAGCTTTTCAAGGCGGCCTCGCCGAGATAAATGGTGTTCTTCGCGGAATCCTCCCCCTCCGGCAGAAGGCGCAGCGTGGTGCCCGTCGCCTTTTTCCAGATGCTCCGGAGCCATGCCGCGGACGCTGCGGAATGACGGTCCGCCTTGAGATTGCGGATCTGATCCGGGGCCAGAGAGAACGCGGTCGCGCCGCAGAACACAAGCAGAAGAGCCTGAGATCATAGGGAAACGAGCGCATGCCGCGCGCCAGACGCACTTCCCAGAAATCGGGAAAGCAGCGCAGGAGCAGCGGGACGAGTTCGTCGAAACGCGACAGCGGAAACCTTTGGATGAAGTTCGCCATGAAGTGTTACAGACTCTTGACCAGCGGTTTGTATTTTTTGAGATAGGCGGCGTTCTTCTCGTCCCCGCCGGGCGTGTTGGCGCTGTTCCAGACAGGCGGAACGACGCCGCGTTCCACACAGATCCGGACCGTTTCGATTTCCAGCAGGTGCGCGATCGTGAAATCGACCAGGTTGGAAACCGGCGCAATGGGCGTATCCAGCCCGGGAACGTTCACGATCGCGTCGCCGACGGGATTGTAGTCGTCGATGCACACGTCCGCGAAGTCGAAGAGATTTTTTCCGGACGGATGACGGATGAAGTGATCCGCAGGCATTTCGTTCTGCCAGCAGGAACTTGCCACGGCGATGATCTTCACGCCGCGCCTTTTCGCCTCCATCGCCGCATCGATCGTCGCGGGATTGATCCCGATGTTGTGGAAAATAATCAGGAGATCGTCCTTTTGGAGATCATAGTATTTCACGATCGACGCGCCGAAGTTCACGGTCCGCTCCAGTTCCAGATACTTCAGCGCCTGATTGAAGACGGAGAGCGCGGTTTCCATGATCGGATTGATGTTGGCAAGTCCGCCCGCGCGGAAGAACATCTCGCCCATTGCCAGCGTGGTATGCCCGCCGCCGGCGTAAACGTTGATGAGTTTGTCCTCGCAGATCGCATCCGCCATCATAGAGGCCGCCTTGTGAATATTGCCGCCCTGTTTTTCGACGACCTCGCGGATGTTGGCGAACGCCTTTTCGACGTAACCGAAGTCATTGATTTCAGACATTCTGGATTTCCTTTCCTTTTCAGGATAAAATTTGCTCCGCCGCGGCGGAGAGCTGTTTCAATGTGGAAGAAAGCGCGCGCGCGGCTTTCTCGTGATCCGGTGCAAGCTCCGAAAGCGGAGTTGCATAGAACTTGTCCTGAATGGCTTTTTCCCGCGCGTCGAAATCCGCCGGGAACCTCCATTCGGAACGGTCGCCGGAACGGATTTTCCCCGCGATCCATTCCGAAAGGGCCCGCATCTCAGGCAGATACACACCCCGGAACAGTTCGCTGATGTAGGAACGGCAGTAGCTGTTTTCCGCATTTCCCTTGAGCGTCCGCTCGAAATCCGGATTGGTTCTGTGCTTCTGCTCCAGAAGTCTGAGCGAATCATGGAGACTGTAATCCTCGTGCGCGTCAAGAAGCGCGCTTTCCAGCTCGACCGTCGTCAGAAGAGCCTGGAGCAGATTCAGCACTTTCCCGGAAGCGCATTTTTTCCCGCGCCACGCCTCCATGGAGAGTCCCAGTTTTGCAAACGCGTAACTCTGCACGCGCGAAACGATCGTCCGCGCCAGATCGATGCGGTCTCGGCGGAGAAAGACACTGTCCTCCGGAACTTTCAGCGCGGCGAGGAGACGGAAAATCTCCGGAGCGCCCCCGATTTCCGGGTCCAGAAGCCTGTGCTGACGGCGCAGCTTGTCGAGCATCGCGGCATCCAGATTGAACGACGGCCCGGCCAGGCGGATGCGGAACAGCATGTCCGAGAACGAACAGGGCAGATCGGTGTGATCCTGCGGTCCGAACCATCCGATCAGCTTGGCAAGCGTCATGGCTTTTTCCCAGACGGGAAGCATGACGGAAGCGAACTTTCCGTAGCGCCGTTCGCAGAAGCCCGGCAGAAAATCCTTCAGCTTTCCGTTTGCGGGGTTCCACGCATTGGCGGACATGTAGTCCAGCATGAGGGTGTCCGTATGCGAACACTCCGGCCAGTAGACCAGACCGCGGCACATCGGATCCGCCGCCGCGAGAGGCAGCCGCCGTTCGATGATGTCATAGTTCCCGCGGATCTCATTCGCCGGTTCATAGGCATGGAAAATGCCGAAAATCCACGGAAATTTCCCCATGATTCCCCAGTTGGTGAAATTGTGAATCTCGTCGGTCGTGTCGGAGGTATAGTCGAAAATCAGCGTGTGCTCCGGATCGAGCTCCTCCACGAGCGAACGCACTTCCTCATTCGACCAGTACATGCAGAAATCCCAGGTCCCGATCAGGAGCGGCGCCAGAGGATATTTTTCACGCAGCTTCGCGATGATCCGCCGGTAGGTGTAGAGCTTCATCTGGTGATTGGACGCGTGATCGGTGTAGCACTGGCGTTCGGCAAGTCCGATCGTGTGGAAGATCTCCGGCGCGCCGTATTCGCGGATGTGAGTCTCGGTCAGCTTGAAGTAGTTGTCAAGATTCGCGTCCTTGCGGATGTCCCAGACAAGACCCGTTTTTTCACTGTAGCCGGCAGTCGCCTGCGGAAGGAAATCCGGATTGACCTTGTTCAGGAAATCATGCGGCGTCCTGCTGTACCAGTGCGTCATGGTCCCGACGTCCTCGGGATGCAGCAGATCGCGCTCCCGGGCATAGGCGAGAATTTTCTTCCGGAGCTCGCCGCGGTATTTCAGGCTCCAGAAGAGATTCCGGTCGTCGTAGGAGCGGGCCTTCGACTCCGGGACCTCGTATCCCGGATACCGGACAATTTCGGGGAACGCCTTCTGAAACAGGTCGTCCAGCCCGATGCGGAGCATGAAGAAATTCAGACGGCGCTTGAGGAGCCAGTCGATCTCGCGCTTCCACTCCGGGAAATCCCAGTGTTCCGCCTGGAAGCGGTTCAGGCTCCGGTGCGCGAAATAGCGCAGTCCGCGATATTCAAACCGGGGACGCTCCAGAATGTCAACTCCGGAAATCCTGATTTTCCTGTGCGCAGGAATCACATCGCCGTCCCAGAAATAGTGACAGTCCGCCTGCGACTCGAAAAAGTGATAGACGCCGTAAAGCAGCGCGCGCGGTCTTCCGCCGGCGATAAAGAGCAGATTGCGCTTCCCGTCCTTTGCGGAGATCAGCTGATAGTCGTCCATATTGGTCCGGATCCGGAACTGCGGGATGACTTTTTCAATGATCTTCGCGTGCGCAAACGCATTGACGGCATCGGATCCGAGAACGACCAGGTCGCTTTTCCCGTCATCCCTGGTAACGACGGGAAGTGTCTCCCCCGTGGATTTCTTCCAGATCGCGGCGAATTCCTCTCCGGCGATCCGGAAGACGCCCTGTTTTTTCGGAACAAGAATCTTAAGCATTCCGGGACCTCCCGTTTTCCGTTATTTTTTGAGCAGCCGTCTGTAACTTTCGCCGATGGTGTCCCAGAGCTTGAGCGCATCGGGCGCGCCGACAACCGTGCCGTAACCGCCGCGATAGGTCCATGCCGCGATGCGGTCCACGCCCGCGGCCTCGGCAATATCGGCCCACTTCGCGACCTGCGCCCAGTCCTTCGGCTGTTTGTAGTAGCCCATGAGCCAGCGTTCGGATTTCTTGCCGTATTTTCTGGCGACGGCAACGGTCCGTTCGGTGATGTCGCGGTAGAAATCCTCCGGAAGCGCCCAGTTGATGATCGTCGTCGAGAAGACGTCGAAATACGGGCATGCGGCGACCATGTCCCAGTTGTCATATCCGCGGTATTCGGAAACATAGTAGCCGTTCTGCGTCGCATGAACGCAGCAGGTGATCTCCAGAGCCGGGTTGATCTCCTTGAGCGCCTTCGACGTTTCGGAAAGCACGACCAGCGCCTCGCGCCAGCGGAAGAGCTTGACGTCATTGGTCATATAGCGCGGCATCTCGTAGCCGTAATAGTCGGAGAAGCGTTTCCGGCAGACGGGGCAGAAGCATGTCCAGTCGTCGGCGACGCCGCCGGTGATGGAGGCGATTCCCTTCGGGAACGCGTAATGCGGCTCGTCCCAGAAGAAACCGTCCGGACAGGTTTCCCGCGCCAGCGTCACGCAGAAGTTGCGGAAGTAGTCGCGGTAGCTGTTCGTGTTGAAGCAGGCATACGGAAGCTTTTCCCCCGTAAGCGCGGAAACCTGCCGGTTTTCGACATTGTCCTGGAGAAACTTGCTGACCTGCTCGCCTCCGAAATATTTCCCGTTGCCCCACGGGTCGATCAGGACGCGCAGACCCATTTCATGCGCTTTCGCCACGATTTTCGGAATGTTCGGTCGCCAGAAGTCGAAATCGAATTCCGTGACCGCGAGAATCACGGTCGTGCACCCATGTTCCAGCATCTCCTGAAAATCCTTCTCCGCATGCTCCACGTAGTTGAGCCCGTAATAGCTGACCGCCGTCTGTGTGATTGCCATGTTTCTCTTTCTTTCCCTGTTTGATTTTATGAAATGGTATCGAGCGCTTCCGAGGCGATTGCCAGACGTCCCTTGCAGGATTCGGCCGACTCGCCGAAGCGGTTGGTGAGCACCAGAAGAAAACGTTCCGTTTCCGGGTCGATCCACATCGACTGGCCGGTCCAGCCCGTGTGGAAGATCGTCGCGGACGAGAAGCCGCGCGGAATGCCGGTTTTGTCGAGGTTCCAGCCGAGCGAACGCGCCGCCATGCCCTGCGGCGCCTGATTGCGGAAAAAGAGCTCCATGGTTCCGCTCCGGAACAGCCCCTTTCCGCCCAAAAGCATCATCCGGCAGAATTTCGCCAGATCGTCCGCCGTGGAAAAAATGCCCGCGTTCCCGGTCCGGCGGGGAGCCATGGCGCGCGCGCCATGGTCGGAAATTACGCCGGGATCCGCGTTGATCGTCCGGATCGTGCGCGGAAGCGAACCCTCCGGCGGCGCGCCCCAGCGCGTACCGGTCATTCCCAGCGGCGCGAAAATGCGTTCCGCGGCAAGCTCTTCCAGACTGCGTCCGGTCACGGCTTCGATCAGGAATCCGAGCAGGATGTAGCCGGTGCAGGTATATTCGTAGCGAACTCCCGGCGGACGGACAAAATCCTCCGCAAGAATGGAGCGCGCCATTTTCTCGTGCTCTCCGGGAAAGCAGGGGTAATTGATCTGCACGCCCGAGCAATGCGTCGCCAGATGGCGCACGGTGACGGGAGCGGGAATTTTTCCGCGGTACGGCAGATATTCGGTAAAGGGCGCGTCAAAGTCCACCAGTCCCTCCTCCATGCAGAGCGCAAGAAGAGGAGCCGTTCCGACGACCTTTGTAAGGCTGGCGATGTCAAAGACACAGTCCGTGCGCATGGGCGTTTTCCTTTGCCGGTCGGCAATGCCCCACGCGCTCCGCAGAAAATCCGTTCCGCATGTTCCGCCGAGCACGACGGCTCCGTCAATCCATCCCGCCTGAATCTGTTCCTGCGGCGTCTTCATGCGCGGGGCTCCTTTCCCCGGATCACCGTGCTTTTCCGGATCACAAGCCGGGAGTCGAGATAACGGCAGACCCCCCTGCCGAGCGTATGGAATTTGATTCTCGCATACAATGTTTCAAACGCGATGCGCGCGATGTCGCGCACGGGATAGGAGACGGTCGTAAGCGGCGGGTATATTTCCGATGCGACCGGGAGATCGTCGAAGCCCGCGACGGCCGCTTCCTCCGGCACGGAAATCCCCAGTTCATGGCAGAGATTGACGGTGCGCGTGGCGAAAAGATCATGATAGCAGAAAATCCCGAGCCGTCCGGCGCGTCTGCCGCGCAGGAGGCGCGTTATGCCGGCCCGGCACGCCTCCGCCGAATTGTAATCCAGACGCAGGATGTTTTTTTCATCCAGCAGAATCCCGCGCTCCAGCAGACCCGCCCGGAAACCGAGCAGACGTTCGTCGCTGTGCTTTCCGGACTGCCCGATGTAGGCGAACTCGCGGATGCCCTGCCCCGCCAGATGAGCGGCCATTTCCTGCGCAGCCTTCTGGTTGTTGACCAGAACCGCATCGCACTCCTGCGACGCGAGACGGCGTCCGAGCAGAACATACGGCACATCAAGGGTGCCGTAGAAACGCTCCTCCTCCGGCGTCGAGGCCCATGGGCAGATCATGATCCCCGATACCCCCTGCCGCGTGAACATTCGCAGGCGCTCGCATTCCGTTTTGAAATCGTAATTGCTGGAAGCGATAATCAGGCTCGCCCCGATCGAATGCGCGAACTCCTCCGCATGGCAGGCGAGTTTTGCAAAATAGGGGCTCTCCAGACAGGTCGCAAGGAAGCCGATCAGCATCCTGCCGTTTTCGCGGCTCTGCGGAGGCGTCAGCGCGGCAATCCGGTAATCCCGTCCCTCTTTCCGGATCACACCGGCATCGCGGAGGCCCTCGATGATGTGAAAGCCCGTTTTCAGGGAAACGCCTTTCCCGGAAGCAAGTTCCCGGGTCGTCAGGAAGCGTTCTCCCGGCGCGCCGAATTTCCCGGCGGCCAGCTCTCCGAGAATCTCTCCGAGAATTTTATCCCTTTTGGTCGCGCTCATTTTATTTGTTATACTTTTTGTTATACAAAAAATATCATATTAAGTATAATTATAATCGGGGAAAACGATTTGTCAAGAGCGTTTCCGGAAAAAAGCGGGAAATGCATCCGCAGGAAAGAGCGCAGAGGTCCGTTCAATTCCCGCAGTTCTTTTATTTGCAGGGAAAAAAACGGAAAAACATATTTTTTTCTTTGCCGTTTCGATGAAAAGGTGCTATAATTCGAAGTGATACAGAGGAGGAGAACCATGAAAAAAGCCGCTGCGAAACACGACGCCTTTGATTCCGAAGCCTGCCGGACGCTTTTTGAGGGACGGATCGCCGATCCGCACGCCATACTCGGAATGCACACCGAAAAAAACGGGATTTCCGTTCGAGTTTACGATCCCGTTGCGCAGGAGGTTTTTCTGCTTGCGGACGGGAAAAAATTCCCGATGGAAAAAGTCGCGGACGCCGGACTCTTCGTCAAGACCTTCCCCGGGAAAAAGAAGCATTTCGATTATGCGGTGGAAAAACATTTCGCCGACGGCGGGACTTTCACCTCCGAGGATCCCTATCACTTCCTTCCCGGTGTCGGGGAAATGGACATGTATCTCTTCAACTCCGGCGAACACCACCGGATTTACGAGGTCATGGGCGCGCATCCGCACCACATGGGAGAGGTCGAGGGCGTTCTCTTCGCGGTGTGGGCGCCGAATGCGGAACGGGTCTCCGTGATCGGCGACTTCAACTGCTGGGACGGACGGCGCGACATGATGCGCCTCATGGGCTCCTCCGGCATCTGGGAACTCTTCATCCCGTCGCTTCAACCAGGCGACCTCTACAAGTATGAAATCCGCACGAAGAACGGCGACATTCTCGTCAAGCTCGACCCCTATGCGCAGCGCACCGAACTGCGCCCCAACAACGCGGGAAGAGTCCCCGCCGCCTCTCCGTATGCATGGACCGACGGAGACTGGATGGCACGCCGCGCGAAACGTGATATTCTGAATTCGCCCGTCAATATTTATGAAGTGCATCTCGCCTCCTGGCGCGGCCCCGGACTGCGCAAGCCGGATCCGGAAAAGAAGGACGATTTCCACAATTACCGCGAACTGGCCCATGCGCTTGCAGACTACATTCTGGAGATGGGCTACACCCATATCGAACTTCTGCCGGTCTGCGAACATCCGCTCGATCAGTCATGGGGATATCAGGTGACGGGATTCTATGCGCCGACCGCGCGCTACGGTTCGCCGGAGGATTTCGCCTATTTCGTCGATTACATGCATGAAAAGGGCATCGGAGTGATTCTCGACTGGGTGCCCGCGCATTTTCCGAAGGACTCCTTCGGTCTCGGACGTTTCGACGGAACCGCGCTTTACGAGCATGCCGATCCGCGGCAGGGCGAACATCGCGACTGGGGCACCTACATCTTCAACTTCGGGCGCAACGAGGTGAAAAACTTCCTGATCGGGAGCGCCCTCTACTGGTTCGACAAGTTCCATGTGGACGGTCTGCGGGTGGACGCCGTGGCCTCCATGCTTTACCTGAACTACTCGCGCAACGAGGGAGAGTGGATCCCCAACAAATACGGCGGCAACGAAAATCTGGAGGCGATTGCGTTTCTGCGGCGTCTCAACGAGCTGGCGCACGAGCTCTTTCCGGGGATCATGATGGTGGCGGAGGAATCCACCGCGTGGCCGGGGGTCTCGCGTCCCGCCTATCTCGGCGGACTCGGATTCACATTCAAATGGAACATGGGATGGATGCACGACACGCTGGAATATTTTGCGCTGGATCCGATCTACCGCAGCTACAATCACGGCAAGATCACCTTTTCGATGCTTTACGCCTTCACGGAAAACTTCATTCTGCCGCTGAGTCACGATGAAGTGGTTCACGGGAAGAAATCGCTGCTCGACAAGATGCCGGGAGACTATCAGCAGAAGTTTGCGAATCTGCGCGCACTCTTTTCCTACATGATCACGCATCCCGGGAAGAAACTTCTTTTCATGGGCGGCGAGTTCGGACAGTGGATTGAATGGAACAGCAATGCGGGGCTTGACTGGATGCTGCTGGATTATCCGCAGCATGCGGCGATGAAGCGTCTTTCCGCCGATCTGAACCGTTTTTACCGGGAGAATCCCGCGCTCTGGGAGGTGGACTTCACCGATGCCGGCTTCCAGTGGCTGGACGGAGGAGATTTCCGGCAGTCGATTCTTTCCTATATCCGCTGGAACAGGAAACACACGGAAGCTGTTGTCGTGATTCTGAATCTGACGCCGGTGGTCCGGGACGATTACGTAACCGGCGTGCCGTTTGCCGGGGAGTGGGTTGAGGTGTTCAACTCCGATGCAGCGGAATACGGCGGGACGGGATTGACCAATCCCGGAGTGATGAAAACAGAGGAAGGGCTTTATCACGGTCAGAAACAGCATATCCGTCTGCGGCTGCCGTGGCTGGGCGCGGTATTCCTCAAAAAAATAAAAAAATAAAAAAGACGGCAGGCTTGCCTGCCGGATACAGGGGGTT
>ERZ779737.2708-NODE-2708-length-11231-cov-2.898712_pt1 | contig 11231 bp, 10 predicted proteins | sample MGYA00511889_ERZ779737 | MGnify/ENA primary metagenome ERZ779737 (study PRJEB29588, sample SAMEA2163575) | human gut metagenome | biome: human gut; feature: human-associated habitat; material: faeces | place: Denmark | collected 2008/2010 ...
GTTTGTGCGAAGCACAAATCTTGCGTGTGAAAAATCTTATTTTTCACACTAATCCTCATTTCTGCGTACATTAAATAGCTATGTAGTTATGCATAAAACCAGATTATGTCAGGTACGCACAGACAATAATCGTTTTATGGAATGTTTTATATATATATAACATCAGAAAGCTGGGAAGCAGCAGCGTATTCTTCATACTGTTTTTCAGTTTCAGAGCCATTTTTTTGTATCATACATACGTTGATGCCATCTTTTCTTAACTCATCAGAACGCTTAATGGCATCCAAAAGTTTATCCTGTGAATATACTATAAGTACTCCGTTGTATTCCACAGGAATATCTATATGCTGTCTGTTTATGGCCGCCATAAGTCTGTCTACAATAAGAGAAAAACCTATAGAAGCTTTATCACATCCAAACTGTCCAAGAAGCTTATCATAACGGCCGCCACTTACGACAGGTTCTCCTGTTCCAAATGTAAATGCATGGAATATAATTCCAGTATAGTATGCATGCTCAGATAAATCTCCTAAATCAAAAGAGATATATTTATCGTAATTGTTATTCTTAAGAAGCTCATATAACTCCTCAAGTCTGTTAACAGCCTGTATGCACTCTTCTTCATCTGTTAAAGATTTAGCCTTTTCAAGCACCTCTGTACCACCAAATAACTGAGGAAGTTCAAGCAATGCTTTGGCAACTGCATCATCAATATTAAGACTATCTAAGAGTTCTTCAACACCGAAGTAATTCTTATCCTTGATAAGTCTTAATAATTCTTCTGCAGAATCTCCTGTAATGCCAGCTTTATGTAAAAGACCATTAAAGAAAGCAACGTTACCAAGCTCAACCTGAAACTCTGTAAGACCTGCTGATAACATGCAGTCAATAACCATAGAGATAATCTCATAATCTGCTGCCAGAGAGTTATCATTGATAAGCTCTGCACCAAGCATTGTATTTTCTTTAAGTCTTCCCTGATAATACTTGCTTACATTGATAAATGTATTGCCAAGATAACAGAGCTTGACTGGAAGAACTCTGTCTTCAAAATATTTTGCTGTAGCTCTTGCTATAGATGGTGTCATATCCGGTCTTAATACTAAAGTGTTTCCGTATCTGTCAAAAAGCTTGAACATTTCATTAGACGGTACACTTCCACGTTCTTTATTGAATACATCAAAGAATTCAATAGAAGGTGTCTGTATATCATTATATCCATATGATGCACAGACATCATGAAGACGATTCTCAATGACCTTCTTTTCTGCACATTCTGTACTGTATATATCGCGCACACCCTCTGGTGTATGTAGTAAATCTTTCTTCATAAATGTATATCCTTTCGTTATATTGAATGCTTTAATGCGTTGAAGTGATACTATGCTAACACACTAAATTTGTATGAATTATACATAAATATGTAGTTATTGTCAACAAACTATTTATCAGAATCTTCGATTTCTCCGTGCAGGAACTCCTTATAGATTATATATCTGTTGCCTCCTTTAGAACGTGCCATATTAATTGCTTTTTGGATTTTTTTCTTAATAAGGTCTAAATCCTTTCCATTATCAGGATATCTTCCTATGCCAATAGAAAATTCTATATTATATGATGAATCAATAAATTTACAATGCCATGAAATCTGGGTCCTAATATGCTCCAAAAATGCACGCAATTTAACTTCTTTATTGATGTTTTTAATAGCAATAATGTACTTAAAATCATTCAGACGACCTAATACACCACGGTCATCAATTGCTTTTAATATGGTATCTTCAATTACATATGTTATTCTGTGGCATTCGTCATCAGTATGTGTAGCCTTAAACTGCTCAATATTGTCAACTTCAAGATATATAAGCGAAAGCTGGCAGTTATTATCGGATTCTATGTTTTTTATACAGAATTCTTTTATAGCAGGTTCAGGCTGCATAATTAGTAAATTTCTATTTTCAGCAGTTTCATTTTTAAATGCTTTAATCTGCTGCTGTAATTTTTTATTAAGCTCACGGATAACTAAAACATCAGATATATGTAATTCAAGGTATTCAGATGAATCAGTATTAGGTATAACTTTCTTTTCTATATCAACAATTACCCATCGGTATGAATTATCTATTCTTCGCATCCGTATACACATGGATTTCTTGATTTCAGGTCTTAAACTGTTGGCAACATCAATAAAATCGTCAATGTCAACCTGATGAATAGCATCCATAATTGAATAATGTTTTGACATTCCAAGGAACAGATACATAGGCTCATTTGCAGTTACTATTGAGAAATTTCTGTCAACTACAGCATATCCATTAGTAAGTTCATATTCATCAATATAATTATTATAGTTATTATAAGCATTATGATTATCACTAATCATCTAACCCCCTGCCTTTCTATCGTAATTCTATATCCTTCTGGATTGTTTCCAGATAATGAACAGGAATTCCCTGATTTGCATATATACGGAAATTCTGGTTTATTTCTTTATATGTGAAGCTTTTCCGACCACCATTTTCACTTCTTTCCCAAAAACTGATTATATCAGAAAATGGTACATAATAGAACTCATCTCTTGAAGAAAAATATATAATTATGAAGGAGATACCGTCCTGTTTCTCAAATTCACGCATGAATTCAATCTGATGTTCATGGATGTTCTGAATTGGAAATGTATCTGTTGCACATTCTTTTGCATCAAAACATACAGGAATTCCCTGAACAACACCAATATAGTCAACCGTACTTTTCTGGTCAAAATATGCCAGTGTAATATGTCTTGTGCTTTGGTCTATATTAATTGGTTTTATGGGTGTTGGAATCTTTTGGACAAGTGCAAGATGTGAAGTCCTGTATTTATCATTAGACATATTAATAAGGTCTTCTAATGTAGAGCCTCTAAGTCCTCTTGAATTCCAGGTCGGCATAACTGTTCTCCTTTCATGACATTTTTAAAAGAATCAGGTATTGCAGCGTATATATGAATGTCCATATCAGGAATATCTAATTCATATGAATGAAGCATCTGGTCTTTTACTTTGTATTGTCTGTTAAATGTATCATTAATAGATTTCTGACCGTATTTATAATCACCTATAAGAGGGTGTCCGATACTTGCAAGATGAGCTCTTATCTGATGGCTTCGTCCTGTAAGAAGATGAATCTTTAGCAGAGTCACATTGCCATTAGAACATACCGGAATATACTCTGTCTCAATCGGAAGTGAATCTTTAGTTTCAGTTCTGCTTATAGTCACTTTATTAGTTTTGTTATCTTTATACAGATATCCTTTTATTAAAGCACACTTATCAACGTTCCCCTTTACAATGCACAGATAGTACTTTCCAAGGGTTCTCTGTTTAAATGCTTCCGATAACTGCTGTAATCCTTTAGTAGTCTTTCCAGCTGCTACAATTCCGCTTGTATTACGGTCTAATCTGTTGCATATGCCAGGCTTGAACGACGCTAAATCACCGGCGTTAAGTTCTCCCTTATGTATAAGGTGTGCAATTAAATATTCAACAAGCGACACATCTTCAGGCTTTGCCTTCTGTGAAAGCATGCCAGAAGGCTTATTAATGAATATAACATCAGAATTCTCATAGATTATATCAAGTGGCCTGTATATTCTGTTGTAGTAGTCGTCATTAACTGTTCTGTTATTATCGGCTGAGAATTTTTCAAATGTCTCATCAGAAAAGAAAATCTTGATTATATCACCACATTTTAACTTCTCATCACCTGTTGCTTTGGAATTATTGAGTGTAATATTCTTTTTTCTCAGCATTTTGTAAAGAAAGCTCTTAGGGGCGTTGGATAAATAACGCTCAAGACAGCGCATCATCTTCTGACCTGCGAGCTTTTCATCAATGTTAATTTCTTTCATATAATACCTGCTTAATTACATGCTCATTCTTAGTAATGCGTCTGTTATATACTTTTTTCTGTCAAGGCTGTTTTCCTTGCTCACATCAAAATTCAAGGCTGCATTCTTAACTTTTTCAAGATATGTATCCTTATCCTTATAGAGAAGGACAGCACATGTAAGCTTCTCATTCTTCAAGAACTCCTTAACACTTGTCTCGAAAAGGTTCTTGTCAGCTTTAGCAGCACTTGTATAGGCAAGTATCTGGTTATCACTGATAACTGCTGCCATAATACCAACAGGCTTCTGCTTATTGGATACAACAAGGTCATAGACGCTGTTTAATTCGCCTTTACGTTCTTCAATAGCACTCTTTAATTCTTCATCACAGTTCTTATGTGGAATAAGAACAAAGTATGATACTGCGAATTTGGCAGCAGGCAGAACAAGTACAACAGCAAGCATTGTAAGGTAGTTATTCTTTGATTTCCATATTATGAAACCAATGATAAATATTACGAGTACAACGGCAAATGCAATAATTGTTTTAATCATATTGCGGCTTTTTTTATAGGCAAGATAACCGAACTCACCTTTTTCTACTTTTTTCATTACTTCTGCTCCTTATTTTTCTAGGTGGAATAAGACATTTTGGACCAAATCCAATCAGGTCATTTCTGTTGTTGGCAAGAAGTGCTTCTTTTACAAGATCGTAATTCTCAGGCTTCTTGTACTGGATAAGTGCTCTCTGCATCTCTTTTTCATGATGGGATACAGGTGTATATACCTTTTCCATTGTTCTTGGGTCATAACCTGTATAATACATACATGTTGAAAGTGTTGACGGTGTGGGATAAAAATCCTGTACCTGTTCTGGCATATAGCCTAAGTCACGCACATATTCAGCAAGCTCAATAGCCTCTTTCATGGTTGAACCCGGATGGCTGGACATAAGATATGGCACTACAAACTGCTCTTTTCCTGTCTTATCATTAATTCTTTTATAGCGTTTAATAAAGCTGTCATATACCGCTCTTGAAGGTTTACCCATTCTTGATAAAACCTTATCTGATATATGCTCTGGTGCAACACGGAGCTGTCCGCTAATATGATTCTCACACAATTCTCTTAAAAATGTATCATCAGAATCTTCCATACAATAATCAAATCGTATGCCTGACCTTATAAATACTTTCTTAACAGAAGGAATCTTACGAAGCTTTCTTAAAAGGCTTATATAATCCTTGTGTTCCACGACAAGATTCTTACATGGCTTAGGAAAAAGACACTGTTTATTGACACATGCTCCCTTACTTAACTGCTTGTCACAGGCTGTTCTTCTGAAATTAGCTGTAGGGCCGCCAACATCATGAATATATCCCTTAAAATCGGGGTCATGTGTCATCAATTCGGCTTCTTCTATTATATTTTCATGGCTTCTTGTCTGTATGATACGTCCCTGATGGAAGGTAAGCGCACAGAATGAACATCCGCCGAAGCATCCTCTGTTGCTTGTAAGAGAGAATTTAATCTCTGATAATGCAGGAATACCACCCATTTTCTTATATACAGGGTGATAATCTCTCATATAAGGCAGCGAATATACATCGTCCATCTCCATCTGTGTAAGCGGCATCGCTGGAGGATTCTGTACGACATACATTTTTTCCTTAACCTTTTCAACAAGAATCTTGGCGCTGAAAGCATCAGTATTAATGTACTGTGTATAGAAGCTCTCAGCATATTTCTTCTTATCAGCTGCAATTTCATCATAGCTTGGAAGCTCTATATAATCATCATATATATGATCAAGGCTTTTTGCTTTATATACAGTGCCTCTTATATATGTGATGTCTTTAACATCAATTCCGGCTTCAAGCGCCTCTGCTATCTCTACAATAGAATGTTCGCCCATTCCGTAAGAGATAATATCTGCACCCGAATCAATAAGGATTGAATGTTTCATCTTATCAGACCAGTAATCATAGTGCGACATTCTTCTTAATGAAGCCTCAATGCCACCAATAATAATAGGTGTTTTCTTATATGTCTGTCTTATAAGATTACAATATACAATAGTTGCATAATCGGGACGCATGCCCATTTTGCCACCAGGCGAATATGCGTCATTCTTTCTGTGCTTTTTATTGACTGTATAATGATTAACCATTGAATCCATATTACCTGCAGAAACAAGAAATCCTAATCTTGGTTCTCCGAGGATTGTAATTGATTCTTTCTTTTTCCAGTCAGGCTGTGCAATAATGCCAACCTTATAACCACGGCTTTCTAATAGCCTTGTTATAATAGCCATTCCAAAAGAAGAATGGTCAACATAGGCATCTCCGCATATATACACGAAGTCGCACTGCTGCCAGCCCCTTTTTTTCATATCTTCTCTGCTAATTGGAAGAAAATCCTTAACCATGGAATTCTCCTTATCTTTTAATCTGGTTTCGTTGTAATATTGATATCTCTTCTTTGGTAAGTGCTCTGTATTCACCTGTTTTTAGGCTTTCATCAAGTGGTAATGCACCAAATGTTATACGCTTAAGGAACAGAACCTCTGAACCTATGGCAGTAAACATTCTCTTTACCTGATGAAACTTCCCCTCATGTATTGTTACATGAATCTCAGAATAATCCTTATCAGAATTATAGCTTAATACCTTTAATATGGCAGGAAGTGCTGTCAGCTCTTCATCAACGAATAGTCCGTTGGCAAACTGCTTAACTTCCATATCACTTATCTTACCTTTAACTTTGGCATAATAAGTCTTATCAACATGCTTTTTAGGTGATAGCAGATCATGTGCCATAGCACCATCATTCGTAATTATAAGAAGCCCTTCGGTGTCCTTATCAAGTCTTCCTACCGGAAAAAGGTCTTTTCTGTTATTAGTTTTAATAAGGTCAATCACTGTTGTACATGTATTGTCATCAGTTGCCGAAACAACACCGGCAGGCTTGTTAAGCATAAAATACTCATATTCATGATAGCCCACAGCATTACCATCTACATTTACAGAATCACCATCTGTATTAATCTTTGATTCAGGCTTTGTCACAATATTGTCATTAACAGTGACTCTCTTTTTTCTTATTAGTTCTTTAACTTCACTGCGTGTACCAACCTGCATGTCTGCAAGATATTTATCAAGTCTTATAAGCATTTACATCCATCTCCAGCCTGCAAGATATTTATTTTTTAACTGTCCGTTAGCGTTCTTGCCCCATCCAAGTGGATAGCCATCAACACATACAAGTGTCCAGCCAGATTTGACATTAAAATCATCAATATCGATAGTCTCTCCTTTAAGATATCTGATTACTCTGTCATCTGAAACAGGAAGGTCAAGACAGTTATTAAACTGATCCTTAGTAAGTGCCATTGCAAATGCCTGACTAGGTTCAAAACGGTTCTTCTTAAGCTCACCTAGCAGCAGACCATTTCTTATAATTCTTAAACCGCGTTCCTCTGCCATATAAGGAGATGTAAGAAAGACCCTTGTATCTCTTATATTGATATAAGCAGGGTCATATTCAAATGTGGTGCTGTCCATGAACTCCTTTAATTCATCAGGAAGCTTTTTCTTTCCTGATACAGGTCTTTTAGAAGATGTATAATCTTCGCCGTCTTTCTCAAATAATGCCACAAAATGTCCTTCTCCAGGCATCTTATGAGGAAATATTCTGACAGCCTTCTCAAGATGATATCCTTCATCAGTATCAAAGCCGTGTGAGAAGCCTTCATATGGCTTGATATCTATAAGGTGCATATCAGGTCTGTTGGTAAGAAGATGTATTACTGAATCTTCATCCTCCAGCTTTGAAAATGTGCATGTAGAATATAATAATTTACCGCCCGGTTTTAACATGTCAGCACCGGCAAGAATGATATTCCTCTGAATCTGTGAATAGAACTCCGGACCGTTCTTTTCCCATGCTTTGATAAGCTTATTGTCTTTTCTGAACATTCCTTCACCTGAGCATGGAGCATCAATAAGTACTTTGTCAAAGAATCCTGAGAATCTTGAAGCTATACCCACAGGGTCTTCATTAAGGACGCACAGATTAGGAACACCGAATACTTCAACATTCTTAAGAAGTGCTTTGGCACGCGAATTGCTTATATCATTGGTTATAATTAGTCCTGTTTTGTTTAATTTGGCTGCAAGCTCTGTTGATTTTCCACCGGGAGCTGCACACATATCAAATACAACATCTCCTTCCTCAATCGGAAGAACATTGGCAGGTGTCATGGCACTAGGCTCCTGAATATAATATAAGCCTGCAAAATAATATGGGTGTTTAGCAGGCTTGTCATCTTCTGAATAATAGAATCCGTTCTCAATCCAAGGAACAGGTTCTAACTTAAACGGACATATCTTAAGGAAATCCTCTGTTGAAATTTTAAGGTTATTGACACGCAGTCCATATAATCTCTTATCATTAAAGCTTTCTATATAGCTGTCATATTCATCACCTAACATCATTTTCATTGATTCTGTATATTTCTCTGGTAAATTCACTTTGTATACCTCAATTCTGTATAGTTTCTGTAATGAGTTACTGCACTGACTGTGCCCGGTAATCCTCAGCAATTATATCCAACTGGCGTGAAAATCTTGAAAGTTCATTAACATCGCCTTTTTCAAATATTTCATAGAATTCATCCTGGATTTTTATAACAACCTGCTTATTGGCAACCTTGTACAGATTCTGGATTGTACTTAATATATCTGAAACAATATTTGCCTTAACCATAAAGTAGGTCTGGGAATTAATAATTTCATCATGGATAGATGACATTTCGTTATCAAGTGTTATAAGTGCATCTGATGCCGCATTTAGTCTTTCTTTCACATGTGCAGGAATTTCACCATTATATTTGTATTGCAGTGAATGTTCAATAATTGCCCAGAAATTCATGCCAAGAGTTCTTATCTGAATCTCCACGGGTATAATAGTAGTTCCTTTCACTGTCTCAACTTCATAATGAACTATAAGATGATAACTTCTATAACCACTCTCTTTAATATTTTTAATATAATCTTTCTCACTTATTACAGTCATGTCTTTTCGTTTCTTGATAAGTTTCACAACTGTATATATATCTTCCGTAAACTGACATATAAGCCTTATGCCTGCAATATCAAAAAGTTTTTCCTGAATTTTATCGATTTCAATCCCTCTGCGCTGTGCTTTTTCTATTATACTAGAAATACTTTTTACACGTCCTAAAACCTGTTCTATGGGTGAATAGACACCTGCCTGACGGTATTCTTTAATTATATGGTTGAATTTTATCTGAAGTTCTTCCACCGCTAGATCATAAGGTGTAAGAATTTCCTTCCACATCTGAATTTCCATTGTAGTCTCCATTTCAGCTTTTATTGCATAATTATATTTCATTATAACACATAAAAACATATTTTTGAGAATATTATTAAATATCTATTATTAAAGAGGCTGTATGATAAGCATAATACTTATTCTTTTATTTGTGTTTTCGGTATTATCGGTTCCTGTGTGTCACGGAGTGATTTCCGGACTATATCTTTATGGCATGAAAATATTTCCGGGATTATTTATATCTTTTATTCTCACTAATATTCTTGTAAGAATTCTGCAGCAAAAAAATATTAATAATCCATGGATACTTGTAATAACAGGTCTTATGACAGGCTTTCCAAACGGAGCCTATATCTGCTCATGGTACAATAAAAATAATCCTGAAAACAGACTCGGGGACATGCTTGCCGGCATAATCAATATTCCCAGTCCGGCATTTCTTATAAGCTATGTATATATTAATATCCTCGAAAAATGTATCAGTCTGCCAATGTTTCTTGCACTGACATATACACCGGTAATATTATGTTCATATATGGCAATTCTGCTTTTTAGGGATAAAAATAATAAAAAAGACAATGCTCCACATATAAAAAATGACAAAAAACTGATATTCCATTTCTTTGAAGAAGCTGTAGACAGTTCAATTAATACCGCTCTGAAGTTGGGAGCTTACGTTATTATTTTCTCTGTCATTGTAAATATTATAATGCATTTTTCACAAAGCAATACCGCTGGTTTGTTAATATCATATTTATTTGAAATATCAAATGGTCTTGCCATAATTAAAAATGCCGGAATTCCTATGAATATAACAGTATTATTGACAGTATTACTTGATGCATTTGGCGGAGTATGCATTATTATGCAGACAAAAAGCATATGCAGCAGTTATATAAGCATAAAAAAATACATATATCAGAAGCTTGTACTGTGTATAGTAACACTTGCAATGACTTATCTGCTGATATATGTATTAAATATACTATAAGATTATTAATTGTTATTCATTATTGTCTGTATCTGTGGAATCCGAATCTTCCGAATTGTTTTGCACAGTTTCTTCAGTTTCTCCTTCTTCAATACCACTAAGCTCATTCCTATTATTATTGACAACAGATAATACATTTTCTAGACCTGATAATAACGAATCATATTTTTCTTTATTATCCTTAATTGAATGTTCAATAATATACTGAAGTTTTGCAAGCATATCATCTGTGTACTGCATTGCACCATACCTTATGCTGTTTGCTTCCTCTGTTGCATTATCCAGGATAGCCTGTGCCTGTGCTGTAGCCTGTTCAATAAGCTCATTAGCCTGTGCATAAGCTCTCTGCATAATTTCATGCTCATTAATAAGTTCTTCAGTCTGAACCTGTGCTGCATTAATAATAGCATCAGCCTGTTCCTTGGCATCTGCAAGTTTATTACGCATAATCTTTTCTGCAATACCGACAGAAAGTACCGCTACCTGACGGCGTATGTCACGAATCGCACTTTCTTTTTCAGTTTCAATCTGTTTTTTGATTTCAATCATCAAACGATCTCCTTCACTGATAGCACGGTTCTGAGCATCCTTTATAATGCGATCGCGTGTAGCAGCAGCTTCGGCTAAAATACGAGCCTGTTCTTCGTGTGCCTGAGCAAGGATTTTTTCTCCTTCGGCCTTCACATTTGCTAATTGCTCATTAGCCTCACGCGCAGCTTTCAGCGAGTTATCAATATATGCTTTCCGGTCCTCTACCATTTTGATGATTACCGGGAAGCCGTATTTGGCAAGAATAAAAAATACGACTCCAAAAACGATAATCATCCAAAACAGTAGCCCCGGATCCGGAGTTAATAATCCCATAGGCTAATATTATTATAAGAATAATGTCAATAAACAAACTACGATGGCAATCAAGGCAACACCTTCTACCAATGCAGCTGCAATAATCATGTTCATACGCAGGTCACCTGATGCTTCCGGCTGACGAGCAATCCCTTCCATAGCCGAGCTACC
>ERZ779737.2709-NODE-2709-length-11227-cov-2.824114_pt1 | contig 11227 bp, 9 predicted proteins | sample MGYA00511889_ERZ779737 | MGnify/ENA primary metagenome ERZ779737 (study PRJEB29588, sample SAMEA2163575) | human gut metagenome | biome: human gut; feature: human-associated habitat; material: faeces | place: Denmark | collected 2008/2010 ...
ATTTTCTTTTTTTCAGAAAAATCCTCATTCATAATTTTCTGTAATTCATTTATTGATTCTGTCATATCTAAACCTCTTTTTTCGTATTATTGTAAGTTAAATGTCTTCAATTTTCACACTATGTTTTTTGAGTTTTTCATCATAAGAAATTCCAACAGCCAGCTTTTTGCCTGTATAATCTTTTAGTGCAGTGGCATATCTTTTTTCTTTGATTTGCTTTAGGGCTTCATCTGGTGTCGAATTCTTTTTTAGTTCAAGTATAAACGCAGGCTTGCTTTTATCGTTTGGATAAAATATAAAGTCAGCAAAACCAACACCAGCAGGCATTTCCCGAACAATTTTATATTTGCTTCGAGCACTTAAGTAAACCAGCGTAACCACACAAGCCAACGAATTTTCGTCGTTGTATTTTATAATTGGAATGTTGATATCGTGAGCTTCCTGAATCAACTGTTCCATCGTTTCGGTGTCTTTTCTAAGAGTTGCTTCAAGCATTTCATTCGATTTTAAGACTAATTTTGAAATTGCGCCCATTTGATGGTTTTTGAGTGAATAGTCGAACTTCATTCTTAGCTCTTTGTTTGGAATTGCTAAAGTTTCGTCGTGATAACTCAAGAACCCATAAACAGTCATTGCTGAAAGTATCTCCTCACGAGTGTTTAAATTTATCTGCTCAGCACTGTAACCTTCTAAATGAATGTTTACCGAAATACCTGATACCATCTGTACGATATCATTTTGAACTTCTTCAATATTGTTTTCAATGTAGTAACTTATTTCATCCATCGGCCCGGTATTTGTCCAATAACTTTGGCAAACACCATCGCTGAGTGCGTAAACAACAGACCTTGGATTGAATACGTCTAAATCAGAATAAGTTTTATAGCCATCATACCAAGATTTTAACTCATCAAAAGTAATTTTGTTTTGTTTTTTACATAAATTTTCTACTTCTGCGAGGGTGAATCCAAAGTATTTATCGTATTTACTATCATTTAACATGTTATATTCTTTGAACATATTAAGCGCAGAACCAGAAGAGTATTTTGCAATAGGAAGGACACCAGTCATGTAAGCAAGTTCTACATATGGTTTATCTTTTAATAAATCTCTTAAAAATTCTAAAAAAGCTTTTCTGTCATTCTCTGAAAATAGATTGTTATTGAAGATATAGTCCCATTCATCCAAAATGAAAATAAAACCGTTGCCTTGTTTTTGATATATATGGTCGAACATATCAGACAGAAGCATTTTTTCATTAACTTCAATTTCGGGACAAATTTCTTTTAGATCCTTTAGTAAAAAAGAGGTATAACGTCCAATGAAATCTTCGTAGGTACAGTTGGTATTCGGAATTTGGTTAAATGTCATATAAATAACGTTATGTTTATTCAGATGCTCTTTATACGAGCTGCTTTTACTAATTTCAAGTTTATCAAACAGTTCTTTAAAATCGGCGTTTTTAGAATAATATGAAGCTAGCATCATAGCATTTAGAGTTTTTCCAAAACGACGTGGACGTGTTATGCATACGTACTGGGATGCTGTCCCAACCAATTCATTCATTTTTTCTATCAACTCAGATTTATCTACAAAATACTTTTCCTTAGTAGTTTTAGAAAACTGATTTACTTCATTTATGTTGTTAAGAAAATATGCCATAATAAAAACCTCCTTTTTAATCAATAATTTTATTATAGCATACATTCGTGCATTTATAAAGTTTTGAAAAATTTCCAAAATGATTTTATGTAAAAATAAAAAGTGAGATATACAAATGCTTATTTCACAAGCTTATATCAATAGTCACAGCACCCAGGCACGTTGTAGAAAAAGCCAATAATCGTAAATAATCGACCTAAGCTAGCTCCAAACTGGTACGCTATAACTTGAAATGTTTCATAGTGATGTATTATAAGTAAATTCGACAGAAAAGGAAAATAAAATTGAAAATACGTAGGATTATTTTCGTAAATTTTTTGTGTCACCAATATTACGGCTGATATTTAGATACGCTAGCTCTGATCAAATTAGTTTACACTGTGGGGTATCTTAGATTTTTAAGTTAAGGTTTATTTAATGCACTGGATGGAAAAATCGACTTAATCGTGACAAAATCGGTATCGAGATTTGCACGAAATACTGTGGATACGCTAACGACAGTTAGAAAACTCAAGGAAAAAGGCATAGAGGTTTATTTCGAAAAAGAAAATATCTATACGTTTGATACTAAAGGTGAGCTTTTGATAACGATTATGAGTTCGCTTGCTCAAGAGGAAAGTCGAAGTATCTCAGAAAACACAACATGGGGTCAGAGAAAACGTTTTGCAGATGGTAAAGTCACAATATTTTATATATTGGGTAAGGATGAGGTCAGCGGTTCGAATCCGCTTATCAGCTCCAAATTAACTTTTTATTTATCGTAAAAATACTCTGAAAATATCGTTATCAGTAATTTGATATCGTTCATTACCTTTTATTAAAATCTTCTTTGCTTTAATTTTATGTTTGTCGTTACTAGTTATTTGAGTCTTTATAATTAACATGCCGCTACGAAAAAATTTTTCATAGCGGCTTTATCTTTGATTGATTTTAAATCTATATTTTAACCTGAGTAATTTTTTCTCTCATTATAAAGTACATTTAAAAATTCTGATTGCTAAGCACAAAATAGCATTACTAATTAATTTATCATCATAAACAAAAGTAATCATACTGTTTTTTTTACAAGCTGTCAATAATTATTTACTTAAATTATTCATTATTCGAATTGGCTACTTGCTTTTCGCTATTTTCAGCCGAGTCAATTATGTTATCTTCTTCTAACACAGCTTTAATTGATAAGCTAATTCTATGTTTTTCAAAATCAACATCAGTTATCATAGCCTTCACTTCATCCCCAACTGACAAAACGTCCTTCGGCACCCCGATTCTTTTATTTGATATTTGAGAAATGTGAATTAAACCGTCAATTCCTGGTAAAAAGTTTGCAAATGCACCATAATCTGTTAAGCCTACAATTTTAACATCTACAATTGTTCCAACAGGATATTCATTTTTCAATTTTTCCCAAGGATTATCTTCATCCTTTCGGTAACTTAAAGAAATTTTTCCTGTATCTTTGTCAAAACTTTTCACCGAAACCTCGATCTCGTCGCCAAGGTTTAGCACTTCAGATGGGTGTTTTACATGCTCCCAAGAAAGCTCAGAAATATGAATCATTCCATCAATCGGACCTAAATCAATAAATGCACCGTAATTGGTGAAAGACTTAACCTTACCTCTTAATTTTTGACCAACTTCCAGCCCATCAAAGAAATTTTCAATAGCAGCTTGTTTTTCATCATGCAAAACCGAACGAACAGAACCAATAGCTCTTCTGCGTCTCTCATTAACCTCGATAATTCTAAATTTAACTTCTTTGCCTTTTAAATTTTCTAAACTTTCGTTTCTAGATAAAGTTGCAAGCGAAGCAGGAATAAAAATTCTGATACTATTTGTTAAAACAATTACACCACCCTTTATTACCTCTACAACTTTGCCAGTCAAAATTGAATTATTTTTGTGTGCCGCAACAATTTCTTCAAATCCTTTAGCCAAATCTATACGTTTTTTAGAAAGCATAATTGTGCCATCTTGGTCATTTGTGCGCATAATTAAAAGCTCTATTTCATCACCGATTTTCACAATATCCTCAGGTTTTGCATTCGGGTCATTAGAAAGCTCCGACGCAGGAATAAAACCGGCATGTTTTCTTCCAACATCAACATAAACCTCATTTGGAGCAATTCCAACTACAATGCCTTTAACCTTGTCGTCTGTGTTCAAAGATTTTAAAGATTCCTCCAGCATCTGTTCAAAGTCCATTTCTTCCCCTTGTTCAACATCATTATTTTTCAGCATTTCTTCCATTTTTTGTTTAACCTCCTCTATAATGTTAGCCGGAGTGGATGCACCGGCAGTGATCCCAATAAATTTTGCATTTTTTATATCATCAAATTGCAAATCATCAAATTTTTCAATCAAAAACGACTTACAATTTTTATTGCAAATATTAAATAATTTAGTAGTATTTGAACTTTCTTTCCCTCCGATAACAATCATAGCATCGGCTTTTTTAGACAATTTCTCAGCTTCGGCTTGCCTATTAACAGTAGTATTACAGATAGTATTAAAAACTGTAACATTTTTATAGCTAGAGTTTATCAGACCCAAACACCGCCGCCACTGAGCGACACTAAAAGTGGTTTGAGCCACAACAATAATATTTAAATTAGAAAAATGGTTATCATTTTTTATTATATCCAATAATTCATCATAATTGTTAAAAGTGCAATAGTCTGCGTTACAATGGCCCTCTATGCCTTTAACTTCTGGATGATTTTTGTCCCCGGCTATAAATATCACATCATTATTTTTTGATGTTTTATTAACAATTTCATGAATTTTTTTTACAAAGGGACAAGTTGCATCCAAATAATTCAAATTTAAATCATTTATTTTTTTTATGATATCACGGCCGACCCCATGAGATCGAATAACCAAAACTGCATCATTATTCACATCTTCAGGACGCTCGACGATTTTCACACCTTTTTTAGAAAGTTCTGCAATAATTTGAGGATTATGTATTATCGAGCCCAAAGTGCAAACACTTTTGCCACTGTCCAAAAGCTCATAAATGGAATTAATCGCTCTATTCACGCCAAAGCAAAATCCCGCATTTAACGCCACTTCTATTTGCAAAAAACGAACCTCCGAAATAATAAAAGTTAAAATAATTATAAGATATATAAAAATAAAAATCAAGCATAAATTATTGTGGACAATACTAATTAAAATTTTGTTGAAAAAAATCCAAATAATTTTGCAAAATAACGCTCGCCGCAACTGAATCCACAACATTTTTACGTTTTTTTCTGCGAACATTATTCTCATTAAGAAAATTATGTGCGGTAATTGTTGTACAGCGTTCATCGACCATAGTCACTGGCAAATTCGTAATGTCACTTAAAGTCGAGGCAAAATCTTTGCAATTTTTAGCGCTTTCACCCTCAGAACCGTCCATATTTCGAGGTAGCCCAACTATAATTTTTTCAATTTTTTCTTTTTTACAAATTTCATGTATTTTTTGCAATAAAATTTCTTTATTTTTTTCCGCAATAACACAAAATGGTGACGCCAAAATTTGGTTAACATCCGAAATAGCAATTCCAGTCCGCGCTAAGCCTAAATCCACCGCTAAAATTTTCATAAACAACTCCTTTTTGAGTTTCCGATGGCTCAAGGAAACTTTTTAAGGAAAAGTTCCCTTGAGAAACATTCAAAACCTCTTTGCGTTGGCAATTGATAAAAGGCGCGTAAGGGCAAGTTCAATTTTTTAATTAAACATTGCTCCGCCCGCACCAAAAATCTAAGTAGTTCTCACCGAAAACTCATCCATTCTTTAGGAAACTATCTAAAGAGTTTTGCAAAATAGTACATTTTTCTGATAAGATCTTTGCATTTTTCTTTACTTCTTCGATAACATTTTGCGGAGCCTTAGATAAAAATCCGCTATTATTAAGCTTCGATAAATTTTGATTGAGTTTCTTTTGAGTCGACTCTAACTCTTTCTTCAGCCGAGAAATCTCTGCATCTCTATCGATTAATTCGTCTGTTGGAATAAATACTTTAGCATCAGACGTAACAACTGTTACAACATCACTTAAGTCGAAGTGCGCACCGATGTTCACTTCTTTGGCGTAGGCTAACTTCTGAATAAACAGCGCACAATCTTCGAATAATTCAACATTTTCCGTGGAGATGAACAAATTTGTTTTTTTAGACGGCACAACATTCATTTCCGCACGCCGATTTCTTACCCCTTTTATAATGTCAATCATAGATTTCACTGAATTTTCCGCATTAGCATCAACAAATTCATGTGAAAATTTAGGATAATCTGCTAACATTATAGATACACCTTCATGAGGTAACGACTGCCAAATTTCCTCCGTTATAAACGGCATAAACGGATGCAACAATCGTAAAATTTTATCCATAACATAAACCAAAACACAACGAGTATTTTGAGCTAAATCAGGATTTGATTGAATCCTGATTTTTGCAAGCTCAATATACCAATCACAGAAATAGTCCCAAATAAAATCGTAAACTTTTTGTGCTGCCACACCAAGTTCAAACTTTTCAATATTTTCGGTCACACTGCCGCTAACCGAATTTAAAAGGCTTAAAATCCATTTATCCTCTAAATTTAAATTATTAGGAAGTTCATTTTTAACATCAAAACCGTCGATATTCATGTGAATAAATCTGGCTGCATTCCATAATTTATTCGCAAAATTGCGGCTTGCACTCACCTTTTCTTCTGAAAAACGCATATCGTTGCCTGGGCTATTTCCACTAGCCAAAGAAAATCTCAGCGCATCTGCGCCATATTTATCAACAATTTCAAGCGGGTCAATGCCATTTCCTAAAGATTTTGACATCTTTCTTCCCTGTGAATCCCTCACAAGGCCGTGGATCAAAACATTTTTAAAAGGAGCTTGGCCAGTATGCTCAATAGCAGAAAAAACCATTCTGACAACCCAAAAGAAAATTATATCGTATCCGGTAACCAATGTGTCTGTTGGATAAAAATAATCAAATTCTGCCGTTTTTTCAGGCCAACCCAAAGCTGCAAATGGCCATAATGCAGAAGAAAACCAGGTATCCAAAGTATCTTCGTCTTTTTTCACATCGTGAGATCCACATTTATTGCAAACTGAAGCAGTATCTCTAGAAACCATCAAGTTACCGCACTGCTGACAGTAGTAGGCTGGAATTCTGTGTCCCCACCAAAGCTGCCGAGAAATGCACCAGTCTTTGATATTATTTAACCAATTAAAATAAATTTTATCAAAACGGGCTGGAATAAATTTAGTCCCCCCGTTTTCTACACATTTTATCGCAGGCTCGGCAAGTGGTGCCATTTTTACAAACCACTGCTTAGAAATTCTCGGCTCAATGGTCTCGTTGCATCGATAGCAAGCTCCAACATTGTGCTTAATTGGCTCAATTTTAGTCAAATATCCACTTGATTTTAAATCTTCTACAACCTTTTTTCGTGCAGCGAATCTATCTAAGCCGCAGTATTTGCCGCCATTTTCATTTATAATGGCATTTTCGTCCATAATATTTATTATTGGCAAATTATGTCGTAAGCCAACTTCAAAATCATTTGGGTCGTGTGCAGGGGTAATTTTTACGGCCCCAGTGCCAAAGTCAATTTCTACATAATGGTCTGCAATTATCGAAACTTCACGGTTGATAAGCGGTACAATAGCGTTTTTTCCTATTAAATGTTTATACCGGCTGTCGTCTGGATTAACTGCAATTGCAGTGTCTCCAAGAATAGTTTCTGGACGTGTAGTTGCTACTTCAACAAAACCGCTGCCATCAGATAATTCATATTTTAAATGATAAAAATTGCCATCATGTTCACTAAAATTAACCTCGGCATCAGATATTGACGTTTTGCATTTGGGGCACCAGTTAATTATTCTTTCACCGCGATATATAAGGCCTTTTTCATAAAGTCGCACAAAAACTTCATTAACAGCAGATTTATTGCCTTCGTCCATGGTAAAGCGTTCACGAGTCCAGTCGCAAGAAGCTCCCAATTTTTTTACTTGCTCGATGATTTTTCCGCCGTATTTTTCTTTCCATTCATAAGCACGTTTTAAAAATTCTTCTCGGCCAATATCTGTTTTTTTTATACCTTCTTTTCGCATAGCTTCCACAATTTTGGCTTCCGTAGCAATAGACGCATGGTCTGTACCAGGAATCCAAAGTGTGCTATAACCTTGCATTCTTTTAAAACGAATTAATATATCCTGCAAAGTTTCATCCAAAGCATGTCCCATATGTAAATGGCCAGTTATATTTGGTGGCGGCATCACGATTGTATACGGTTTCTTATTTTTTTCTATTTTAGCAGTAAAACAACCTTCATTTTGCCAAAATTCATATATCTTTTCTTCAACCCAATTAGGCTCATATGATTTTGAAAGTTCTTTGCTCATAATGCACAACTCCTTTTTATTGCTTACCTTTTAATATTATGTCATTGACTCGTCAAGTTGTCAACAAATGAAAAGATTATTAAATCTCTCTTCCAAAGTTTATTGGCTACTTGCTTCTCTTTTTGTCTTATTCGATACTTTAGCGCAAATTCAACATAAACAAGCAGCGAAATTCAGTAAAATCGCTGCGCTATGTGGATAGCAAAAACGTCACGATAAATCAGAATTTTGACCCAATTTTCAAGGATTACAATATTTTAGTCCATGGTCAAACATATAAGCCTTTTGAGTTCTTGAAAATATTACGTACAACCAAAGACGGAGCGCGTGGTAGTGGTGTTATCGAGGAAAATGGTGAACTCTTAAAAGTTGCGTATACAACACTTAAGTTCGAGCAAAATCTCGTTTCAACCGGAGGCAACAAGAAGGGCTTCATAAACGCAAAAAATCGCTTAACCAAAGAGGCCATCGACGCTTTAAAGGCTGCCTGGTATAAGTTTTACTCAAACAACGATGAAAACGTCATCATTCTCAACGAGGGCCTGACCTTTCAAGAAGCCAGCAATACCAGCGTTGAAATGCAGCTAAATGAAAGCAAAAAGTCAATGTCTGATTCGATTTTAGAGATTTTTGGTGTGCCAACAGATTGGAGTTGGGAAACCTTTATAAAGACTGCTATTATGCCGATTCTGGCAACATTTGAATGTGCTTTAAATAGAGACTTGCTTCTCGAGAAGGAGAAGAAGTCTTTCTATTTTGCCTTCGACACAAAAGAGATTATTAAAGGCGATATTAAGACTCGGTTTGAGGCATATAAAACCGCATTGGAATCTAATTTAATGCAGATAGATGAAGTTAGATATCTTGAAAATCTTGAGCCTTTGGGGCTTAATTTTATCAAATTAGGGCTTCAAGACGTGCTATTTAACCCGGTGACAAAAGAGGTTTACACGCCAAACACAAATCAAATTACAAATATTGAAAACAAAAATGGAGGATACACGCATGAATAAATTAATAAACGTAAACATCAAAAACGAAAATGGGAAATTGCTGGTTGGAAGCCGTGATATAGCGGTTGGCTTAGAAAAAGAGCATAAGGACGTACTAAGGAAAATAGAGGACGTTTTAACGGTAGGAGAATTTTCCGAGCGTGAATTTACGACGAGCCAAGGCAACAAATACAAGGAATATTTGCTTGATAAAAATGCCTTCATTTTGCTGGTTATGAATTATACCGGCTACAACGATTTTAAACGAGCATATATAAAACGCTTTGATGAAATGGAAAAACAGCTGAGTTTTTATATCCCACAATCATTTCCGGAGGCGCTTAGATGTTTGGCAGCCGAAGTTGAGCAAAAGGAATTAATGCAGAAGCAGCGAGACGAAGGTGTGCGGCCGCACAGGCCAATTCGCGAACCACAAAAAGCGCAGGCAAAAAATTCGAAATCCCGCGCTGAAATTTGTGTGCGAAATAAAGGTTCTTTTGCTTCCTTTTCTTCCTTAAAGAAAAGGGAGGCAATGAACACGGCGAGCCAAAAATCAAGGGAGGTGGAAAAATTGAAAAGAGAACTCGATAAATCAAAAGAATTCGCGAGCATAAAGGCAGCGGAGATACGGCTGAAATCAAAATTTGATTGGAAACCACTTCGAAACTATTGCACCTCTCATGAGCTAGAAATGCCTAAAATTTTCGACGCAAATTACGGCAGTGTTCGAACCTATCCGGCTGAAGCTTGGCAAGCAATTTATGGCGTCGACTTAAAAGAGTTGTTTTAGATTCTGGATTTAACTTGAAAAACTGGAGGTGAAGTTTTTGCGAATAGAAATCAGAAATGACAGTGTGCTTCTAGATGGCTATGTGAATGCGATTGCTAGAGACTCGCGGCCAATGCTTGATGAGAACGGCGAAAAATTCGTTGAGCAAATTAGCCCGAAAACTTTTCAGCGAGCGTTAGAAAAAAGTGACGATGTTTTGTGCCTTTTAAACCACGAGCCATCGAGAGTTTTGGGGTCGACAAAGCAAGGAAACGTGGAACTTTTTGAGGATAATATTGGGCTTCGGGCAATTTGCAAAATAACGGACAGCGAAGTAATCGAAAAGGCTAAAAACGGTAAACTTCGAGGTTGGAGTTTTGGGTTTGAGGCTTTAAAAGAGCACGAAGAACCGCTTGAAAATGGCTTAAAACGGCGCTTTGTGGATGAAATGAATTTGGCTGAAGTCTCGATAATTGATGAGCATAAAATCCCTTGTTATGTTGGCACATCGATAGAATTGCGTGCCGATGGAAATTCGAAAATAGAATTTAGGTGTGAAGATTTTAAGGCAAAAATCATCGATGAAACAGAACCTAAAGCGATTGATTATTCTACATTCGAAAAACAGATTGAAGAAATAAAAAAGTGAGGTATCAGAATGGATTTGAAATACCAGCGTGACGCTGGACCCAATTCGCGCATATTAAAATGCAAAAATAACGAGCGGGAAGCTCGCGACGAAAGGAAAATCAAACAATGGAGCTTAAATACTTAACAGAAAAACGAGCAGAAAATCAGGAAGAGATGCAGAACCTTTTAAACGCAGCAAAGCTCGAGAAAAGAGCTTTAACAGAAGATGAAATCAGCAAATTTAACGAGTTGAAAAAACTCATCACAGAAATTGACGCAACAATAAACGCCGAGGAGGAGGCACGCGAAATGAATATCGAGGAAAAGAAAAAAGAAATTTCCGAAAACAACGAAGAGACAGAAATTCAAGCAGAAAAAGTGGAGGAACGCGCATTCGTTGACTTTATTGTAACGGGCGAAGAAAGAGCAGCCAGCCCTGGGATGTCCTACGGCAGCAATGGTGCGATTGTTCCGACAACCATCGCGAAAAAAATTATTGAGAAAGTTAAGGAGCTTTCCCCGATTTACGAAAAAGTCGAGAAATTTAACACCAAAGGCACACTGGAAATTCCGGTTTATGGCGCAGACACTGACGCTGACAACCCTACTGGCGACGTAAATGTAGCATATCAAGGTGACGAATTCACCGCGCTTGTTGCCGGTCAAGGAAAATTCAATTCTATCGAGCTTAAAGGCTACTCGCACGGGGCTTTATCGGTCATTAGTCGCAAGCTTTTGAACAACGTTGACATCAACGTTACAAACTTCCT
>ERZ779737.2712-NODE-2712-length-11204-cov-7.634138_pt1 | contig 11204 bp, 8 predicted proteins | sample MGYA00511889_ERZ779737 | MGnify/ENA primary metagenome ERZ779737 (study PRJEB29588, sample SAMEA2163575) | human gut metagenome | biome: human gut; feature: human-associated habitat; material: faeces | place: Denmark | collected 2008/2010 ...
GAAAATGTGAGAAAAAGCGAGTTAACAAGAGAAAAACAAAGATTATTATGGGAGGATTTGAATTGCAGTAAGATGACTGCGGTAGGACTCTTAAAAGAGCTTCAGGCAATAGGACTTATAGATATGATTCAGAAAAGTGGACTTGCCAATATTATTTATGTGAAGAATTTTGTTTCTGAAAGTAAATCTGCATCCAAGGGGGAAGACGACGCACTAGACCGGTCTAATAATTGTACCAGTAAAGAAAGCGTACCAGTGGAATTAGACAAGCACAAAAATGAGACCGGTATAGAAATTAGACCAGTACATAAAGATGACCAGTCAGAATCTATGACCGGTACAGGTACAGAAAGCGGACAAGCGGTGGTACAGAATATGGACCCGAATAATAAAGAATTGAGTAATACTGAATTGAGTAATAACCATCCTATCACTCTATCAAGAGAGGTTGATCCGATGGATGAAGCAGAAGCATATATGCAGCTAATTCGTGAAAATATTGAATATGACGCTATGATGAGTTGCAAAACATGGAGAGACAGAGACAGTTACGAGGAACTGTATCAACTGATTTGTGATGTGGTATGTGTTCCAAGAAAAACAATGCGCATAGGTGGAGAAGACTATCCTTACAATCTGGTTAAGAGTAAATTCCTTAAGCTGACATCAAGCCATTTGGAGTATGTGATTAGTTGCATGAACAACAATACCACAAAAATATCAAACATCAGAGCATATCTGATTACAGCGTTATATAATGCGCCAAATACGATTAATAGTTATTATTAAGCAGAAGTTAATCATGATATGTATGGGTGCTATTAAGCTGTGAATGTGATTGTAATAGGTAATGAAGTACCGTATTATAAACGAAGAGGAGAGTCTTATGGAAAGAAAAGATTTTATCAAGCTGATTAAAGCTGCAGAAGGCGTTATGATACTAGAGGACGCATGTAAGGTTATAACGGGCTGCAATCTGGATGAAGGGCAGTGCAGTAGTATTTATTTGTTATGGGAAGTTATTCGAGATAATTCTGCTGAAAGATTTAGCAGACACGAAACTATTGACATAGACAATGAGAGTTACAGAGCATTCGTCGGAATACTTGAGAATAGAGGGATGACTGCAGAAGAAAAGTATGCTGAACAGACGAAGTAGATTCGGAGTAGAAGGAGTGGAATATGGCAAAGTATATTGTGGAGGAGCGAACTGCTCCGAGATATGAAAAAAACTATAAGCTGCCGCTGGTAAATATTATTTCGGCAATCGTGTGGAGCATACCGCTACATCAAAAATTGTTTCCGAATGCGAGTTGGTGGGGAACACTGTTTCTGTGTGCACTGTTTGTTGTAGTGTATTGGTATTTGAGTATGAAACCGATTATTGCAGCAATCCCTTGCGTGGCAGGAGTGGTCATGTTTACAGCTTTGTTTTGGGTATTTGCTGATTATATAAGAAATACACCGGGACGGATCATAGTGAAAATAGTAATTCTTTCGTTCTTTATAATGTTAGAATTATGTATATGGATAAATGCAACACTGCCTTGGCTGGAGCGTAAGGAAACAAATAAATCCAAGATTAGGGTTGAAAAATGAATGTAAATGAATATAAATAAATACAGGTTTAAATACAGCTTTAAATACAGTGTTGAAGTCCGTATTAATGGACATGTTCTGATGTATTATTGAGCTAGATAAGCAAAATATAGAGCTTATTCTAGCTCATTTTAATTCCATGTGTATTCAACCAGTTGGATGATAATCGCAAGAACATGAAGAAAAAATACATAATTATGATGAAAAAAAGTAATAGATGTGTTAAAATGTCTAATGAGTTATTGTATCAACTTTGTATTACTTTCGATGAGGATTTGAAATGAAAATAAGCTATAAAAAACTATGGATTATGTTGGCACAACAGGAGATGTCTAAGCAGGAGTTTAGAGAGAAACTTCAGATTGCATCTGGTACGATGACAAAACTTAATAAAGGACAAGAAGTGTCTATGTCTGTCATTTTAAGAATCTGCGAGTACTTTGATTGTAACATTGGAGATATTTGCGATGCGATAAAAATAGACTAGCGTATTGGAGAATATATGATTGAAAGAATTTGCCCTAAATGTAGTGTACCTATGAATGGAGAAAAATGCATAAAGCCTAATTGTGGATGTGCTACCGTAATGTCTTCTACAATATATTGGTGTGATGATTGTAATATTCCTATTTTTGATAGTATTTGTCCTTCTTGCGGAAAAGAAGGAAGGTATATTGCGACGGATATGAGACCTGTTTTCCCGGAAGAAAATGTATTGGTTTCGTTGCTTCTAGAAGATGATCCGACAAGATATCAGAAATCATCAGTCTGGTTTGGTAGTGGAGCTTATATTGTTGATGGTAAGAAAATAAAATTATCTGTGGCAAAAGCGAATAAGTTACCTATTGAAGAAATAAAGAAGATTAAAGAAAAATATGAAGAATTCAAATGTAGTATTGATTACAAATATTTTGATGAATACATTGAGAAGTTTATAAAGGCTAATTCTGATAGATATAACTTTATCACAGAAGAAGCAGTTCACTTTGTTCAAAAATATCGTGACAAATACGAGATTGAAGATATGATGATTTCGTTTAGCGGTGGGAAGGATTCAACAGTTACCTCGCATATAGTTAATCGAGCCCTTGGTACCAATAAGGTTCTTCATATTTTTGGAGATACTACGTTAGAGTTCCCATATACACTTGAATATAAAAAACGATTTAATCGAAATGATGAATCGCAAGGCGTTAGAGTAATAACAGCTAAGAACAGGGAAAAGGATTTTGAGAGTCTTTGCGAAGTGGTTGGTCCGCCTAGTAGAGTAATGCGATGGTGCTGCACCGTGTTTAAGACAGGAGCAATTCAGAAAACAATAGCATCTGCCTTTAAGGATAAGAACAACATTCTGAGCTTTCAGGGAATTAGACATAATGAGTCCGCAAGTAGAAGTAAATATGAAAGGGAAAGTGAGAGCCCCAAAATATCAAAGCAGACAGTTGCTTCTCCAATCATTGATTGGATTGATTATGATGTATGGTTATACATTTTAACAACCGGCATTGATTTTAATGAAGCTTATAGACTTGGATGGACAAGAGTTGGATGTTGGTGTTGCCCTAATAACGGTGGGTGGTCAGAATTCTTAGCTAAAGTTCATATGTATAATCAGTATGTACATTGGCATAATCTTTTGGTTGATTTTGCAAAACAGATTGGAAAGCCTGATCCTGAAGATTATGTGAATGACGGTGGGTGGAAAGCAAGACAAGGAGGAAATGGTTTGGCGGCAGCGCAAACGTCAGTAGTGTCTTTTGAACCTTGTGCAAACGATGAAAATGCTTTTAATTATGATCTTCAAAGACCAATAACAGAAGAACTATATGAGTTGTTCAAACCATTTGGATATATAAATAAGGAGTTGGGAAACAAGCGACTTGGTGAAGTTTATGTAATGAACAAAGCCGGTAAAGTCGTATTGATACTTCAAGGAAGACTAGGAAGTTCGAAACTTAAAGTTACAATAAAAGATATTCATATTGCAAAAGCTAAAACACTTTCAGTGGCTGAAGGCAAGATTCAATGTCAACTGACAAAGTATCAGATGTGTTTGGGTTGCAAAGCGTGTGAAAGTGTATGTAAATATGATGCGATTAGTGTTAAAGACGATGGAACAGGAAAAATTTCATATAGCATTGATAGTGAGAAATGTAAGAGATGTACAGAATGTGTGGGACATTTCAATGCAGGATGTTATATGAGAAAAGTACTGGGAATTAAGAGGACATAAAATGGCTACTAATAAAGTGAAAATAAGACTGCAAGGTCATGAAAAATTTGCATTAAGAGAAGGTTGGATTAACAAAGCGCTTATGATTCTTCAAAATAATTCAGATGCCTTTACAAGGAAGGATGCTACTGATTTATTTGGCATAGGTAGTAACATGGTAAAGTCTTTGCGATATTGGATGAGAGCATTAGGTCTTACCAATGTATCGGGGACTGCGTTAACAGATATTGGTGAGTTGATTTCTAAATATGATCCATATTTAGAAAAAACATTTACCCTGTGGATTTTACATTCAAATATTGCAAAAAATGTTGATGATGCAACAACTTGGTATATGTATTTTAACCGTTGCGATGCGGATGATTTAGAAAAAACAGAGATTGAAAGTATTTTATTGAGAGAAATAAAGAAGTATGCGGCAGGTGCTACATTTTCAGATAAGTCCCTAAGCAATGATGTTGATGTTCTGCTGAATATGTATAGCCGTAATAAAGACAAGGTGGATCCTGAAGATAAAAATATTTCACCATTTTCAAAATTGGCTTTAATAAAGAGGATTGAGGGTAGATATACCAAAAATCATCCAAATAAAAAGGATTTCCCTGAAGAAGTTGTTTTGTATGAGTTGGCTCTTTTGATGGATAAAAAAGAAGGAATATCCATAGAAGATGCAATTTATGGTGATAATGGGTTAGCAAAAATTTATAATCTGACAGCTGTAATGGCTAATGATTATTTTGATAGATTGGATGCAGCTGGTTATATTCGTGTGAATCGAACTGCAGGATTAGATATGTTATATCAGGTAGAGAAATTAGAACCCTTAAAAATTATGGAAGAATACTACCAAAATAACTAGTAGGTGAAAAAATGGGAAAAATTGAGTCATTAAAAGATATTGTAGAATTTAATAGCAGCTTTAAAACAGCAGTGAATTTATATTTGAGTCTAAATAAGCCTGAGAAGGTTCTTGGATATATTCCAACAAAATCCTCAGTTAATTTTATGGGAGAATATTTGAAGGCTGTTTTTGAAAATAAGGAGCAAGCAACTCTTTTGGTTGGCCCTTATGGAAAAGGAAAGTCGCATTTGCTATTGGTTCTTTTGGCTGTTTTATCTATGGATAGAACTGTAGAAAATGAAGAAACAATAAGAGTCCTTATTGATAATGTAAAGAAGATTGATGAGATTGGTGAAAGTGTTTCTGAACTAATTGAAAAGGTATGGCAGAAAAAGAAGTTTTTACCGGTACTAATTACAGATACAACAGGAGATTTAAATCAAGCCTTTCTATATGGTCTTAATGATGCATTAAAGAGAGAAAATCTTTTGGAGTTGGTTCCAAATACATATTATAGTATTGCGTTAGACCGAATTAGTGATTGGGAGCAGAATTATATTGAGACATATTCGTTGTTTGAGCGGGAAGTAGCTCAACAAGGTATAAGTATTTCAAATTTGAAGTCAGATTTGAAAAGATTTACGAAAGAAGCGTTGCTTTTATTCAAAAAAGTATATCCAAAAGTTACAGCTGGAAGTGAATTTAATCCTATGGCTGTATCGGATGTTTTACCATTATATAAAAGTACGAGTGAAAAACTTGTCGAAGATTATGGATATAGTGGTATCTATATTGTTTTTGATGAATTCAGTAAGTTTATTGAAAGCCAGAATGGTAGTGCAACCGGTGAAAACATGAAATTGTTACAGAATATCTGTGAATTATCTACTGATTCACAAAATGCACAGGTCTTCTTCACAATGGTTGCTCATAAGAGCATCAAAGAATATGGAAAATATTTATCTCAAGATATTATTAATTCTTTTACTGGTATCGAAGGACGATTAATAGAAAAATATTTTATTACTTCGTCGAAGAATAATTATGAATTAATAAAAAATGCAATAGTCAAAGATGACAAAAAATTGCACGAGATGCCGCATGCGGATTTATACCTTGGAGAAGGAAAATTTAAAGAGTTTTTTAATTTGCCGGCGTTTAAGAGCAATTTCTTGGAATCAGAATTTAGAAGTATTATTTTTGAAGGATGTTTTCCATTAAATCCAATTTCGGCATATTTACTTCTTAATGTGAGTGAAAAAGTTGCACAGAATGAGAGAACTTTATTTACTTTTATTTCAAATGATGAACCTCATAGTATGGCTCGCTTTGTGTCCGAACATACAGCAGAGAAGGAGTGGAGCATAGGTGCGGATTTAGTATACGATTATTTTAGCGCCCTTTTCAAAAAAGAAGTTACAAATGAATTTGTTCATAATATTTGGTTAAGTGCAGAGCATGCACTTGAAAGATGTGAGACAGATGACCAAAAGAAACTGGTAAAAGCACTTGCTATTGTATTGATTGTGAATAAGGAAGATGAAATACCGGCGACAGAAAAGTATTTGAAACTATGCGTAAATGCATCTGATTCAGATCTTGCTATAAGTGAACTGAAGAATAAAGAGTTTATATATAAAAAGAATGCTACCGGAGCTTATGTTTTCAAAACGAGAGCGGGATCGGAATTGAAAGCAGAAATAAGACGATTAAGAGAACTAAAGGGGGATAACATTAATTTTGCACAGGCATTAGTTGATGTTACAGGTAAACATTATGTTATTCCTAGAATGTATAATACAGTCAAAATGATGACGCGTTATTTTACAAATGAGTTCATGAACGTTGATGACTTTTTGAATATTAATTCGGCTGAGGCAATTTTGGGCGATGAGAGGGCCGACGGAAAAGTAGTTACATTGTTTAGTTTTACAGGAATAAAACAAGAAATAGTAAGGAAGCATGTATTAGAGTTGGCAGATAGACGATTAATTGTTGTTTGTCCAAGGAAGGGGTTGAAAGTACAAAAACAATTAAAAGATTATGAGATAATTCGTGATTTGAGAGAAAACCAAGCATTCACAAATGACAATGAGATACTAAAAAAAGAACTTCCATTATTGTTGGATGATTTGGGCGCAGAATTAGAACAGATTATCAGTACTGTATATGAAGAGGATTCAGATACACGCGTATTATTCTATGATGGTGAGAAAGTAAAAAATGCAAAAGTAGGAAATGAGGAACTTGCAGTAAATGAATGTTGCACTCTTTTGTATCCGGAAACACCTATCATAAATAATGAAATGGTTAATAGAACAGCAATTGGAACTGCTCAGACAAAAAAGGCTAGAGTTAATATAGTCCAAGCTATTTTGGAACATACTGATACACCTGATTTTTATGAAGGATCTAATCAAGAAGCAACTATCTATAGAGCTTTGTTTTCTGTGACAGGAATTACAAAAAACGAAACAAAAGATGACATAAGAAAAGTAATAGATGTTATTAATGAATTTGTGGATTCATGCTCAGACGCAAAAATCCCGGTAACGACATTAATTAGAAAACTAGTTGGGGCTCCATATGGAATGCGTCTTGGAGTTATTCCATTCTACTTAGCATATGTATTTGCAAACAGAAAAGAGGATATTATCGTATATTTTTCAGACAAGGAAATGCAAGTAACTGCTGAAACAATAGTGAATATGTGTGAACAATCTGATGATTATAGTGTGTTCGTATCTAAGGAGGACTTGCAGAAAGAAAAATATATTGCAGAATTGAATACTCTTTTCCAAGTAGAGGATAATAGGAATCTTACTGCAAATAGAATTAAGGATATTTTCATTTGTATGCAAAGGTGGTTTAGATCATTACCACAGGCAACCAGAAATGCAATTAATTTGGACAGTTATGTGGAAGATGATATTATTGCTAAATCAATGAAAGAAATGAAAAAGGCAATGCAGAGGGTTGAGTTTAATCCATTTGAAATATTGTTTGTTGATTTCCCAGAAGTCTTTGGAACAGAGACTTTGGAAGAAACATATCAAAGAATTGATGAGTGTAAAACTTATTATGATGACTATTTTAATTGGATTGAAGGGCAAGCAATCGAAGTAATATATGAAGTTTGGGATAGTAAGAGAAGACAGGAACTATTCCATACTTTAAAAGAATGGTATGAAAAGCAGAGTAAACGATCTAAACAAGGATTATATGATGGACGTATGACGATTTTTATGTCATGTTTATCTAATCTGGATGTATACAGTAACCCGGATGTGGCGGGGAAGGTTGTTAAAGCTGTAACCGATGTATATATGGAAAATTGGAACTCTGGTTCAATGAAAGAGTTTGCTCAAGACCTAAGTACTGTAAAAAAGGAGATAGAATCAATTCGTGATGATGCTTCTACAGGAGAACTAGAACTTTCATTCTATGGAAGAAATGGAGAACCTATAAATATACTTTACAGCCATGCTGATGAGAGCACGGGAAGTGTATTGAGGAATATAATAGAAGACACATTAGACGAGTATGATGATTTAAGCGTCAATGATCGAGTATCGATACTTCTAGAAATGATTGAAAAAATAATTAAGTAAGGAATGATTTTATGGTTTATCTTGATAATGCGGCAACCACTTTCCCTAAACCAGAGTGTGTATATGCTGCTATGGACAAAATGAATAGAGAAGGTGCCGTGAATGCTGGAAGAGGTGCATATAAGCTGGCGCAAGAAGCAAGTAGACTAATTGTTGATACAAAACAATTGATTAGACAGTTAGTGCACCTTGATGTTTCAGCGGCGGTGGTTTTCTCTCCATCAGTCACAATTGCGATGAATCAAATAGTCAATGGGTTAGAACTGCGAGATAAAGCTGTTATTTATGTTTCGCCATATGAACATAATGCCGTGGCTAGAACTGTGTATGAATTGGCAAAAAGGAAAAACTTGCTTGTTAAGGAGCTTCCATTGACAGAGAGCTACGAAATTGACATAGAGAAAATGAAATATGAGTTCTCAAAGGATAAACCAGAAGCAATTTTTTGTACACATGTTAGCAATGTTACAGGATATATTTTGCCAGTAAATGAAATATTTTCTGAAGCTAAAAAGCACGGGAGTATAAATATATTAGATTCTGCGCAATCAATGGGATTGGTTGAGATTAGAGCAGATTTAATGGATGTAGACTTGATTGCATTTGCAGGGCATAAGACATTATATGGTCCATTTGGTATTGGAGGATTTATTAATGTATCTGGAGTTCCTCTTAATGTAGTTATAAGCGGAGGAACTGGGAGCGATTCATTGAACTTAAATATGCCATTAGGAAATGAGAGTAAATATGAGCCATCTAGTACAAATATTGTTGCGGTTGCAGGATTGAATGCAGCATTAATGTGCTTGAATCAGCCAAATCTTTATTTGCAGGAAAAAGAATTAATCAGATATCTTGTTGAAAGACTGTCTAGAATTAGAAGTGTGAAAATGTATCTTCCGGATAATATGGATAATCATATTGGTATTGTTTCATTAACTGTGGAGGGTATCAATTCTGAAGATATTGGTACAATTCTGAATGAAGATTATGATATAGCAGTAAGAACAGGATATCACTGTGCTCCATATATTCATAAGTACTTAAAGGATGAGGGGTTTTTAGGAACAGTTAGAATAGGTATTGGGCAGTTCACAAAAGAGGAGGAAATAGATTCTTTTGTAGAAGCACTAGAGGAGATTTTAGATGAGTAGTTATCTTGATTATTTATATGGGGTTGATCAAATATCGTTAAAAAGATATTTGGGAAAAGATGTTGTTGATACATTAATTGAATGGGAACCAAACGGAGACTCTTTACTAACAAGAGAACGATTAATAAGAATGATTGACTGCCTCTATGGTACATCAATTTTGAAAAACTCAGATTTCAGAAAAGATATTCTTTTGAATATGAAGAAGGCAGATATAGTTGCAATACGAAACAATTGCCTAACTGGAGCTGAGAAAGCACAGGATGATCCATTAGTTTTAGTAGATATCATTTCTAGTAAACCATGGAATAAAAATGTGGTGACTTGTTATTTGCTAAAACTATGGGGAATTCCAGAGTCTATACTTGAAAAAGAAAAGGATGATTCTGAGACAATTAATCAAGTTCATGCAGGAGAGAGATTCTTTGAGTTACTTGACTATCAATACTATATTAAACAACGGGTATTAAATAATTTAAATTCAGGGAATAAGCAAGAGAGAATGCTTGTCCATATGCCTACTGGAACAGGAAAAACAAAAACATGTATGCATATAATTACAAATTACATATCTTTCAGTTTGAAGAAAAAAGGTGCGGTCATTTGGATTGCGCATACGACAGAGTTATTGCAACAGGCATATGATACTTTTGTAAATGTATGGTCACATTTAGGTGATGGAGATATTACTGCATATAAGCTGTGGGGAAATCATACGATTGATGACACAAGTACGGAGCTAGATGGTGTTATTTTTTGCGGATTAGCAAAGCTTATGTCGATTGCAGATAATTTACCGCAACTGTTTGCAAGACTTAAGAGAGATTGCAGATTAGTAGTTTTTGATGAAGCACATAAGGCGGCGGCAATAAAAACACAAAAAGTTGTTGAAAACCTTCTTAAAATGCCGTTGGGGTATGAGAATAGAGCATTAATTGGATTATCAGCAACCCCAGGAAGAACAACAGAAGATTCATATGATAATAATTTACTCTCGAATATGTTTGGCAATAAACTGATATATATTGATTCTTTTATTTTGAACCAGATTAATATGGGTAGTTTGAGAGCATTAAATACAGTAGCGGAAAAAAATATTATTAAATATTTTCAGGAACGAAGAATTTTGTCAAAGATTAAAGTGGATAGATTAATCTATCAGACAGAGTTTTCGGAGAGCGAACTTAGAATATTGAAATCTACCTTAAAGAATTTGGGATACAATGATAAAGATTTTACTGATAAGCAGATTCAAGTGTTGGCTACTAATAAAGACAGAAATAAAGTGATAATGCAGAAACTTAGAATGCTCTATAAGGAAGGAAAGCCTACTATTGTTTTTGCATGTTCAGTAAATCATGCAAAAATGCTTTCTGCGATGCTTACACTTGAGGAGATACCAAATTCATTGGTACTAGGAGAAATGGAAGCGCTTGATAGAAAAAAGGCAATTGATGTCTTTAAGGATAGAGATAGCAATGTAAACATTATAATTAATTATGAGGTGCTCACAACAGGTTTTGATTCAACAAATATAGAGTGCGTTTTTATTACAAGACCAACGCAATCAGTTGTGTTATATAGTCAGATGTTAGGTCGAGGATTAAGAGGCCCTATGATGGGGGGTAATGAGGAATGCATATTGGTTGATATAGATGACAATCTAAATATGTTTGATAACGAAACTGCTTTTGAACATTTTAATGATTATTGGAGCATTCCTGTTAAGTAACAAATAACCGGTTTGCAAAAAATGAGTGCCACCT
>ERZ779737.2713-NODE-2713-length-11204-cov-4.689569_pt1 | contig 11204 bp, 9 predicted proteins | sample MGYA00511889_ERZ779737 | MGnify/ENA primary metagenome ERZ779737 (study PRJEB29588, sample SAMEA2163575) | human gut metagenome | biome: human gut; feature: human-associated habitat; material: faeces | place: Denmark | collected 2008/2010 ...
CGCTTCGGCCGGCACCTCGGGCGCGCGTATCAGATTTTTGACGACATCGTCGACTATCTCGGCACGGAGTCCGCGATCGGGAAAACGCTCGGAACGGATCTCTCCAGCGGGAAATTCACGCTGCCGGAGATTCTTTTCTTCCGCGGTCTCGACGCGCGGGAACGCGAAGCGTTTCTGGCGGAAGCCGCCGCGGGAACGCTCGCGCCCGGCGACGTCTCCGAGCGGATGCGCGCGGCAGGCGTCTTCGGCGAAAGCCGGGAATATTTTCTGAAGGAAACGCGGCACGCCGCGGACGCGCTCGCGCCTTACGCGGGAACGCCGGGCACGGAGCATTTGCTCGCGCTGGCGGATTTCGTCGCCGCGCAGGTTCGGAAAATCTCCTGAGCCGCAAAAAATCGTTTTCCGAAGAGAAAAAAGGCGCGTTCCCGCGGGGGCGCGCCTTTTTCGTGTTCCGCGGGAACGGCCCACGCGGAAAAAGGGGAGGGGAAGTTTCCTAACGAAAAACTAACATTCGCCGAATACGCGGTAAACGCTCCCGCGGGAAAATGTTCGGACAAACTCCAATAAAATCAAACAGACAAAATCATGATCAAAGAAATTCTCACAGGCACTCTCGCGGCGGTCTCCGCTTTGGCGGCGAACGCGGATGAACTGACGCTCAACGGCGCGGGCGCGTCGTTCCCGGCGCCCGTTTATCAGCTTTGGACGTACGCCTACACGCAGACGGGCAAGGCGAAGGTCAACTACCAGAGCCTCGGTTCCGGCGCCGGCATCAGCCAGATCAAGGCGGGAACGGTCGACTTCGCGGGCTCCGACAATCCGCTTTCCCTGCAGGAACAGGAAGAAGCGGGCCTGGTTCAGTTCCCGATGCTGACGGGCGGCGTCGTCGTCATCGTCAACGTTCCGGGCGTGAAAAGCGGTGAGCTCAAGCTGAGCCGCGCCGTTCTCGCGGACATTTTCCTCGGAAAAATCACGAACTGGAACGATCCCGCTATCGCGGCGATCAACCCCGGCGTCAAGCTTCCGAAGAGCCTGCCGATCACGGTCGTCCGCCGTTCGGACTCTTCGGGAACGACGTTCATCTTCACGGATTATCTGAGCAAGATTTCCGGCGAGTGGAAGGAAAAAGTCGGCGCCGGTTCCGCGGTCAAATGGCCGGTCGGCATCGGCGGGCAGAAAAACCCGGGCGTCTGCAACAACGTGGCGAAAATCCGCGGGAGCATCGGCTACACGGAATACACCTACGCGGTCGAAGCGAAGCTGAACTGCACGCAGCTTGAAAATCAGGCGGGAACGTTCGTTTCTCCCTCGGCGGAAAACTTCGCGGCGAGCGCGGCGAACGCGGACTGGAACAACGCTCCCGGCTTCGTGATGATGCTCACGAACCAGCCCGGCGCGAACTCCTGGCCGATCACCGGCGTCACCTACATCCTTTTCCGCAAGGATGCGACGGATGAGCGCAAGGCTGCGATGAAGGACTACTTCAACTGGTGCTTCACCGAAGGCGCGGCTTCCGCTTCCCGCCTCAACTACGTTCCGATTCCGGAAAACGTCGTCAAACTGATCCGCGAAAAGGCGTTCTGATTCGAAAACGTCGGCTTTCCCGGCGCGCGATCGGGGCGGGCGGTCCCGAAAGGAAAACCGCCCGTCTGCGCGCGGCCGCCAAGCGGACGAAATTCCGACACGCATGAACACGGATTCCGTTTTCAAAACGCTCTGCCTCGGCTGCGCCTGCCTCATCGGGCTGCTGATGCTGGGCTTTTTCGTTCAGCTCTTCGTCAATTCGAGCGACGCGTGGAGCCAATTCGGACTGGGCTTTCTCTGGTCAAGCGAATGGGATCCCGTCGCCGAAAAATTCGGAGCGCTGCCTTCCATCGCGGGAACGCTGCTGACGACCGTCATCGCGCTCGTCGTCGCGCTGCCGCTCGCTTTCGTTTCCGCGCTTTATCTCACGGACGCGCCGCCGGCGGTCGGGCGCGTGCTTTCTCAGGCAATCGATCTGCTCGCCGCGATCCCGAGCGTCATTTACGGGATGTGGGGGCTGTTCGTCCTCGCTCCGCTGATGCAGACTTACGTTCAGCCGTTCCTCGCGGAAACGCTCCGCTTGGCGGAAGCTCCCGTCATCGGGCAGTTTCTCGTCAGCGACGCCGGCTACAACGGTTTCGGCTTTTTCACGGCGGGACTGATTCTCGCCCTGATGGTTCTGCCTTACATTTGCGCGATTATGCGCGACGTCTTCAAGATGACGCCCGCCGTTTTGCGGGAATCCGCCTACGGGATCGGCTGCACGCGCTGGGAATGCGCCAAGGACATCGTGATGCGCTTCGGCGTCCGCGGGCTGCTCGGCGGCGTCTTCATCGGTCTGGGGCGCGCGCTCGGGGAAACGATGGCGGTGCTTTTCGTCATCGGGAATCTGACGGACGTTCCCGCCGCCGTCTTCGACTCGGGAACGACGATCGCCGCCACGCTCGCCAACAACTTCGCGGAAGCGCACGGGATGCAGCGCAGCGCGCTCTTCGCGCTCGGCCTGGTGTTGCTCGCCATGTCGTTCGCCATCCAGGTTTTCGCGCAGTATTACCTGCATCTGACCTCTTCGAAGCGCGGAGAATCGCGATGATTCCGCCGTTCCCGCGCTTTCGGTTCTTCAAATATTCATTTTCGCTATGACATCCGCACAAACGTCGCTCCCGCGCCGCCGCCCGCTGTTTTTCCGGAAAGCGGTCGACGCCGCCGTGGGGCTTTTTTCGATTTTCGCCGTCGCCGTCGCGGTCGGCGGCATGGCGTGGATCATCTGCACGGTGATTTCGCGCGGGCTTCCCGCGATAGATTTCGGCTTTTTGTCGAATCCGTCGAAACCTTACGGGATTCCGGATTCCGGCATCGCGAACGCGCTGCTCGGGACGCTTTTCATCACGGCGTGCGCCGCGGCGATTGCGGTCCCGCTCGCCGTCGCCGCGGGAATTTTTCTCGCGGAATTCGGACGCAAGGGGAAGGTTCCCGCGGCGCTCCGCTTCAGCGCGAACGTGATGATGGGGATGCCCTCCGTCATCGTCGGGCTTTTCGTCTACACGATTCTGGTCATCCCGACGGGCAATTTCTCCGGCTTCGCGGGAGCGGTTTCGCTCGCGATCATCATGTTCCCGGTCATCATGCGGACGACGGAAGACATGCTCGTGATGGTGCCCGACACGCTTCGCGAGAGCGCGCTCGCGCTCGGCATGTCCCGCGCGCGCACGACGCTGTGCATCATCTGCCGCGCAGCGAAGAACGGGCTGCTTACGGGCGTGCTGCTTTCGCTCGCGCGCGTTTCCGGAGAAACGGCTCCGCTGCTGTTCACGGCGATGTTCGCGGACTCGTGGCCGACCGGATTTTTCACGGAACCGACGGCGAACATGCCCGTGCTGATCACGGAATACGCGACCAATTCTCCGTTCGAGGCCATGCATTCGGCGGGCTGGGGCGCGGCGCTCGTCATCGCGCTCGTCGTTCTCGCCGTCAACATCTTCACGCGGGTGGCGTTCCGCGACCGCAAGCGTTCCCGCTGAGGACGCGTTCCCGCAAAGAAAAAAAAACGCATTCGCAAATCGGAATCGAACTCCGAAGAAAAAAAATATTCGACCTGTCTTAAAAAATGAACACGACACCTAAAATCTCCGCAAAGAACCTGAATTTCTTTTACGGAAACCACCAGGCGCTCTTCGACAACAACATGGACATCGCCGCCAACCGCATCACCGCGGTCATCGGTCCGTCCGGCTGCGGAAAATCCACGCATCTGCGCACGTACAACCGCATTTTCGAGCTCTACCGCGAACAGCGCTGCGAGGGGGAAATCCTGCTCGACGGCGTCAACATTCTCGACAAAAGCGTGGACGTGCTGGAGCTGCGCCGGAAAGTCGGCATGATTTTCCAGAAGCCGACGCCGTTCCCGATGTCGGTCTTCGACAACGTCGCCTACCCGCTGCGCCTGCACTTCAAGAAAAGCCGCAGCGAAATCGCCGACAAAGTCGAGCAGGCGCTGCGCGGCGCGTCGCTTTGGGAAGAAGTCAAGGACAAGCTCTCGTCGAGCGGGCTCGCGCTTTCCGGCGGGCAGCAGCAGCGCCTTTGCATCGCGCGCGCCATCGCCGCCGAGCCGGAAGTGCTTCTCATGGACGAACCGACGAGCGCGATCGATCCCGTGGCGACGCTGAAAATCGAAGAGCTTGTGCTCAGCCTGAAGGAGCGCTTCACGATCGTCATCGTCACGCACAACATGCAGCAGGCCGCGCGCATCAGCGACGACACGGCGTTCTTCTACAAAGGGAAAATCATCGAGTTCTCCGACACGAAGACGATTTTCTCCAACCCGAAGAACAAAAAAACGGAAGAATACATTACGGGACGCTTCGGCTGAGCGTTCCCGCGGAACACGCAGCTTTTTTCTCGAAAATTTTTTTGGAACGAAACCGATGAAAGAACATTTTACGCAAGAAATCACCCAACTGAAACGCCACCTCGCCGAGCAGACCTCGGCGGCGGAATCCGCGCTGAGCCGCGCGCTTCGCGCCATTTCGACGCTCGACGTCGCCCTCGCGCACGAAGTCGCGCAGAACGACTACGCCATCGACTGCGAGGAAATCCGCATCGAAGAGGAATGTCTGAAGATTCTCGCGCTTTACCAGCCCGTCGCCTCGGACCTGCGCACGATCGTCACCGTGCTGAAAATCAACGTGGAAATCGAGCGCGTCGCCGACATGGCGGTCAACATCGCCGAGCGCACGCGCTCCGTCGCCGAGACCGGCGTTCCCGCGGAAAAGCGCATCGACTTTTCGAAGATGGCGACCGCCGCCGCGCGCATGCTCAAGGACTCGCTCGACGCTTTCGCTTACCGCGATCCCGCCGCCGCCGCCTCGATCATCGACCGCGACGACGACGTCGACGAGCTTCACCGCAAAAACATCGACCTCATCCAGAAAGGCGTCACCGAAAATCCCGAATACGCGGAATACTACCTTTCGTGCATGACGATTTCGAAAAACCTGGAGCGCGTCGGCGACGTCGCCACGAACATCTGCGAAGACGTCATTTACCTGGAGCGCGGCGCCATCGTCCGGCATTCGCACGACGCGTGAATTTCCGCGCGGGAACGCGAGATTTTTTCGTTTCTGAAAAATTTTGCTTCGTTCATCCTATGCGGGAACGAGAAAGGACATGCCAATGAACAGCCGGATTCTCATCATCGAAGACGACGAAGCGATTCGCGACGTCGTGCGCTACGCGCTGGAAAGCAACGGATTCAAGAACACGCTCGTCGCCGCCGACGGCGAGGCGGGGCTGAACATCGCGCTGCGGGAACGGCCTTCGCTGATTCTGCTCGACCTCATGCTGCCGAAAATCGACGGGCTTGAGGTTTGCCGCCGCCTCAAGCGCGAGGAAGCCACGCGCGACATTCCCGTCGTGATGCTCACCGCGAAAAGCGAGGAGAGCGACATCGTGCTCGGGCTGGAACTCGGCGCCGTGGACTACGTCACGAAGCCGTTCAGCGGAAAAGTGCTCGTCGCCCGCGTGCGCGCTCATCTGCGCCAGGCGTTCGAGCAGGAAACGGCGGCGGAAATCCGCCGCGACGGGCTCGTGCTCAATCCCGCCGAACACACGGCGCGGCTGAACGGCAAGCCGCTGGAGCTGACGTTTACCGAATACGGCATTCTGCAGATGCTCGCCGCGCGCCCGGGGCGCGTTTACACGCGCGACCAAATCGTCTCCCGCGTCAAGGGCGAGGACTATCCCGTGACCGACCGCGCCATCGACGTGCAGATGGTCAATTTGCGCCGCAAGCTCGGCGCGTGGGCCGTGAACATCGAAACGGTGCGCGGGATCGGCTACCGCATGAAAGCGCCGCTCTGAACTTTTTTTCCGAATCTCATCCATGAAATCCAGAGACAAAGTCCTCTTCGCGTTCCCGCTGCTGCTGGGGCTGCTCGCCGTCATCTCCGCCGGCACGCTTTTTTTCAGCGCGGGAAAATTTGAAGACTCCTACGTCACGAGCGAAAAGCGCAATGTGATGCTCGAGGCGGAAACCGTCGCCGACGTCATTCGGCCGATGCTCGTCGCGGGAAAAGTCGACGAGGCGGCGGCCTACTGCATGCGCTTTCCCGAAAAATCGCTCCGCGCGACGCTCGTGCGCGCCGACGGCGTCGTCATCGCCGACTCCGACGCGGACGAGCGGGAACTCGACAACCACGCCACGCGCGAGGAAATCAAGCGCGCGCTCGCGGGAACGCCCAACGTCAGTTCCCGCTTCAGCGCGACGAAGAACATGCGCATGATTTACTGCGCGATGCCGATCGAAATCGGCGGCCGTCCGGAATTCGTGCTGCGTCTCGCGATTCAGAACCGCGAAGTCGACGCGATGATCGCCGGCGCCAAGCGCAACACCGTGCTCGCGCTCGCGCTGGGCGTCTTCTTCTCGCTCGCCATCGCGCTCTACATCATGCGCCGCGTCCGCATCCCGCTCGAACAGCTGCAGGAAAGCGCGCAGCGCATTTCGCGCGGCGACCTCGACGAGCGCATTTCCATTCCGGAAAAAGGCCTCGTGCGGGAACTCGCCGTCACCGTCAGCCGAATGAAGGAATTGCTGAAAAGCCAGCTCGACCGCATCACGGCGGAGCGCAACGGGCGGGAACGCCTCTTCGCCGCGCTTTCCGAAGCCGTGCTGCTTTTCTCGGAAAGCGGCGAAGCCGTCTACTTCAACAGCGCGGCTCGGCGCATTTTCGGCATCGATCCGTCCGCGTCGAAATTCGACCTTTCCCGCTGCGGCTCGCCCGAGCTCATCAGTCTCGCCGACGGCGCGTTCCGCGAAGGGCGCGCCATCGAAGCGGAGATCACGCTCGAAAACGACGGCGCGACGCGCACGCTCCTCGCGAAGGGCGGCGTGCTTTCTCACGACGGCGCGCGCCGCCTGCTGCTCACGATCACGGACTTGACGAATCTGCGCCGCCTCGAATCCTTCCGCAGCGATTTCGTCGCCAACGTTTCGCACGAAATCAAAACGCCGCTGACCGGCATTCTCGGCGCCGTAGACGCGCTCGAGTCCGGCGCGCTCGACGACCCCGCGCTTCGCGAAAAATTCCTCGGCATTCTCTCCAAGCAGGCGAAGCGCCTCAACGCGCTCGTGCAGGACGTGCTCAGCCTCGCCGCGATCGAGCAGCAGCAGGTTTCCGGCGAAAAGGAAATGCTTCCGTTTCGCCTCGACGCCGCCGTGGAAAACGCGGTGAACTTCTGCCAGTCCCGCGCGGAAGCGGCGGGAACGACGCTGAAAATCACCGCGAACGATCCCGCGGAAATCAAAGGCGACAGCCGGCTCATCGAGCAGGCCGTCATCAATCTCATCGGGAACGCGCTCAAGTACAGCGGCAGCCCGACCGTCGAAATTTCGCTGAGGAAAACGGACGATGCCGCGGAAATCGCTGTGCGGGACTTCGGCGTCGGCATCGCGGCGGAACACTGCGCGCGCATTTTCGAGCGCTTTTACAGCGCGGACAAGGCGCATTCCCGCGAGCTCGGCGGCACGGGGCTCGGCCTCGCCATCGTGAAGCACATCGCGCGGCTTTTCGGCGGGAACGCTTCCGTCGAAAGCGCGCCGGGCAAAGGCTCGATTTTCCGCATCACGCTGCCGCTGTAAAAAAGGCGGCTCCTGAAGGAAAAGAAAAACGGACCTGCGGCGGGAATGCTCCCGAATGCCGCAGGTCCGCTTTCTTTTTCGCGCGTCTTTTCTTACTTTTCCAGGCCCCAGCGTTCCCGCAGCCAGCGTTCGACGGGAGCGAAGCAGAGCCGGTCCATGACGAGCCCGACGATGATGATCACGAACATGATGCCGTAGACTTTTTCGACGTTCATTTCCTCGCGCCCGGCGTTGAGCATCCATCCCAGCCCGATGCCGCTGAGAATGTAGACGTAGATTTCGGCGGACATCAGCGAGCGCCACGCGAACGCCCAGCCCTGCTTCATCCCGCTGAAAATCGACGGGAGCGCAGCCGGGAACATCACGCGCGTCCACAGGTGAAAATGCTTCGAGCCCATCGTGCGCGCCGCGCGTATGTAGAGCGGCGGGACGCTGCGGATGCCGCTTTCCGTCGCGAGCATCAGCGACCAAACGGAGCCCATCACGACGACGGAGAGAATCGTCCGTTCGTCCTGCCCGAAAATCACGAGCGAAATCGGCACCCAGCACACGCTCGGCAACGACTGAAACCCGAGCGCGAGAACGCCGAGCGTATCGCGCATGAGCTTGCTCTGCGCCAGCAGAAGCCCGAGCGGAACGGCGATGACGAACCCGATCGCGTAGCCCAGCAGCAGCCGCCGCAGCGTCACCCACAGCGCGCTCAGAATCGATCCGTCGAAAAGCCCCGTCCAAAGAAATTTCAGGATTTTCGACGGGAGCGGGAAAATGCCCGATCCCGCCGCCTCTTCCGCCTCTTCGAGCGAGACGAGTTCCGCCACGGAAATTTTCTCCGGAATCAGCCCCGTCATGTAGCCGTCGTCGATGTAGGCGCCCAGCGAGTCGCGGTTGATTTTCGAAACGAACTTGATGCGCGGGAACGCGTTGTTGACGATGCGCTGCGGGAACTCCGTTTTCGTTTCGCGCGTGAGCGCGCGCTGCAGCAGCACTTTCGACTCTTCGGGATGCGCGTTGATCCACGCCGTCAGCTCCGCGTGCGCTTTCACGAAGGCGTCCAAAAGCGGCTTGCGGCGCTTGACGGTGTCCGTCGCCGACGCGAGCACCGTCGTCACGGTCTCGAAGTCCTCCAGCGCGATTTTTCCGCCGGCTTCGAGTTCGAGGCGGGAGACCCACGGCTCGACCGTCCACGCCGCCTCGAGCGTTCCCGCCTTGAACAGCGCGAGCTGGTCGGGGTTTTTCGTCGGAACGATCTGCACCTCGCCGCTGCTCGTCGTCACGGGAATGCCGTTTTTGATCAGCCACGCGCGGCAGGCGACGTCCTGCGTGTTCCCGAGCTGCGGCGTCGCGATGGCGCGCCCGACGAAATCCTTCGGCGCGCGCGCGGGAACGTCCTGCCGCACGACGAGCGCCGCGCCGCCTTCGGCGCTTCCGCTGACGACGCGCACGCTCCCGCCGCGCTGAATGTAGGCCATGATCGCGGGCGAGGGCCCGACGTAGCTCATGTCGATCGTCCCCAGCGTCAGCCCTTCCATGGCCGCGGGACCGGCGTTGTAAGGCTGCCAGAACAGTTTCGTTCCCGCGGGAAGGCGCGGCGCGAACCACGGGCGCCCTTCATATTCCATCTGCTGCGCGATGAGCGCCTGCGCGTGCGTGATGTTCGGGAAATACCCGATGCGCAGTTCGGCGGAATCTTCCGAGGCGCGCTTGCGCAGCTGGAACGAGGAAATCCAGTCGCTGCGCCCGATGATTTCGAGCGCGCCGAGCAGAATCACGAAAAAGAGGATGTAGAAAATGACTTTTTTCATCGTGCTTGACCTTTCTCCATGCGTTTTCGCGGGAACGCGTCAGTCCGCCTCCGCCGCAAGTCCGTTCTTGTGCAGATGCCGCTTCAGCGCCGCGGTGATCGGGATGGACGTTTTCGAAAGCTCGGGATCGTTGATGTCGCGCGGGCGCGGGAGCGAGACGCGGAAGTCGCTCGCGATGCGCCCCGGGTTCGGCGAAAGCAGGATGATGCGGTCGCCAAGGCAAACGGCTTCGCGGATGTTGTGCGTGACGAAGACGATCGTTTTCTGCCGCTGCACGAAAATGCGCTGCAGGTCGCCGTAGAGCTGTTCCCGCGTCATGGCGTCGAGCGCGGAAAACGGCTCGTCCATCAGCAGAATGCGCGGGTTCGGCGCCAGCGAGCGCGCGAGCGCGACGCGCTGCTTCATGCCGCCGGAAAGCTCGTGGATGTTCGCGCGGTAGAACTTTTTCAGCCCGACGAGGTTCAGGTAAAACATCGCGACTTCCTCGCGCTCGGAATTCGTCAGGTTCGGCTTCAGCCGCAGCCCGAACATCACGTTCTGCAGCACGTCGAGCCACGGGAACAGCGCGGAGTCCTGAAACATCACCATGCGTTCCCGCCCCGGCGCGGAAATCGGCTCGCCGTCCATGAGCACTTCGCCTTCCGTCGCCGTGTCCAGGCCCGCGATCAGATTGAGAATCGTGGACTTCCCGCAGCCGCTCGGCCCGACGAGGCAGAGGAACTCGCCTTCGGCGACGTCCATCGAAACGTTGTCGAGCGCGAGCACGGAACCTTGCCGCGACTTGAACGTCTTGCTGACGTTGCGCAGGCTGATTTTCGCGGCGGAAACGTTTTCCGTCTTGATGCTGCTCGGCGGGGCGGCGGTTTCTTGAGAAAGCATGGCGTGGAACTCCTTCGGCGATGCGTGGGTTTTCGGGGAATTTCAGAGTGCGCCTCCGTTCTCGGAAGCGGCGGAATTTTGGAGGAAAATCCCTTCGGAATCAAGCGCGGGAACGCTTTCCGCGCAAGAAAAGCGCCGCCGCGTTCCCGCGGCTCACAGCTCGTCGGCGGGAACCCAGCGGAATGACGCGATTTCATAGCGGCGGCCGAAAACCCGGTTCAGCGCGTTCTGCGCTCCCGCCGGCGTGTCCGCGGGCTGCGAGGCGTCGAAAAATTCCGCTGTGCGCTGCACGCGCATTTCCGCGCAGGCCGCCGCCCGGATTTTCCCTGTCGCGGGATCGCGCGCTTCGGCGCGGCACAGAATCGTGAACGTGTCTCCGCGCGGCGCGGCGAAAGGCGCGAGCGCCTCCATCAGCGAGCCCTGGTCGATTGCGGCGGGCGCCCAGGCGGGAATTTCCTCGCCGCCGGGCGCGTTGAAGCGGCTTTCCCGCAGCGCCGCCTTCAGCACGCCGGAATCGGCGAATTCTTCGAGCGAGCGGAACGGCTTGCTTCCGCGTTCCCGCCGCGCGCGGATTTCTTCGGCGATCGCTTCCGCGAGGCATTTCAGCGCGGAAATTTCGACTTCCCGCGCGCCCTGAGCGAAAAGGACTCGCTCGCGCTCCGCGCCGGAAAGCGCGGCGATTTCCTCGTCCGAACGCAGTTCCCGCGTTCCCGCCGCGGGCGGAATCTGCGCGGAAAAGGGCAGCGTGAAGAAGGCGCGGGCGAGGCTGCGCCCCGCGGCGCCCTGCGCGGGAACGTCGCGCGGGAGCGCCGCCGCCCACGCGTCGGCGTTGACGCTGTTGACGTTGAACGCGCCGGAGACGA
>ERZ779737.2716-NODE-2716-length-11187-cov-2.223859_pt1 | contig 11187 bp, 6 predicted proteins | sample MGYA00511889_ERZ779737 | MGnify/ENA primary metagenome ERZ779737 (study PRJEB29588, sample SAMEA2163575) | human gut metagenome | biome: human gut; feature: human-associated habitat; material: faeces | place: Denmark | collected 2008/2010 ...
TCTTTCTTTTCGCAAAATTCCTCATAGCTGAGCTCAATGTACTTTCCGCAGTCCAACAGAAACACCCTTTTCGGTATGTAATTCATAGCGTTCTCCTTTCCGTTCCAAAACAACAAAGCTGCTTTAGAATGAAAGGAGGCGCGCGGGCGCAGCCGGCGCTGCAAGGGAAAACAGAAAAAAGGCCAAACGAAACCTTAAAACACATCTGCTGCGCTTCCCGGTTCTGCTTGGCCTTCTTTTTGATTCTGCGAATGTCAGCTTATTCAGTTGTCATTTCTTTACGCCAAAAAGCTCACGCTTTTCAGCATTCTCAAAGCTTTCTTCTCTCTCATTGCATTTTTCCACACACTTTTCCTTTTAGGATACAAGCAAAGTTGTCTTATCTCATTCGTGATTGCGTACCTGCTCTACTTCACCGTAATATCCACGCTCGTAAACAGGGTATCGCACTGCTCCATGTCGTTATACAGCTGATACTGATAGTAGACCGTGATGTCCCGCGTGCCTTTTTTGAGTGGGAAAGTTGAGACCGTCACATACTGCGAGATGTCTTTTTTCTTGCCGTTTGCAAGGTAAGCGGTTACTTTCATGCCGGTTTTGCTGAACTTTTCGCCTGCTTGGTAGACTGTCTTTTTCGGCTGCTTCGTCACTTTGATGGAAGTAATCTTGCTGCCGAGCGCCATCATGTGCGCGGAGTCGTTCTTAAAGTAGATCGTTCCGTATTCATCGCAGATCGGGCTGCAGATCGCATACTGCGCCTGTTCCTGCTGCGGCGTGAAAAGCACCGGAGCGCAGGTATAGGTTTTGCCGTCTGCTGCGGTTTCGGTCACGGCATCCACCACTTCGGTCTGTCCCGGTTTGTCCTTCAGGTAGCGGAGCTTGCCCGGCGTCATATTTTCAAAGAAATACACATAGACGTAGCCCTCGCTCTTTTCGTAGGCGGTGGAAATCAGTCCGCTGGTCTGCGGGTAGCCCATGCAGCTTGCCGTATAGGCAATCGTAAAGCTTGCAAGGTCGATGACCGCGATGCGGTGTCCGTTGTATTTATCAAACTGCCCTTTTCCTGATACACCGACATAGGCTCTGCCATTGTAGATGGCAGGAGTTGAGGTACTCATGCCGCCAAGGTCGAGTTCTTTCAGGTCGCTGAGTTTGCCTGTTTTGGAGACTTTGACAGAGTAGAAGCTGCCGCCTTTGCTTGTAAAGTAATAGCGGTCCGTCACCTTATCATAGGAAACATTCGAGCGGATGTCTGCGTTCAGTCCTTCGATGCTGTCAATTTTCTTTCCGGTCTTTGGGGAGAGGGAAAGCAGTCTTGAGGTCTGCGAAGTATAGCCGCCGTCGCCGTCGTCGGTTCCCACTAAGACAAAGTTATCGCTGACATATGCGCCCGCCCAGTAGTAGCCGCCTGCATTCGGGTAGACCCATCTCGCGCTCTTCTTTTCGGTAGTCTTTTTGGTATTGCCGTCCTTTGCGGAGACGCAGGCAAAATTTGCGATACGGGTCTCCGAGTTCCAAAAGCCCGTATACACATAACCCTTGTAATAGGTAATCGGGGAGTTTGGCTGGCCTTTGAGCTTATCCTGATAGATCCAAAGAGACTTGAGCGTTTTCGCGTCGAACGCCTGTATGCGTCCGTTTGCCAGTCCGACAAAGATCTTGCCGTCGCCGTAGGTTGGCGGGATGATGCTGAAATTGGAGCGTTCGACCATCTTGCCGGTAGCCACGACCTTGCCGCTCATGGCATCCATTTTCTTGATCTTTTTGCCCTGATTAAAATACAGGTAGCCATCCACAAGAATCGGCGAGCCGATGGCGCCGTCTCCGTAGCCCTCGCCTGCTTTGGTCGCCCAGTAGAGGGCTGCGTTTTCCGCGCTTGTCGGAAGCTTGTCGGAAACCACGGCGTTATGGCTTTGGTTTCCGCGGAAATTCGTCCAGTTTCGGGTAATGATCTTTGCGGGGTTTGCCGCCGCAAAAGCCGACAGCGTCGCGCTTAAGGTAAAGATAAGGGCAACGCCGAGCGTCAAAAGTTTTCTTTTCATCCGTTTCTTCTCCTTTTGTTTTTTGGTATTCTTTTGAGTCTCCCTGCCTCTTTTCGGTAGGCAAGAAGTGTTTGTTTATCGTCTTCGGTTCCGTCCTGCTCGCCGTAGCGAAGCCTTGCGTAGATTGCATAGCAGGCGGCAAAGGAAGCGCCAGCCGTTTCGCCCCAAAGGGCTTGCATTTCCGAGGTATATGCAGAGAGCGGCTTGTTTTCGCAGGAAAGGCCTTTCCTCTTTAGGACTTTGAGGGATTCCTGCATGAGCGAAAGTACGGCTTTCCGTGGCTCCATACGGCGGTATCTTGCCTTTCGGAACAGATAGAATCCGATCAGTCCTGCGAGCAGGAGCAGCAGAAGTATGCACAGAGCAAGAATCAATATCTTGTCAAACAGGCTTTCGTCCTCGCCCTGCGGGGTTACCGTCTGTTCCGCATCCTGTTTTGGTGAATCGTCCTGCGAATTTGGCTCTTCGTCCTTTGGTTTCTCCTTTTGGGCGTTTACGAGAAGGTCGTCCGCGGGCATTTCTGCTCGCATATCGCTGTCGCTTTCAAACGGAAGCCAGCCGATGCCGTCCTCATAATATTCGCACCATGCGTGGTAGTTCTCCGAAGTCAGGTTAAAGGCGGCTTTTCCGTCTTTTGCGGCATCTTCCGCCATGCTCTTGGTGATAACATAGCCTTCGGCATACCGCGCGGGAATTCCCTGCGCGCGGAAAAGAAGTGCGGCTGCCCCTGCGGTGCTAACGCTTTCGTCCGTCCGCCCATGGTAAGCGGTGTACTCGTCTGGAAGTCCGAGGCTGTTTCGGGTTTCCTTGTTGTCATCCGAAAGCAGAGTGAAAATGACGGATTTTGCGGCGTCGGTTTTGGTCAGCCCTGCGGCTTTGGCCTCACGGTTTACCTGTGCAAGGTCTGCGCTGTCCTGCATCCATGCAGAAAGTATTTCTTTCTGCATATCCGTTAAATCCAGATACTGCTCATAGGCAAAGAGTCGGTAATTGTATTCTTCCTGCGAACTTCCCTTTTCGGAAAGGGCGGTAAGGATCTTTCTGCGGTCTGATGTCTGAATTGCGGCGGTTTCGAGGGTATAGCTTTTTTCGCCGAGAAAACCACTCGCAAGAAATGTGCGGTCGCCCGTTTCTTCTTTCAGCTCTGCGCTGATGGCAGTCGTTTCATAGGGTGTATAGAGATACTGCCTGCTTGCGCCCGTATTGGTAATGCGGAGGGTATTGACCTGCGTACTGCTGATCGCGGCGAGACCGTCCGCCTCACCTTGCGCCGCCTGCTCGCCCGCGTCCGCAAGGGCGGTCTGTGCATAAAAGCCTTTTTCATGGAGCGCGGAAAAAAGTCCGAGCGCTTTGCTTCGTTCTTTACCCGAAAGCGTTTTCCAGCTTCCGCATTCTTCCCTCTCGCCGATATAGCCGCGAAGATATCTGCTCTGCGGCGTGTCCATCTGCACGGTCAGCTGCGTCTTGTTTTCCGAAAAGCTGCCGTAGCGAAGCAGATATGCGGCATCGGCTGCCTTTTCCTGCAGGGTCTGCATTCCGTCCGCGGAGAAAGCTGCAAAGCCTCCGCTTCCGACTGCCATACAGAGGAAAAGCGCGAGGAAGGCTTTTCCTGCCCTGCGTTTTGCAAAGCAGAGCCAAAAAAGCAGCAGCGCGCCGAGGGCAAGAAAAAGCGGAAATAGGGTAAAGAAAAGACTTTCCTCTTCTACAGGGTATAGTCCTGCAGAGTACAGCTCGTTCAGCCGCCCGGCAGCTCCGTTATACAGCCCCGCTGCGCTGATGGCAGAAAAATATGAAGTTTTACATCTCTTGTATTTCTTCATCGTTGATGATAAGCACATGGGAAAACTCCCACTGCCCTTTCTCCTGTAGATATAGCTCTGCGGCGGAAATGCCAAGGTAAAGCGGCGAGGAAAGAATCGCTCCCGCATGCTCTGTGAGGCTTTCGCGCCCGCTGATTTCGGTAATGGTTAAGTTTTTCGCATCGGAGGCAAGATAGCCGATGTGGTGCTGCACGCCTTTTTCCGCAAGGCTTTCCGAAAGAGAAAAGAGCCTGGCCGCCGCGCGCTGCGCGCGCTCGGAAAGGTCGGCGGCACTTTCCGAGTTTTCCTTTCCCTGCGGTGCTTCGAGAATGAGAAGCAAAGCGTTTTTCACAGGCAGACTTCCCTGCCGCAGCATCAGGGTATCGGTCTTTTGCGACAGTTTCCAGTGGATCTGCGCCGTCTTATCGCCCGGGCGGTAAGGGCGGATTTCAAAGACTTCGCTCTGATCAAAGCCTGCGCGGTATTCATCATAAACGCTGCCGTCTAAGTCCAGCATCCCTGTTCCAAAGCCTTCGTATTCGGTCTTTGCCGTTTTCGGAAGCCTGACTGCTGCTGCCCGAAAGCCATCGATTCGGATTGTAAACGCGCCGAGCCCGAGAAGGTCTGCGGAGCGAAAGTAACTTCCTTCCATCACATATTTACCGCAGGAATCTCCGAGGGAAAGCTCTGCCTGCTTTCCATCTGTCAGGGAAAGGTTTTCGCAGTGCTCTTCGCCCGTCAGAAGATTTCGGATGACAGCGGTAAAAACAATTTCGCTTGGAAAAATCTTCGCGGAATGCTGTTCTTTTTTTAATGTGAGGATAAAGCTGTCCTTGCTGCTTTCTACCTGAATGCCTGAAAACTTCTGTGCCTCTTTCTTTGCTGCCCATAGGTCAAGCACGGCGAAAAGAAGCATTCCCAGCGCCGCGCCAAAGAGAAGCTTTGATGCGAAGAACAGGGATAGGCTCACGACTGCGAGAAACAGCAGGAGATACCAGATCCCGCGCAGGGCGATACCGGGGCGATTTGGCACTTTCGGGTGGTTTCGGTTTTTCATTTAGATTGCCCCCGGGATTTTGACCTGCGAAAGAAGCATCTGAAGCACGGCTTCTTCGTCCTTTTCTTCGGTACGTGCCTTTGCGGAGAGGCGGATGCGGTGCGCACAGGTTCTAGTAAAGACCTTTGCCACATCTTCGGGCATCGCGTAGTCCCGTCCGGAAAGGAACGCAGAGGCTTTCGTCATGCGAAGAAGCGCAAGCGTTCCGCGCGGGCTGATGCCAAGAGCGATGTCAGCGCTTTCGCGGCTTGCGCGGCAAAGAGCTGTGATATATCCGAGAAGCTCCTCGCTTGCATGAATGTTTCTTGCCGCTTCCTGCATGGAGAGGATTTCCTCTTTGCTGCAGATGGCATGAATTGAGGCTAACGGGTTTTCCTGCTGACGCTCCGAGAGCATTGCAATCTCGCTTTCTGCATCGGGATAACCCATGGAAAGCTTCACTAAGAAACGGTCAAGCTGCGCATGGGGAAGTCTCTGTGTGCCTGCGCCGCCCTCGGGGTTTTGCGTTGCGATGACAAAGAATGGGTGCGGCAGGCTGTGAGTTTTTCCGTCCACCGTGACCTGTTTTTCCTCCATGACTTCCAGAAGCGCCGACTGGGTTTTGCTCGAAGTACGGTTGATTTCGTCTGCTAAGAGAAGATTACAGAATGCCGCGCCTTTCTCGTAGCGAAAGCTCCCGCTTTCCTTGTCGTACATCGTAAAGCCGGTAATGTCTGATGGTACGGTATCCGGCGTAAACTGAATGCGCCGGTAGTCAAGCCCCAGTACGCGGCTTAGGGCCAGGGCAAGGGTGGTCTTGCCGACCCCCGGGACATCTTCCAGCAGGATATGCCCCTCTGCCAGCATCGCCGCAAGCACGGTATCGATGACTTCTTCCTTTCCCTTGATGACCTTTCCGATTTCGTTTTTGATGTTTTGTATTTTTTCGTTCATGTTTACCATTCCTTTCCGTAGTCCTTTGCCTGTCCGTAGGTCTCGCCCATCGCCTTGTAGCCGCCGATGTCTTTGCCGTAGGCGAGCGTAAAGCGGATTCGCACGATGTCGCCGTCCTGCGCGTGGGCTTTGCTGAGGCCGTATGAGGAGTAGATGCCGTTGATGGAGTACATCCAGCCCGAGCCCTGCGAGAAGTCAAATTCCCCAAGCTCATCCTCGCCTGCATAGCCCTCCGCATCAAAGATAAAGTTATCTTCTTCGATTTTTTGGATGAGATCTTTTGGGATGGAAAAGCCCGCAAGCATTCCCTTCTTTTTTACTGCCGATAGGTAAAAGCCTTCCTTGATGGTTCCTGCGTGGCGGTAGGAATAGCCGTTTTGCGTAAGGAAACGCTCGACAACCTGCGCGAGGTTTTCGCCATCGCTTACTTCCATCTTCTGCGGGCGGATAAAGTACGGAATGCCGACCGTGCCGCCCTCAAGGCTGATGGTAATTTCGCCCTTTCCTGCCTTATAGTAGACCGTCCATGTTTTGACAATCGCGTACTGGTAGACATCACGCGCAAGGACGCGGATCTCGTTTGCGCCCTCTTTTAATTTCACGCTGTAGGTCTGGCGATCCATTTCGCCGATGTAGTCGGCAGCGTCACCGTTTGCGGTAACCTCCATATTGCTGTAGGAAAGCCTCCTGCCTCGGTAGTCCGTGAGCCACACATCAAAGTTCAGCTCCTGCTGGTTATATGTCCCGCCGTCTTTGAGATTAGTTTCAATCTTCGGCATTTTCTCCGCAGGGGTGCTGCCTTCGGGGCGTTCGTATTTAACCCGTTTCGTATAGACCTTGTGGTTTCCGTTTCCGTCGAGGTAGGAAACCTGCAGAATCGTCGCATTTTTCGTGCTGAGGTTAATATCAAAAGCGCCGTTTTTGTTTTTTACTGTTTCTTCCTGCCCGGCTCCGGTGATGACCTTGATCTCGGTGATCTTCCCGTCCGCCAGCCCGATTTCCTCTAAAAGCGCATCTTCCGAAAAAGTCTCCTTCGCATAGGCATCCTCCTTGAGGTCACCAGTGTCGGTATCTTCCTCTTCGTTCGGTTCTTCTTCCGAAGCTGCGTTCTTGTTATCTTCCGCCTGCTTATCCCCTTGCGCATCCTGCGGGGTTTCCGCTTTGGTTTCGTCCTGCGTCCTATTTTCCTCTGCGAGGGGTTCGCGTGTGTTCGCTTCCTGCTGCAGGCTCTCCTGCATGGTAAGTGCAGGAACATCGCTGACCCATGCGTAAGGCGGCGCGCTTGTCACGCCGTTTTCCGCACCCCAAAAAGCGCCTGTGAGCATCACAGCCGCGAGCAGAAAGGTCAAAATCTGGTTTCGGAAATTCTTATCGATTGGTTTCATTTTGCTTCGTTTTCTGTCTGTATTTTTTGTTTTCTGAAAGGTTTCTTAAATGTGGAAAATGGTCGAAAGGGGCAAAGCGCCCCCAACGACCGTTAATCTTTCCGTATTTTAACCTTTGTATTCTACTTTTTGGTCCAAACTCTTGAAGCGTATTTACATTGTTTTAATGCCGTCTTCGCAACGAGTTTGCCGTTTTCATCGTAAACTCTTACCTGAACTTTGTAGAAGTACTTGGTGTTCTTCTTACCGCTGGTGTTGGTGTAGTTTGCGGTTTTCTTCGTCACTGCGGACTTGTAGCCTGCGGACTTCTTCGTGCTGCGGTAGAAGCGATATTTTACCGTGTAGCCAAGGTCTTTGATTTCCTTGATGGCTGCCTTCGTCTTGGCGCTGTTTTTCAGCGTTACCTTGACGTTCTTCTTCGCGGTTTTCGCAGAGCGTGCGGTAAGTGCAAGGTCAGATACGAGGCTCTTTACCTGAGCAAGCGTATCTTCGTCTGCGACTTCGATGCCGAGGGCTTCTGCGTCAACGAGCGCAAAATCGCTGAAGTGCGTGGTCGTAAAGACATAGTATGCCTTGCCGCTTATGGTCTTTTTATTTCCCGGCATATGCGTGAACTTATCCGCGCTGTCGATGTATACGGCTGCCACCTTCTTATCTGTGAGACTGTCAGGGATTTCAAGGGTAACCGTCACATTGCCGCCGAAGTGGCTGATACTCTTGCCGCCGGAGCTTACCGTTACGGTATAGCCTGCCGCCTTGTCACCGAGCAGCTTCTGTTCTGCCGCGCCGAGCGTTTTCTTTGCGATGGTGATCGTCAGCTCGCTGCCGCCTGCCTGTGTGAGGATCTCGCGTAATGCCGCGCTGTCAAAGCGGAGCGTTCCGATCTCGGTGGAAACGGTCAGAGCCAAATCCTGCTTGGAAGCCAGATTGTTTAAGGTCTTGACATCCACCTTGACGTTCACTTTGTCAACGGCTTCGCCCTTAGCGTCCTTGGAAACGGACAGGGTCAGCTCGTTCGACTTGGCTTCGGTCGCTTGTTTCTTGATCGCCGCCAGCGTATCTGTATCCACGGTCGCATTTGCCGTACCGTCGCTGACCGTCGGTTCGAGGATCGCGGTAGTCTGCTTACCGCTGGTGGTCACATTGCTTTCCGGCATTTCTGCTGCACCTGCGATGGAAGAAAGGTTGTACTTTTTAGCCAGTTCATTGAACTTTTCGACATCCAAAGTAGTGATGTACTTCTTCTGCGCATCGGAGAGCTTGTTGTAAGCTGCCAGAGCTTCTCTTGCCTGTGCGCTGCTCGAAGCTGCGGTCAGGGCATGCAGTTTCGCTTTGGCGTCGTCGATCTCGGTATAGAACTTGATCTTTTCTTCTACCTTGGTGAGCTTGTCATAATTTGTGACATTCTTCTGCGCTTCCGCTTTCAGGTTCTTGTACGCGTTGCGTGCATTGGCTGCCGCCGCGGTGTACGACTTGTAGCTATAGATCGTGATCTTGTCCGCTGCCGGAAGCTCGTCGATCATCTTCACAACTGCGCTTGCGTCTGCGCTGTTGATGACCTTGATCGTGTATTTCGTACCGGTGTAGGCTCTGGCTTCGGCGCCCTGCTTGTTCATCGACGGCCATGCGCGTTCGCCGCAGCCGATATACAGGGTATCACCCGCCTTGACCGGAATGAGCGAGGTCCGGCGGTATTCTGCACTGTCTTTCAGGTAATCGTTGAGGTAGATCCTCGTCTGATAGTTCTTATTGGCTGCCGTCGGCGTCACCTTGAGGTTCGCGCTGCTGCCGCTGATCAGCAGAGTATACGCGCCGGTCTTACTGTCAAAGGCCGGAGAAAGCGTGCCATTGCTGATCGTAAGGTCTTTCAGCGTTGTATCGGAATTGTTCCACGTACCGTTGATATCCACGCCGAGGTTCTGGGTGAACATGATGTGGATCTCATCGCCGTCCTTGAGTTCGCCGTTCTGATAGCCGAATTCCTGGAAACCGAAGTTGGTGAACCAGTCGTTTAAGGTTCCCATCCAGCCGGAACCCGATTCGCCGGAAAATTCTCCGAGACGCTGGCTTGCGTCGTTGAGGACGAAATTGCTGCCGTCCGCTTCTACAGTTTCCGGTACCTTGATGGAGGCCAGATAGCTGATGCCGTAATCATCCCAGCTGGAGGCTACACCCTGCGCACCGGTCGACCAGTTGCAGCCTTTGAGCTGCAGGGCTTTTAAGACCGCGGTCATCATGGTGTCGTTTTTGCAGAGGTCATAGTAACCGTCGATCAGGGTTCCGTACCAAGCCGGTGCGCCGTTGCTGCCTGCTTTGGTAAAGGTGGTATTTTCTACAATGATATGCACCTTGCCGACCACACTGCCGTAGTTCGGAAGCGGCCGGTCGGAATCTCCGGTACTCGGTTTGGAAGCATTTTCTTGCTGCTCTTTGGTCAGGATCTTGGCCATTTCTGCGATGGCTTGATTCTTGGCGTCGTTGATCTCGTCAAGGGATGCTGCCTGATCGATGGCAGCTTCGCCGTCAGTTTTGGCCTTTTCGATCGCCGCCCAGTTTGCAGAGCTGTAGGCAGATGCTTCATATTTCGCGAATGCCGCGCCGAGTGCCGTTTTCGCTTCTGCACGTGCTTTGTCGAGTGTTTCCTGATTTTCCTTGGCATACCATGCGTCATACTCTGCTTGTGTAAGCGGTGCGATCTGCACGGTCAAGCTGTCCTCTTCGATATCCGGCATATAGAAGTTCGCATAAGCAAAGTAGGTCTTGACCCCGTTGTATTCCCCGGCAAGCGTTCTTCTCATCAGCTTCCAGGTCTTTCCATTGTCGATGGAATACTGTGCGCCACCCTGTTCTTCTGTCGGTACGAACATTCTGCGGATCTCAATGCGGTCGCCGCTCTTGGCCCGCAGATATTTATGCTTCGGTTCGACGCAGTCGTTGTTTCCGCAGTTTTCGTTATATTCGGCACTGCCTGCATATTTGGTCCCCGACGGATAATATGCTACCTCAAAGTTGTAATGTGCAACCGGGTAGATCTTTGTTTCCTGATAACCGTCGCTGCTGTAAACGTGATTGTAATTTCCGTAATCCATACTGTTGTTGTTCGTTCCGCCCAGTACGAATCCGTTGTTTTTGATCAAAATCTGCTTTGCCTCCGGCTCGGCAAAGGAATCCGGATCAATGGCAAGGTAGCTTTCGATCTGCTCACGTTCCGTTTCGGAGAGCAGCTTCTTTTCATAGTCATTCAGACGATCATACGCTGTCTTAAGCCCCTTGAGCAGATCTTTCTGCCTCCAGGTCAGTTCTTCCTTGGTCTGCGGGAGTTTATTCAAAGCAGTCCGCACATTTTCTGCGATCCTTTCATGATCCCGAGCTTTGGAAGCCTTTTCCTTGAGATCTGCAAAGTCCGTATCAAAAGTATCCATCAATATCTTATAATTACTAACAATACTAATCCCAAACATAAGTATCATCAATACGCTAACTATAAGCATATATTTTCTACTACTTATTCTCTTAAACATATAAACAAAGGTAATTAATAAAATCAAAATAGCAAATATAAATACCAACTTAAATTTAAGAAGCATATCAAACAATATCTTAAACTTCTCTATCACAGATAAATAAGTCATATTTATTCCCCCTTTCTATATTATCTTTTTTCTACAAGCTCTGCTATATAAATAGTCTGGTGATTATCATCATCTTTAGTACAAGTAATCAAGGTAAGCGTAGTCTTATTTTTATCTCTAAATATTCTTACACTACCCGTCTTTTCTTCATAATATATTTTACTGATTTTATATATATATTCACTATCTTTATAATGAATAGTAATATTATCACCAACAACTAACTTATATAGATTAGCAAAATAACTATTATTATAGTTACCAGAATGACCCGCTATTATAAGATTACCACTTTCAGTATCAGGATAATTAGATTCTGGTAAAACATATAAATTAAAC
>ERZ779737.2717-NODE-2717-length-11186-cov-1.848082_pt1 | contig 11186 bp, 11 predicted proteins | sample MGYA00511889_ERZ779737 | MGnify/ENA primary metagenome ERZ779737 (study PRJEB29588, sample SAMEA2163575) | human gut metagenome | biome: human gut; feature: human-associated habitat; material: faeces | place: Denmark | collected 2008/2010 ...
GTCAGTCAAGACAGCCGGACGCAGTCGTAAAGACGGAACCGGCGGCTTTCAGCTTCTCAATCAGCAGATCCAGCTGTTCCACGGCATAAGGCCCGCAGTTCTTCACGATGAAGGGATCCGGCAGAACCGCGCCTTCGCCGGAGTGGATCAGGCCTTCCGGCATGGGCCAGAATTCCCACGGATGCATGTAGAAGCAGAGGAAGGGATCCACCTTTTTCTGTTCGCAGAACTTCACATAGCCGTTGATGTGCTCCATGACCGCGTCGGCGGACTCGGTGCGCCAGAGCGGCCACTGGTCCATGTCGCGACCATACTGATCCTTGGATTCCATGGAGAGGTCCGCGAAGTTCGGCAGTTCAATGATTTTCATGTCGCCTTCCTTCGTCCAGTCGTCCTTCGATGGATGGTAGGGCGTAAGGCGTTCGCGGTAGAAATACATCGGATAGGTGGCGTCGGACTTGTAGCCGAGGCGTTCCAGCGCGTTGACGACGGTCGTGGACCCCCAGAGACGCGGGCAGCGCCATGCGGTCGGATGCACGCCGGCGACTTCCTCCACCCATTTCGTGGCAAGCTCAATGCGGTGCTCGACCTCTTCGGGAAGCAGCGGCATCATGCCGGGGATTTCAAAGAGCGGATCGCCGATCGTTTCATGGAACAGCGTATGGCAGCCGATTTCGTGTCCGGCGTCGCGCACCATGTGAACGATTTCCGGATTCTTTTTGGCCGCATCGCCGGTAAAGAAGAACGTTGCCTTGATGTCATGTTTTCTGAGCAGATCGAGAATCAGCGGCGTTCCGTGCTTGAAACCTTCATAGAACGAGGTCCAGCTTCCGATGTCGGTTTCCATGTCGAAACCGAAGACTGTTTTGATTTTGTTCATTTTATGATCTCCTTGGAATTGATGTTATACTCTTTTTCCAGCAGTTCGGCGAGATTTTCCTTCGGTCCCTTGAAAATGAAGGTGTCGGAAACAACCGTGGAATGGTCGAATCTGCCGTCTTTTTCAATCATCGGACCGATGGTTTCCAGTTCAAAGAAATTCAGGCTTGCGCCGTTGAAAATGCTGAAGAGATCCTCGGTCGAGAACGGACCGTTCTTCTGTTCGTTGTCGGCGATGTTGATGTACTTTCCCGCACATGGTTTTGTCTTCCGGATGATGAGGATTTCCCGGGCCGGATCATATGCGCCGATCAGCTCCGGGCGGCATTCCCGGCGGATTCCGATCTGAAGCCGGTCCTGGCCGCCGAGACGGAAAATGAACAGATTTCCGGAAAATGAAATGCGGGAAAGGGGATCGCCGTAGAAATCGTCGTTGATGACTTTTGAAACGTCGTCGCAGTCGAATTTTCCGAATGCGACGATTCCTTCCGCTCCGGGAAACTGCTCAAGCGTCCAGGCGTTCAGGAGAACATCCTTTACCGGATAATCGTTCCGCGCGGCAAAGGTGTCTGTCGTGGTGTAGGAGACCCCTTTCACAAGACAGCTCCGCGCGAGCGCGGAAATGTCGTTTGCGCGGACTTCGCGGCGGTATTCGAGCTCGACATTGATTCCCTTTGCATTGATGAGCGCGATATTTTTGACCATGACGGCATCCGTTCCGGAAAGCATGGTCAGTTCGGGGCAGACCTTGTTGATGCCGTCCTGCACCGTCCACTCCCCGTGCGGATAATTGAATGCGTATGCGCCGCCCTCGGGAGCGGGCCACAGGGAATTCCCTCCGATATTGTTGAAGTCGTCGGAGGGGTTCGCCGCCATTGCGAAATCCAGTTTGTGGATCAGCGTGTCCCCGATCGAGCAGAAGATGCGCCCCTGCAGACCCGGCGAAAGATATACGGTGCCGTCGGCGCTTCTGAGGCCTTTGATGTTCACATCCACTTTTCTGATTTTTTCCGTAAGCATGGTATTTCTCCCTTTTTTGCGTCCGTCATGGGTGAATATATGCCGGGGCAAGAATCGAATCAAGCTGTTTTTTCCGAAAAAAAACGAATGATTTTCATCTGCTCCATGGAATATAGCGGGAGCGCTATACCGCTATATTTTCCATGTCTGATGGAACAAGATGACAGAATGAAAAGGAAAAACGGGCCGGCCGATCTGTCCGGACGTGTTTCCGCGCGCGGAAAGAAGGCGGCGTACGCGGCAGAAAAATCACCGCTTTTCCGCAACGGCGGAAAGAAGCGCGTAGCAGGTCTGCATGCAAGGCACTTTGAGGCGATGCTTTTCGGCAAGACGGCAGACATTTCCGAGAATTGCCTCGACCTCCATGCGCCTCCCCGCTTCAAAATCGACCAGCATGCTGGTTTTGTAAGGCGGGAAATTGCGGGTGAACTCCACATTCCGCTCGACCAGTGATTCCGGAAGATCGACTCCTTCCGCGGCGGCGACAAGCCGGACCTCCTCCATCAGCGCCCGGGTCAGGGCCTCCAGCGGCCCGCGGTCCGTCATCCGGCTGGTGTCCACCCCTCCGCCGAGAACCGAGACCGGATTGTAGGGCAGGTTCCAGAGCAGTTTGCTCCAGCGGAACCAGGCGATATTCTCCACAAACGCGGCCTGGACGCCGATGGTTTCGGAAAAGAGCGCTTCGAGGCGGCGCCCCGCCGCGGATTCTCCACCCCCGAAGCGGCCGAATTTCAGCTCGGACGCACCTTTCTGCTGCACTGTTCCCGGTTTCAGGCGGGTTGCTCCGATATAGGCAATCGAACTCAGAATCTCATGATCCGGAAACGCCGCCGCAAGTTTGTCCTCGATCCCGATTCCGTTCTGAATCAGCACAAGCACGGCTGCCGGATTTTTCATCGCGGCGCGAAGCATGGACGCCTCGTCGGTTTCAGGGAAAAACTTTGCGGTCAGGAACACGTAATCCGCCAGATCCGGATATTCCTCGGCGGAACGGTAGACGCCATGGGGCTGAAAATGAAAATCGCCTGCCGCGCTGAGGATTTCAAATCCGTTTGCACGGACCGCTTCATAATCGGAGCGCACGACGACTGAAACTTCCGCTCCCGCCTGGGCGAGGCGGCCTGTGAAATATGCGCCGACCGCTCCGGCGCCGACCGTCAGAATCTTCACGTTTTCCATTCTTTTCCCTTCCGTCTTCTTTCCTTCCGTTACAATATCATGATCCGGCGATTTTGCAATGGGAAACAAATACGGGAAACGGTTTTTGCGCATGACATGGATTCCCGGAATTCCCCGCCTTTCTCCGCAATTCTCCGGACGGAACGCCAAACGGCATCTTTCATGACTGTGCATTGGAAACGGGGAAAAGTCAGAGGATTTGCCTGTTTTCCTCTTGTATTTGAGACACTTCCATGGTACAATTACGCAAATTTTTGCAACCGGCGGAAACAAATTAAGGTGAAATTATGGCAGGCAGACTCAAATTCGGGCGTTATGACTATGCGGCTTTTCTCTGTTTCATATCTTATGCAATGTGTTCCATCATCATTCCCGTCTCGCTGGTTCCGATCGCCGGTGATCTGCGGTTTCCGCTGACGGAAGGGGGAATGGGGCTGGGCGGCATTCTGCAGGTCGGGCGCGCCGTTCCGATGGTGATCGCGCTGATCTTATGCGGTTTCTTTTCCGGAAGCTGGGGCAAATGCAAATCGCTGGGGTTTGCCATGCTCTGCATGGCGCTCGGCATTCTGCTGGCCGCGTTTTCGCCGGTCTACGGGATCCTGTTTCTGGCTCTGATGATTGCGGGGTTCGGAGAAGGCATCATTGAAGGGCTTGCGACTCCCTTCGTTCAGGATCTGCACGAGGACGAGCCGGGACGTTACATCAATTTCACCCATTCCTTCTGGTCCGTGGGAGTGGTTTCCGTCGTGCTGATTGCGGGCGCCCTTCTTGCAAACGGTGTGAACTGGCGCTTTCTCGTGGGCGCCTGCGGAATTCTCGGGCTGCTTCCGGCCCTTCTGCTTCTGTTTCCGAGCCGGAAACATCCTTACCCGGAGTGCGGCGAAATCAAAAGCTGGGCGGCTGTCTGCGGAGACTTCTGGAAAATTGTCCGGATTCCGCGTTTCTGGCTGTTTTTTGCGGCGATGTTCTTTGCCGGAGGAGGCGAGTTCTGCCTGACGTTCTGGTGCGCCAGCTTCATTCAGGTTGAATACGCCGCATCCGCATGGGCCGCCGGAATCGGGACCGCGTGCTTTGCCGGAGGTATGATTGTCGGGCGCATGGGCGGCGGAATCCTGATCCGCCAGAAAAAACTGAAGGAGTTCCTGGTTTACACCGCTCTGGCGGCGACCGCAATCAGTCTCTTTTTCCCGTTTCTGGAATCGCTTTCGATGCTGTTTGTTCTCCTCTTTTTCACAGGGATTGCAACCGGGCCGTTCTGGCCGAGCGTCCAGAGTTACTGCAGCACGCGGATGACGGTTGACAATACCATGCTTTTCATTCTCCTATCCGCCGCAGGCATTCCCGGATGCGGATTCTTTACCGCGCTCATGGGGATTCTCGGCGATTTCTGCGGTCTGCGTCATTCCTTCTTTCTGGTTCCGTTCTGCTTTATTGTCCTTGCCGTTCTGATCGGCATTGACTGGTACCGGAGCCGGTCCGAAATTGTAAGGCGCGCCAGGCGGATGAAAGCGGAGAATTCCTGACGGAAACTCCCCCCGCGGGAATGCATGAGCGGGCCGCAAGGCTCTTTCCCGGCACGGCTGTCGGCTGCATTTCCCCCGCTTCTCCCGGTCAGGGCAGATAATTCGCGCACCATTCCCGGACAAAATGCCGGTTCTGCCGTTCCGTCCGGTCTCCAACCGTTTCCTGGAAGGGATGCGCCGCGGCATGTCCGTCGGCAAACAGATAGTTCGAGGCGTTGATGTGTCTTGCTGCGGCGAGATGGTCCTCCCATTCCGAAACGGCGCACATGCTGTGGTAGCACTGATGCTCATAGGCGTTTCCTTCCGCATCCTCCCCGCGTTCGGAAAGCAGAATGTAGAATGAAGTCTGTTTCAGGGTATCGCGTTTGCGTCCGAATGTGAACATGGCGTTGATCAGATAGCTCTGAACCGCATCGTGCATGTGTTCCTCATGGCGGTATCCCTCCCGGAAAGCGGGATCCGCCTTGCATTTCAGATAGACCGTCCTGTAGTTGTAATTCAGAATCAGCGGTGTGTACCATTGCTGCTCGTCATGGGCATGTCCGGAGCTTTCATCTTCCTCCGAATGGGTTTCCGCAGCGGATGCCGTTGCGAAGGATCCCGTGTGAATCTGAGGAAACACGCCGTTATGGTCGTCCGCATAGAAATTGAGCGCAATAGCCGTTTGTTTGTGATTGTTCAGGCAGGCGATTGCGTGCGCCTTGTCTCTTGTCCGGTTCAAGGCCGGAAGAAGCATTCCCGCCAGAATCGCGATGATCGCAATCACGATAAGAAGTTCGATCAGTGTGAATGAATTTCCGTTTCGGAGCGCCTGCCCGGGATGCCGTCCCGGCGGCAGCGGAGACCTGTCCGGATTCCGGGATGTTCTTCTGTTTGAGAGACTTGTCTTCGGATAAGCGGGGATGTGTGCATGGAGAAAAAAATCCTGCAATCCCGGAGGGCAGGCAAAAACTTTCTGGAAATGACAAAAAACAGCGTTCATGAAAATGCTTTCTGAAAAAAACGATGGAAAGAGCGCGGATTTTTCCATCCCGGAATTCCAGGAAGGAAAAATGCGGAAGAAACGATGCCGTTTCCGGCGGTTTCCGGCCGGTGTGTTTCAGCAGGCGGGCGGTGCGCGCGGGGCATGTTCTCCGGGCAGGGCCGTCGTTGCGCATTGTTCCGGAAGCTCGATTCTTCCGGGAGGCAGGCCGTGCGGCAGTGCAAAATGAAGCGGCGGCATCTCGTCGGATTGCAGCAGCCCTGTGCAGACGACGCATGGGATTTGCGTCTGTACCGGCCGGGAGAGTTCCTGGGTGTCATGATGCGTGCATGCATGGTGAAGCAGCGGATGCCAGACGCCGCTGAAGGCAAGCAGCAGAACCGCCCCGAACAGGGTGCAGAAAGATGTTGTCAGACGTTTTTGCTTCATGGTATTATAAAGTAATACCGGAAAGCCGGAATGCAATCCCTGTTTCCGGAAAAAAACGGTTTTTATTAAAAAAATCAGGAGAATCGTATGATGTCCCGCATCGCCAAAAATTGCTTCGTGCTCTCCTCTCAGTCCTTTCGCGGTCCAGCTGGCCGCCGGAGGTGGAATTCCCGGTCCGCCGTTTACTCCGCACCGGGACAGTTCATTCGAGGCAGAATTTCCGGAGTTCCGTCCCGGCTCCGGAAATTCTGTTTTTCTGCGGCTTTGTGCGGAGAGGGGACGGCAATCCGTTTGCGTTTTGTCCCGGCAGGCGGACCGGATCAGCAGAGATACGGATTGTTCCGCCTTTCAAAGCCGATTGTGCTCGGCGCTCCGTGTCCGGGATAAATTTCCAGGGAGTCCGGAAGCGCCATCAGTTCGCCGGAGATGGACGCAAGCAGAAGTGCGGAATCGCCGCCCGGAAGATCCGGGCGTCCGACGGAGGCGCGGAACAGCGTGTCTCCGGTAAACAATGCGTTGTATTCCGGGAAGTGATAACAGACTCCGCCCGGCGTATGTCCCGGGGTATGGAGAATCTTGAAATCGGAAGTCCGCGGGGGCCATTCCGAAGGAACCGGCAGGTTTTCCGCGGCAGGCAGGAACGGGGGAAAACAATTTGCCGGGCTGGCGTACATCGCGCTGTCCGCCGGATCAATGTAGAGTTCCGTGATGCCCAGGCGCGCGGCGATTTCTCCCGCCGCTCCGATGTGGTCCGCATGGCAATGTGTCAGAAGAATCACAGCCTTTTCAAACGGGAAGGTGGAAGCTTCCGCAAGGATGTCCTGTGCGTCGCCGCCGGGATCGATGATGTAGAGAGTCTTTTGATCCGGCGACGGAACCAGATAACAGTTCACCTCAAATGCTCCGACGACAACTGTGCCAAATGCTTTTTTCATGGGATCGTCCTTTCTCCGGGATGTTTGCCGGCGTAATATAACGCCGTTCCGCAGAAGGGAAAAGGGAAAATCGGTTTTTCCGCGTTTTTTTCAAGGGAATTGGTCTCTCCGTTCCGTCAAAAAAATGATGTTTTTTTATTTCAGCGCTTGATTTATTATATTAATAATGATACCTTTTTATATTCATGAAATAAATCTTCATTATTAATGAAATTTTATATTGAAACAAGGCTGTGAAATGGTTCAGTCTTTTTCCCGATGCATTGAAATTTTGAAAATCATTGCGGATTTTCCCGACGGGATCCGGCTTGCGGAGATTGCCAGAATTGCAAAACTGAATTATACGACGGTTTACAATCTGGCAGGCTCCATGATGAAGAGCGGGCTGATTCTGCGGGGGAAAGACCGTGCCCTGTTTCTGGGACCGCTGGTGACGGAACTGCACCTCCGGCGGGAGCACGCGGAACTGATCCGTCATGCCCGGGGGCTGATGCGTGACCTGATTGCGGATTACCCGGCGGCGGGCCTGACTTATTCCCGTTTTACCGGCGGGGAAATTACCGCTTTTCTCAATCGCCCGCACGGATGGATGGGGGAGATCCGCGAGGCAAAAAGCGTGCTGCCTCCGTATCAGACCGTGGCGGGACTGGTTTTCCTCGCCTTTCTTCCGGAAAAGGATGTGCGGACTCTCCGCGGGAATTTTCCGCTTGATTCGCGCAGTCTTGCCGCATGGGGTTCGGAAGAGGCTCTGGATGGTGCTGTGAAGCTCTGCCGGGAGCGCTTTTTCTCCCGTCTGCCGTTCGATTCTCCGGATATCTGCCGGGTTGCCGTGCCGCTGTTCTGCAAAGGCCGGCTCTCCGGGGCGTTGACATGCGCCTGTCCGAGCCTGACGGGAAGCGGCGAACGGGAACTGCTCAAAAAACTGCGGGGGTTTACCGAGGTGATTCTGGAGGAGCCGTTGATGAACGGTTTTTTCCTTCAAGCGTGAAAATACTCAACAAAAAAGGGATTTGCAATGGATTTTTCCGCTGATTATGATGTGGCTGTTGTCGGCGGCGGCGTTGCCGGTAGTGAAGATGTAATTGATTACATAAGAAAATGTTGGGCATCTTTATTTGAAGCAAGAGCTATTTTTTACAGGGAAGAAAACGGTTTTGATCGAGAAGACAGTACTGCTGGGAGGACTTGCCACAAGCGGGCTTGTCTATATTTATCTCCCGCTCTGCGACGGCTGCGGGCATCAGGTGACCTGCGGAATCAGCGAGGAACTGCTGCGGAACAGCCTGTCGTATGGTCCCGGTGAAATCCCCCCGAACTGGCGGCATGAGAAGAATGCGCCCGAGCAGAGACGCCTGATGTGCCGTTTCTCACCGGCCTCCTTCATGCTTTCGCTGGAGGAACTTCTCCTGCGCGAAAACGTGGATATCTGGTATGATACGCTGGTCTGCGGCGTTGAGTTGTCCGGCCGGCGTGTGAGCGCGCTGATTGTGGAAAACGAAAGCGGGCGCGGACGGATTGCCGTAAAATCCGCCGTGGATGCCAGCGGAACGGCGGTTGTGTTCCGCAGGGCCGGCATTCCGTGCCTGGATGCGGACAATTACCTGACCATGTGGTCGATCCAGTATCAGGCGGATGCGGCGAACGGCTTTTTCGGCGACAAGGTGTCTCTCAGCACCGTGACGGCCAGTTCCCTGGATCTGGAAACGCATCTCACGGCACCACCGGAACTGCTGGAGCGCATGTACGGGAAACATTCCGAAGCGGAGTATCATGATCTCATCACCTATCGCGGCGTGACGGGAAAATCCGTGTCGCGCTTTATCCTGGAGAGCCACAGGATTCTTCTGGAACTCTACAAGATGAAATATGAACAGGGAAAATACGGGCGCAAGGATTTCTATCCCCTCAAGCTCCCGCTGATGCCGCAGTTCCGCAAGATCTACTGCGTGGAAGGTGAATATGTGCTGCAGACCGGCGAAAATGCGAAATATTTCGAGGATTCCGTCGGACTTCTGGCGGACTGGCGCAAAGCCGGGCCGGAGTATGTCTGGGAGGTTCCCTTCCGGACGCTGTACCCCAAGGAGAAGATCGGCGGCGTCGTTGCGGCCGGGCGCTGCACTGCCGCGCAGGGCGATGCCTGGGAGATTACCCGGGTGATTCCGAGTGCGGCCATGACGGGACAGGTCGCCGGACTGGCGGCGTCCATGTCCATCGATGCGGGAAAAGAGCTCTGGGATCTGGATGTGCATCAGGTGCAGGACCGTCTCCGGGAGCTCGGATTCCCCATTCACCGGGCGGATGCCGGAATCTGAAACGACGTTTTCCGGCGTGAGTCTTTCTTTCGAACTTTTCGAAAAGGTGCGTGTCCATACCGGCGTGAACCTTGCAGAGTTCCGAAAGGAGGTCATCCCATGGAGAAACAATTCACCATCCAGAATCCGCCGCCCGCGGAGATCCGGGAGCGCTACGCCGGTTTTCTTTCCGGACTGCAGTGCTATCTGGACCACTACAGGCGGGGCTTCATCGACGGAATGAACGAACGGTTTGAACTCGGGAAGTCCGAAAAGACCCGTCCGGATGCAAACTGACGGCGGATGTTTCCGGAGTGCGGAAGGGTTTCCGCACTCCGGGGAGGAAGCCTTTTTCCGTTCGTCCGCCGCGTGCGGGTATCCGGGAAGAGGGAGTTTTCCCCGCCTGTTTTGAGTTCGCTTTCCTTTCCGGGTTCCGGTGGCCCGCGGCTCCTTCTATTTTGTTCCCCGGATTGAAAGACAGCTTCCGGCAAGGTATATTACCCGGAAAACGGATGTTTCTGGGGAAAGGATCGCGGCAATGGAACTACTGGCACCGGCGGGAAATCTGGAATGCGCGCTTGCCGCGTTTGACGCGGGGGCGGATGCCGTCTACTGCGGCTTGAAACGCTTCAACGCGCGCGAACGGACCGAAAATTTCTCTTTTGACGAGATGTCGCGCCTGATCGCGTATGCGCACAGACTCTCCCGGCGCGTCTATGTCACGTTCAACACGCTCGTCAAGGAGGATGAGCTTGACGAGGCGGCGCAGGAGCTCGCGCGTCTGGAGGAACTGCGGCCGGATGCCGTCATCGTGCAGGATCTCGGAGTCGTGCGGATTGCGCGCGAATATTTTCCGAAGCTCGTGCTGCACGGTTCGACCCAGATGGGACTGCACAATTCCGCAGGACTCGCCTTTGCAAAGGATCTCGGACTTTCCCGCGTGATTCTGGAGCGTCAGACCACACTTGCCGAACTGGAAAAGATCATGCGCACAAAGCCGCCCGTCGAACTGGAAATATTCATTCACGGTGCGCTCTGCTGCTGTATTTCCGGCACCTGCCTGCTCTCCTCCTGGCTCGGCGGCTGGAGCGGAAACCGGGGCAAATGCAAGCAGCCGTGCAGGAGGCGTCACCGCTCCGCCGGAGGCAACGGCTTCTTTCTTTCCGCACAGGATCTTGCCACGCCGGAGCTGATGCCCCGTCTGATGCGGACGGGGGTAGCCTCCTTTAAAATCGAAGGGCGTCTCCGCCGTGCCGACTATGTCTCGAACGTCGTGACCGCCTACCGGATGCTGATGGACGCATGTCTCGAGTCCGAAGAGGCGTTCCGCGCGAAGCTCCCCGAAGCGAAAACTTTTCTCGCCCGGACTTACGGACGGAAATGGTCGAACGGCTACTATACGAAAGAGTCCGCCGCGGCTCTCATCAAGCATGACGCCCTGGGAGGATCCGGACTCCTCTGCGCGAAAGTGGTCTCCACGTCTCCGAACGGTTTTACGATGAGCGCAAACCGCAATGTGTTTCTCGGCGACATGATCCGTGTTCAGCCGCCGAGCGGGGACGAGGGGCCGGCCTTCCGCGTCACGAAAATGACGTTTCACGGGAAAAACGTTTCCTGTGCGGGGAAAGGCGAGGAGGTTTTCGTTCATGCGGACAAGGAGATTCCGCGCGGCGGACTCGTCTACAAAATCGGCGAGCGCACGCCGGATTATTCCGCGCGCATTGCACAGCTTCCGCTCCGGCTGCCGCTTCTGGACATGGATGTGAAACTCTCGCGGACACTCTGCCGTGTGGAAATCCAGGGACGGGTTTATGAACAGGCGCTTGCTCTCTCCGAGGCGGAAAAACAGCCGCTTGACCCAGCGCATGTCGCGGAAGAGTTTTCCAAGCTGCGCGACGGGCGTTTTGAAGCGGGACGTGTGCATGTTTCGGTGTCCGGGAATCCGTTT
>ERZ779737.2720-NODE-2720-length-11166-cov-3.399784_pt1 | contig 11166 bp, 5 predicted proteins | sample MGYA00511889_ERZ779737 | MGnify/ENA primary metagenome ERZ779737 (study PRJEB29588, sample SAMEA2163575) | human gut metagenome | biome: human gut; feature: human-associated habitat; material: faeces | place: Denmark | collected 2008/2010 ...
CAGCGCCTCGCCGAGCCGCAGATAATCCGGGCGGAAATCGTGCCCCCACTGCGAAAGGCAGTGCGCCTCGTCGACGGCGAAAAGCGAGATTTCCGTGCGCGCGAGCGTTTCCGTGAAGCGGCGCGCGCGGAAGCGTTCCGGCGCGATGTAGACGAGCTTGAGCGTTCCCGCGCGGATTTTCGCGAAGACTTCGTTCTGCTCGTCGAGCGTCTGCGCGCTGTTGAGGCAGGCGGCTTCGATGCCGCGGGAACGCAGCGCGTCCACCTGATCCTTCATCAGCGCGATGAGCGGCGAGACGACGACCGTCAGGCACGGGAGCATCAGCGCGGGAAGCTGATAGCAAAGCGACTTTCCGCCGCCCGTCGGCATGACGACGAGCGCGTCGCGCCCGCCCAGAATCGTTTCGACGATTTCGCCCTGAGGCTCGCGGAAACGCCCGAAGCCGAAATATTTTTTCAGCGCCTCCTGCGGCGAAATCTCGCTCATCGCATTTTCTTTTTTTTTTTCGGAGAAAAAAATCCCGCGTTCCCGCAACGGCTCAGCCGACGGAGCCTTCCATTTCCATTTCGATGAGGCGCTTGAGTTCGACGGAGTATTCCATCGGGAACTCCTTGACGAGGTCGTTCACGAAGCCGTTCACGGCGAGGCTCATCGCCTCGGCCTCCGTCAGCCCGCGCTGGCGCATGTAGAAAATCTGGTCGGCGGAGACTTTGGAGACGCTCGCCTCGTGCTGCGTCTGCGAGGCGTTCCCGCGCACGGCGATCGCCGGATACGTTCCCGAAGCGGAGTTCGCGTTGATGAGCAGCGTGTGACACTCGCTGTTGTTTCTGCAGCCCTTGAGCGATTTCGGCATCGACACGAGCCCGCGGTAGTTCGCGCGCCCTTCGCCCGTGGAAACGGATTTGGAGATGATGTTCGACGTCGTGCCGTCCGCGAGGTGGATCATTTTCGCTCCCGTGTCCTGAATCTGCCCGGAGTGCGCGAGCGCGATCGAAAGCACTTCGCCGCGGGAACGCGCGCCTTTGAGCACGACGGCGGGATACTTCATCGTCAGGCGGGAACCGATGTTGCAGTCGATCCAGCGGATTTCCGCGTCTTCCATCGCCATGCCGCGCTGCGTGACGAGGTTGAAGACGTTGCCCGCCCAGTTCTGCACCGTGACGTACTGGATTTTCGCGCCTTTGAGCGCGACGAGCTCGACGACGCCGGAATGCAGCGTCGCGGAATCGAACTGCGGCGCAGTGCAGCCTTCCATGTAGACGAGCTCCGCCCCCTCGTCGGCGATGATGAGCGTGCGCTCGAATTGCCCGGAATTTTCCGCGTTGATGCGGAAATACGCCTGCAGCGGCTGCTTCACCTTCACGCCCTTGGGCACGTAGATGAACGAGCCGCCGGAAAAGCACGCGCTGTTGAGCGCGGAGAACTTGCTGTCCGTCGTCGGAATCACTTTGCCGAACCACGGCCGAAAAATGCTCTCGTAGCGCGTCAGCCCTTCGAGCGGACCGACAAAAATCACGCCCTGCTTCGCGAGCTCGTCCTTCATGCGCGAATACGCGGACTCCGAGTCGAACTGCGCGTCGACGCCGGCGAGGAAACGCCGCTCCTGCTCGGGAACGCCGAGCCGCTCGAAGGTCTTCTTCACGTCGTCGGGAACGTCGTCCCACGAACGCGAGGCGCGCGTTCCCTTCGCCAGGTAGTAGCGGATTTTCGAGAAATCGATTTCCTTGATCAGCGCCGGCGCCCAATGCGTCGGCATCGGCTTTTCCTCGAAAATCTTCAGCGCGTCGCGGCGGAATTTCCGAATCCAATCCGGCTCGCCCTTCGCGTCGGCGATGTAGTCGACGACGTCCGCGCTCAGCCCGACGCCGGCGTCCAGCGCGTAATTTTCCTCGAACGAAAAATTTCCGGCGTCGCGGTCGATGTCGATCGCGTCCGGCGCGGGAACATTTTTTGTGCGCTCTGAATTTTCCATCGTCGAACCTTCAAAAAAAAACGGGAACGCAAAAATTACGGCGAAGCGGCGTCGGAGGCAATGCGCAAAAAAAGAAGCGTTCCCGCCGCCGTTTCTTTCACGGGGCGGGCGCGCCTTTCACGCTTTTCTGCGGCGACGGGAAGCGGCGAGAGCAAGGGCGAACGTTCCCGCGAACAGACCGAACGCCGAAGGCTCGGGAACGACCAAAAACGAAAGCGTCGCGCCGTCCGGCGCCAGCGTCCACGCGATGCCGGCGGTTTCCAGTTCCCGCTCAAGCTCGGCCGAAAGCGAAACGGAAACGCCGTCGTGCTTCAGATTTCCGCCGAAAACCAGAAAAGTCCGCTCCGCCGCGACGCGCGCGGCGATGTCCAGCGCCGCGGCGTCGCCGGAAGAAAGCGCGGCGGGAGCGCCGCCGAGCAGCGCGTCGAGATTTCCGGAAAGCACGACGGAAGTCCCCTCGGCGAGTGCGGCTTCGCCGTCCGACGACAGCGCCGCTTCCGCGAGATAGGCGTCGCCGAGCACGATTTCGACGGAGGCGACGACCAGCGAGACGTTTTCGATTTTCACGTTTCCGCCGTCCAGCGTGAGCGTCGTTCCCTCCTCGAACCGACTGCCGTCGATCGTGAGCGTGCCGCCGTTGACGACGATGCCGGTTCCCGCGGAAATCGTGCCCGGGCAACCGCGAATCGCGAGCGAGCCGCCGTTGAGCGTGATGCCGCGCGCGAAATCCGCCTTGCCGCGCAGAACGGCTTCGCCGCCGTTCTGCGTGTATTTCAGCCCTTTGTCTCCGGAAAGATTTTTGTTTTCGTAAACGAGCGTTCCCGTTTCCGCCAGCTCGAATTTCCCGTCGTTGACCAGCACGGAATCCTCGAGCTTCATCGTTCCCGCGACGGAGAAACCGCCGCTGTCCTGCGCGACCGCGTGCGCGGAAACCGTTTCGTCGGCGGCGACGGTTCTGCCCTCTCCTTCGAAGACGAAGCCGCCCGTCGTCCATTCCACGCCGCCGACGCTCACCCAGCCGTCCGATGCCGTTCCCGCGGCTGCCTCGTATTCGACGCGCACCGTCCAGTTTTCGCCCTCGCCGTAAGTCGCTCCCCAGAACGCGTTCGAAAGAAACGTGTTGTCCGTAAGGTAATTCGCTTCCGCGGGCGTTCGGGAAACGTCGCCGACGGCGCCTTGCGCGAGGACGCTTTCCTTGCCGTCGGGAGCGACGAGCGTGATTTTCAGCGTCCGCAAATCCAGTGCGTTCATCGCCGCCTGAGAAAAATTCACGCGCACGGCAACCGATTCCACGCTTTGGTCGAAAGCCGCGGCGCCGACGGAAAATTCCGCCGTGCGCATCGTTCCCTCCGTCGTTTCCGCGAGCGTTTTGCTGACGCCTTTCGCGGCGTAAGTCCTTTCCGTCGTCGTGTAAAGAATGTCGCGCACCGTGTCGACGAACGCCTCCGCGTCGACGAGACCGAAGCCGTAGTTGTTGTTGAACCAGTAGCCGCCGTTGTTTTGCTGCCACGTTCCCGTCGGCCCGTTTTCCCAGGAAAAATACGAGCTGCCCGAGTCGATGTTCGGCGCCGCGCCGTGCCCGCTCGACCACGCCAAAGCATGCTTCGCCCAGCGCACGTCCATGTCCGGGCAAATCTGTTTTCCCAGCGCCGTCACGCCGGCGACAATCGGCGTGGCGGCGGACGTTCCGTTGAACGAAGCGTAATTCCCGGAAGAATCGTAGCCGTCCGCGCCCATACGGTCCGTCGTCCGCACGGTTTCGCCGGGAGCGGAAATGAAGACGGAAGAGCCGAAGCTCGAAAAGTCCGCGTAAGTTCCGTTCGCGTTCGTCGCGGCGACAAGGATGACTTCCCTGAAGCGGCTGTAGCGCATCCAGCCGGCGTCCGTCGGAGCGCCACGTCCCTCGACGTTCCCGCGCATGTTCCCGGCGGAAAAACAGTGAATGACGTTGTTCGCCGCCGTCGCGCGAAGAGCCTGCGGGATGCCCGATGTCGAAAGATTCTGTGCCGAGGCGAAATACGTCGCGTAGGAATGACTTTTCACGTCGATCTGCGCATCGCCTTCGTAGCTCGTTTCGAAGACGACGTTCCAGCCGTCCGCGCGCGTGGAATAATTGACGCCGGATCCCCAGCAAAAAGCCTCCGGCCTTCCCGTGCCTTCCACTCCGGCGATCGCCGCTCCCGGCGCGGCGCCGACGATGCCGACTCCGTTCCCGCCGATCGCCGCCGCGAGCCCCGCGCAAGCCGTTCCGTGGTTCATGTTGCCCCCGCCCGTCTTGAACGAAAAGCTCAGCCCCTGGCTCAAATCCGCCTCGTGCCAGTCCGTCGCCGGGTTATAAGGCAGAATGTTCAAATCTTCATGATGACGGTCGACGTGTTCGTCGACGATGCCGATGACGACGCCTTCGCCCGTGACGCCCTGCTCCCAAGCGCCGGCGATGCTGACGCCGCCGCGATTCGGATCCCACTGCCACTGGCTTCCGAGGGCCGGATCGTCGAAGACGTCGGTCGGAGAAACGGCGAGGGCGGCCGTTCCCGCGGAAGCGAAGGCGAAGAATGCAAGCAACGAAAATTCCTTCTTCATCGCCGACTTTATCTGCGCAAAAACCGGCGCGCGGCAAGAAAAAAAAAGAGCGTTCCCGCATTTTCCGCGGGAACGCTCTTTTTCCGCGCCGAAAAGTTTCGCCGCGGGAGCGGGACGGAGGACGAAGCCGCTCAGCCGCGCGTCGAGCCCGGCGCGGTTTTGATTTCGACGATGTCGTGCGGCGCGGATTCGCGCTGTCCCGCCGCGGAAACGCGGATGAAGCGCGCGCGTTCCCGCAGCGTCTTCAGATCCGGCGCGCCGAGATAGCCGAGGCCGCTCTGAACGCCGCCCGCGAGCGTGATCAGAATTTGGTCGACGCTGCCGGAAACTTCCTTGAGCGCCTCGACGCCTTCGGGAGCGACTTTCGTGATTTTGCTGTTGCGCAAATCGTGCCCGTAGCGCGCCGCGGAACCGTGGCGCATGGCCTCCATCGATCCCATGCCGCGGTATTCTTTGTAAAGCTTGCCGTTGATCTCCATGATTTTTCCGGGAGCTTCCTTGCAGCCCGCGAGCATCCCGCCGAGCATCACGCAGTCCGACAGCGTCAGCGCTTTGACGATGTCGCCGGATTTCGTGATGCCGCCGTCGGCGATGATGCGGACGCCTTTTTTCTTCGCCGCCTGCGCGGAAACGTAGAGCGCCGTCAGCTGCGGAATGCCGACGCCGGCGACGATGCGCGTCGAGCAGATCGATCCCGGCCCCTGCCCGATTTTGACGGAGTCCGCTCCCGCGTCCGCGAGAAATTCCACGCCTTCGCCGCTGGTCACGTTCCCGGCGATGATCGTCAAATCCTTGAAATGATCGCGCACGAAGCGCACGCATTCGCCGACGCCGGCGGAATGCCCGTGCGCGGTCGAGATGATGACGGCGTCCGCTCCCGCGCCGACGAGGTCGGCGACGTGCGCGTTCAGCGCGTCGTAGTTCACGCGGCCGTCGGGATAGCGCGGCACGGCGACGGACGCTCCGCAGCGCAGGCGGAAGTTTTCGTCGCGCGAGGGGCGGATGGCGTCCGTTCCCGACTCGTCGCGGATGCGCTCGATGTCCGAAAGCGTGAAAAGCCCGCGCAGATGATCCTTCGCGTCGACGACGAGAATTTTGTTCGTGCCGATGTGTTCGAGGAAAATGCGGTCCGCCGTCGCGATCGGGTCGCCGCCGAGGTCTTTTTCCTGGATCGTGAGCACCTGTTCCCGCGGAATCATCACGTCGGAAACTTTATGCGCGGCGTGGCGGCTCTTGACGACGCCGCCGCGAAGCAGTCCGAGCAGCTTTCCCTTGGCGTCCGTGACCGGGAACGTCGAGAAGTTGTAGTCGTTGCGCTCGATCATTTCGAGAACGTCGCCCACGGTGAGGTCCGCGGGAACGGTCGCCGGGCGGTCGATCATGCCGTGAATGTAGGTTTTGACGCGACGGACTTTCGCGACCTGGTCGGCGTTCGTCATGTTGTAGTGAATCATGCCGATGCCGCCGTGCAACGCCATGGCGATCGCCATGGTCGACTCCGTCACCGTGTCCATGTCCGCGGACATGATCGGAAGCGAAAGCGCGATTCTGTCGGAAATCGTCGTGTCCAGGCGCGTCATGCGCGGGAGCACGTCGGAGAAGCAGGTCGCGAGCGAAACGTCGTCGTAGGTCAGCCCCGTTCCCGCGTTCGCGGCGAAAAAGTCGTCCGCTTTTTTGTAAAAAACGTCGTCAAGATGCATGTCGCTTGTCGTTGCCATAAGTAATCCTGTTGCCGGCGTAGCTTATCGCGGGGACGGGAACGGCGCAACAGGATTTTTTTCCGAAGAGCCGCGGCGCGGCGAAAGGAATCCGCTTCACGGGAACGGCGCGTTCTGCTAAGATTGTGTTTTTTGAGTTTTCGCATGACCCATTCCGAGCCTCCCAGTCATTTCTCCGTGCTGAAAACGGACCCCGCGAGCGCGGCGCGGCGCGGAGAACTGCGCACGCTCCACGGGAACGTCCGGACGCCGGCGTTCATGCCCGTCGGCACGCAGGGAACCGTGAAGTCGCTCACGCCGGCGCAAATCCGCGAAACGGGCGCGCAGATCATCCTCGGGAACACGTACCACCTCAATCTGCGCCCGGGCGCGGAAACGGTGCGCGCGCTCGGCGGTCTGCACGCCTTCATGGGCTGGGACGGGCCGATTCTGACCGACTCCGGAGGCTTTCAGGTTTTCTCGCTTTCCAAGCTGCGGAAAATCACGGAAACGGGCATTTCGTTCGCCTCGCATCTGGACGGCGCGCGCATCACGCTCACGCCGCAGAGCTGCCTCGGCATTCAAAGCGCGCTCGGGAGCGACATCGCCATGGTTCTGGACATCTGCCCGCCTTTTCCCGCCGAGAAAAAAGACGTCGCCGACGCCGTCCGCACGACGCTGCGCTGGGCGCGAGAATTTCTCGACCGCGCGACGGACACGGGCTTTCTCGCCGCCGGACACCACGTTTTCGGCATCGTTCAGGGCGGCGTTTACGCGGACCTGCGGCGGGAATGCGCGGAAACGCTCGCGCAGGCGGATTTTCCCGGCTTCGCGATCGGCGGCGTTTCCGTCGGCGAACCCGAACCGGAAATGCTCGCGCAGGTCGCCGCAAGCGCGCCGTTTCTCCCTTTGTCGAAGCCGCGCTACGTCATGGGCGTGGGCACGCCGCCGCAGCTGCTGAAAATGATCGCGCTGGGCGCGGACATGTTCGACTGCGTCATGCCCACGCGCCTCGCGCGGCACGGCACGGCATTCACGCCGGACGGAACGATCAACATCAAAAACGAAAAATACAAGCTCGACGCCGCGCCGCTCGTCGAAGGGCTGGACAACTACGTCTGCCGAAACTTTTCCCGCGCGTATCTGCGCCATCTTTACATGGCGGGAGAAATGCTCTCCTGCTCGTTGCTGAGCATTCACAACATCCATTTTTTCCAAGACCTGATGCGGCAGGCGCGGGAACACATCGAAGCGGGCGACTTCACGCCGTGGTCCCGCGCATGGTGCGCGCGCTACGAGGCCGGCGAAGCCGCGCGGAAAAAAGAAGCCGCCGGGAAAAACTGAAATCCGCGCGCAGAGAAAAAACGCGTCCCCGCGTTCCCGCAAAAGGAGAGAAAAGAAAAACCGCAACGCCGTGAACAGCGAACCCTACACGCCGCCGACGCGGAAGTCCTTTTCCCTGAAAGCGCTCGCTTTCTGGGGCGAACGCCTCGCGTCCCCGCCGGCGGCGGACTGGGAAAAACGCTTCGCGGAAGACGCGCTCTTCGCCGGACGCAGGCTCTACCGCGAACTGCGCGTCGCGGAAATCGTCATTGAAGAAAATTCCGCCGCCGTCGTCTTCCGCGTTCCCGCGCAAACGCCGCCGCAGCTGCAGATTCTTTTCGACCTGGACCCCGCAGGAAACGTCCTTTGGCGCAGCAGCGCGTCCGCGCCGCGCCGCGAATCCGCTCCGTTCGCCGTCGCCGCGCTCTACGTCGTCGAGGAATTCGTCGCCTCCGAATACGCGGATCTTCCGCTTTCGGCGGGAACCGAAGAAAAGGACGATGAAAAAGGCGCGGGAACGACGGGCTCCGCAGCTCCCGCCGCATCCGTTCCCGCCGCGCCGACGCGTCCGAGCCGCGAGCTCGCCGTCCGCTTTTTCTCCGCGGAAAATGAACTTTCCTTCGCCGCGTTCTGGCGAGAAGACGGCGCGCGCGGCGACGGCGTTCCCGCGCTGACCGTCGCCGCGTCCGACCCGAAGCTCACGCCGGAAGAGCGCGGACAGCTCATCCGCCTCGTCGCCGCGGCGCGCAGGGCCGACTTTTCCTTCGACGCGAAGCGCGGCGTCTACGCGCTCGCGGGAACGACGCGCGCGATCCGTTTCGTGAACGAATTTTTCCCGCGCTGGCAACGCCGCTTCAAAATCGAAGGCGGAGAAAACATCGGCGTGTTTTCCCGCTCGGCGCGGGAAATCGACGCGCGTCTGCGTCTGCGTGCGGAACCGCGGAACGCCTTCAGCGCCGTCTGGGATTTTTCTCTCGACGGGAAAAGCTTCACCGAAGCCGAAACGCGCGCGCTGCTCAGGCATCGGGGCGAAGCCGTTTTTCTGCCGGGGCGAGGCGTCGTGCGCCTGCGCGCGGGAACGAAAACCGTCGCCGACGACTGGCCCGATCCCGCCGCGCACGGCATCCCGATTTACACGCTGCTCTCGTTGTTCCGCGGCGACGAGGCGGCGGACGCGCTCGTTCCCGACGCGAAGCTGCGGGCGTGGCGGAAAAATTTTCTGCGAGAGCCCGAGCCCGTTCCCGGGCTTCCCGCGTTTCTGCGCCCGTATCAGGCGCGCGGCGTCGCGTGGCTTCGCCGCATGTTCCGGCGCGGCGCTCATCCGCTGCTCGCCGACGAAATGGGCTTGGGCAAAACACTGCAGACGCTCGCGCTGCTCGCGCTCGACGCGACGCCGCGCCGGCCGGCGCTCATCGTCTGCCCCGCCAGCGTCATTCCCGTCTGGAGGAACGAAATCCGGAATTTTTTCCCGCAGCTGCGCGCGGAAACGCTCGGCGCGGAAAGCGGTTTCCGACGGAAAAAAAGCGAAGGAGCGCCGCCGCACATCTGGCTTGCGAGCTACGGCATGCTGCGCGCGCACGCGGATCTTCTGCCGAAAAAACGCTTTTCCTTCGCCGTGCTCGACGAGGCGCAGTTCATCAAAAATCCGCAGGCGAAAGTCACGCAGGCCTGCCTGAAAATCGTCGCGGACCGCCGCCTCGCGCTCACGGGAACGCCGATCGAAAACCGGCATCTCGACCTGTGGACGGTGTTCCGTTTTCTGATGCCGGGATTGCTGGGCAGACGCGCGACGCTCGAAAGCGAAATCGCCGCGGACGACGCGGGAACGCTCGAAAAGCTCAAGGCGCAGATTGCGCCGTTCATCCTGCGTCGCACGAAGCAGGACGTCGCGCGGGAACTCCCGGATAAAGTTCAGACCGTGCTTCACTGTCCGCTGACGCCGCAGCAGCGGGAACGCTATGAGGAAATCGTGCGCGGCGGACTCGCCGTTTTCGGCAGAGGGAAAAGCGGCGCGCCTTCCGTCAAAAGCGCGCTTTCGACGGATTCCGCCAATCTTCTCGCGCTGCTGATGCGCCTGCGCCAGGCCGCCTGCGATCCCGCGCTGCTCCCGGGACAAAGCGCGCTGCCCGTCGAATTTTCCGGAAAAATTTCCGTGCTGCTCGACCGCCTCGAAGAAATCATCGACAACGGCGGAAAAGCCGTCGTCTTCTCTCAATTCGTCTCGCTGCTCGACCGCGTGCGCGGCGCGATTGAAGAACGTTTCGCGGGAACGCCCGTCTTCTCGCTCACGGGAAAGACGACGGACCGCGAAACGCCCGTCGAGGATTTCCAGTCGCGCAGCGGCGCGGCGGTTTTTCTCGTCAGCCTGCGCGCCGGCGGCACCGGGCTGACGCTGCACAGCGCGGAGTACGTTTTTCTGCTCGATCCGTGGTGGAATCCCGCCGTCGAGGAACAGGCGATCGACCGCGTCCACCGCATCGGGCAAAAACGTCGCGTCTTCGTCTACCGCATGGTCGCCGCGGGAACGATCGAGGAGCGCGTCGAAAAACTCAAGCAGACCAAACGCGCGATGTTCGACACGCTCGTCGGCGCGCTCCCGGACATGTCCGAATGGGCGAGTCAGTATCCTTCGCTCGAATCCCTCATCGCCCTCAGCGAATGAAAGAAAATTCAGAAAAAAGAAGCGCGCGGAAAATGTTTTCGCCGCAGCGCATTCCCGAAGATTTGTCCCCGAACCGCTGGACGCGGCTGTTGCGCGAAGCGCGGGAGCGCGCGCGGGAAAACGGCGAAGCGCCGCTCGACCTCGCGGTTTCCAACCCGACGGCCGCCGGCTTTCTTTGGCGGCGGGAAACGCTCGCGGAGGCACTCGCTTCCGACGCGATCGAGCGCTACGCGCCGCATCCGCGCGGGAACGCCGCCGCGCGCGAAGCCGTCGCGGAATTTTACCGCAGAGAGCACCGCACGGAAATTTCGCCGGAGCGGATTCATCTCACGGCAAGCACGAGCGAGGCGTATTCCTGGCTGGCGAAACTGCTTTGCTCCGCGGGCGACAACGTGCTCGCTCCCGCGCCGTCCTACCCGCTCATCGCGCATCTGTGCGGCATGGAAGACGTCGAAACGCGCCGCTATTTTCTGCGGTTCGATGAAGAGAAAAACCGCTGGGCGACGGATTTTTCCTCGCTCGAAAACGCGTTCGACGCGCGGACGCGCGCGGTTTTCTGCGTCGCGCCGAACAACCCGACGGGTTCGGTTTTTTCGGAGGAAGAGCGAGCCCGGCTTCTCGCGTTCGCGCGGGAACGCGGCGTGCCGCTTGTCGTCGACGAAGTTTTTCTCGAATACGCCGGCGGGAACGCGGCGAGCGCGCCGGCGTCGTTCGCGGGCACGCGGGACGCGCCGGTTTTCGTGCTGGGCGGGCTGTCGAAATCGGCGGCGCTCCCGCAAATCAAGGTCGGGTGGATTCTCACCTGCGGGCCGGAAGCGTTTGCGGCGGAAGCGCTCCCGCGCCTCGATTTCATCGCGGATGCGTTTCTGTCTTCCTCGGCGCCGTCGCAGGGCGCCGTTCCCGCGCTGCTCGCGGCTTCGGGCGCGATG
>ERZ779737.2721-NODE-2721-length-11164-cov-3.727338_pt1 | contig 11164 bp, 11 predicted proteins | sample MGYA00511889_ERZ779737 | MGnify/ENA primary metagenome ERZ779737 (study PRJEB29588, sample SAMEA2163575) | human gut metagenome | biome: human gut; feature: human-associated habitat; material: faeces | place: Denmark | collected 2008/2010 ...
AAAATCGGCGCAGTGTCGTTCGGTGGCGGATACGGAATGATATCCCTCATTCAGCAGGAAGTTCTGTCACGGGGCTGGCTTACCGCAGACGAACTTTGGAATTTTATCGCCATAGCGGAATCCACCCCGGGGCCGATTGCTGTTAACATTGCCACTTTTGTGGGTAGCGGACAGGGCGGCGTTTTGGGCAGTTTGATTGCCACGCTCGGTATCGTCACACCTGCGTTTATAATCATTTTGATTGTCGCCACGGTATTTAAAAATTTTGCCAAAAACAAATACGTCAAAGCGGCGTTCGAGGGGATAACTCCCGTGATATGGGGACTTGTCATATCTACGGGACTTTTGCTTATCGTGCAGTGTTTCTATGCAAATTACAAGGATTTTTCCGTTTCGGGAGCTTTCAACTTTCACGCTCTGATAATTTTCGGCATTGTAATAGCCACGCTCGTGATTTACAGGCTGATTCGCAAAAAATCCATGCCGCCCATTGCCATTATCCTCGTTTCCGCCATTTCGGGTATGATTTATTATCTGCCGCTATAGCGGCTTTTATGGCAATAGACTTTTGCTTGCTTTGGCTATGTATGGCTTATATTCAGGCTTATCGGCAATTCGCTTGTAAATCAAATTGTTGATTTTGGGCTGTTTGATTTTGAGTTTTTCGGTTTGTTAACTCGATTTTGATAATGTGCTTACATTTTTTTTGTTTTTATAACTGAAAAATTTTGATTTTTTTGGAAATATTTATAAAAAACGGTCTCACTTTGTTTGCCTTTTTTTTGATTTTTATTTATAATCAACCTAACGCCACACTCGTGGACAGTTTTTTGCTGTTGCCAAACTTGCAATATACGGCACTTTTGGTTGCAAAAGACGAAATCCGCGGGGAGGACTAAAAACACAGGAGGCCAAAAAAATGGCAGTTACATCAATGAAAGCCTTGCTCGAAGCAGGCGTGCACTTCGGTCATCAGACAAAGAGATGGAATCCGAAAATGGCAAAATATATCTTTGCCGCAAGAAACGATATTCACATTATCGACCTTCAAATTTCGGTCGACCTCGTTGAAGAAGCTTATGCTTTCGTCAAGTCGCAGGTTGCGGAAGGCAAAAGCGTTTTGTTTGTAGGAACAAAAAAACAGGCTCAAGACGCTATCAAGGAAGAAGCCGAAAGATGCGATATGTTCTATATCAATCACAGATGGCTTGGCGGAACTCTTACCAACTTCAAGACTATCCGCACCCGTGTCGACAGGCTTAACAAAATCAATCAAATGGAAGTCGTCGGCGAGTTTGACCTTCTTCCCAAAAAGGAAGTTTTAAAGCTCAAGGCAGAGCGTGACGTTCTTGAAAAGAACCTCGGCGGTATCAAGAATATGCGTTCGCTTCCCGGAGTTATGTTCGTGGTTGACCTTAAAAAGGAAGAAATCGCAATCAAAGAGGCAAGAAGCCTCGGTATCCCCGTCGTTGCTGTAGTTGACACCAACTGTGACCCCGACCTCGTAGATTACGTCATTCCCGGAAACGACGACGCTATCCGCGCAATTAAACTTTTCGCTTCTATCATCGCAGACGCTTGTATCGAAGCAAAGCAAGGCGAAAGCGCTGTTCCGACTCGCTCGGATGAAGCCGAAGAAGTTAAAATGGAAGACGCCGTGATGGGTGACGCCGTTGCTAAGGCAATCGAAGAAAAAGAAGCTGAACAAGCATAAGGAGATATATATGAGTTTTACGGCTAAAGACGTTATGACGCTCAGAGAGAGAACGGGCGTCGGTATGATGGATTGTAAAAAAGCTCTCACCGAAACAAACGGTGATATGGATAAGGCTATCGACTACCTCCGCGAAAAGGGTATCGCAACCGCCGCAAAAAAGGCAGGTCGTATCGCTTCCGAAGGTATCGTTTATGCTCTCAAAAAGGGTAAGGTCGGCGTTTTGGTTGAAGTCAACTGCGAATCCGACTTCGTTGCAAAGGGCGAAGTTTTCAAAGGGTTTGTCGATTCCGTTGCAAACTATATTGCAGATAACGACGTAAAGACTTTAGAAGAAGTCGTTTCTGCAAAAGAGGAAGAGAGAGTCGCTGCCGTTGCTAAATGCGGCGAGAAAATCGATATCCGCAGATTTGAAAAATACACCACCGCTGACGGAGTCATTGAAACGTATATCCACATGGGCGGAAAAATCGGTATTATGCTCGAAGCTACCGTCGGCTCGTCGGAAAGCGTTTTGCACGACGTCGCTTTGCAGATTGCGGCATCAAAGCCCAGTTATGTAGTAAGAGAGCAGGTTGACCCCGCAGAGCTTGAAAAGGAAAAGGAAATTCTTGCCGCTCAGGCTCAAAACGAAGGAAAGCCTCAAGCAATCATCGATAAGATGGTCCAGGGCCGTATCAATAAATTTTATAAGGAAGTTTGCCTTATGGAACAGGAATTCGTCAAGGATAACACTTTGACCATTGCAGGGTATCTTAAGGCGAACGGCGATTCTCAAATCGTCAGATTTGCCCGTTTTGAAATGGGCGAAGGGCTTCAGAAGAAGCAAGACGATTTCGTAAAAGAGATTATGGACCAGGTTGCAAAAGTCAACTAATTGAAGTTTTAAAGGAACACAGTTTTTGTGTTCCTTTTTTTTATATGAAGGAGAACCTATGTACAAGAGAATAATTATCAAACTTTCGGGAGAAGCTTTAGCTAACGACACAGGGTTTGGTATTGACCAAAAGAAAATGAACGAGGTTGTGCGTCAACTCAAGGTGGTGCACGACAAGGGCGTCGAGGTGGGTATTATTATCGGCGGAGGAAACTTCTGGAGAGGCAGACAAGCCGACCCTGCCATGAACAAGGCGACGGCAGACCACATGGGTATGCTTGCAACCGTCATAAACGCTCTTGCGCTTCAGGATTGTATCGAACGCAACGGCGTGCAGTGCAGAGTGCAAACCGCTCTTGCAATCACTGAAGTAGCCGAGCCGTTTATATTAAGGCGTGCTATCCGTCATCTCGAAAAGGGAAGGATTGTTATTTTTGCCTGCGGAACCGGTCACCCTTATTTCTCGACCGATACGGGAGCGGCACTCAGATGCGCCGAAATCGGCGGTGAGGCATTGCTTCTCGCCAAGAACGTGGACGGTGTTTACGACAGCGACCCCAAGGTTAATAAAAACGCTGTCAAGTTTGATAAACTCTCTTATATGGACGTCATTAAAAAAGAACTTAAAGCTATGGACGTCACTGCCATTACTCTTTGTATGGACAACAAAATCCCCGTTATCACGTTTGCTTTAAACGAGCGTGACAGTATAATCAGAGTGGTGGACGGCGAAAAGATAGGAACATATATCGGCGATTAGTGTTGCAAAATTTCAAATTGTTTGATATAATATATTTAATATCAAAACATCATTAAATTTTAGGAGATTATTATGGGCTACGGCATTGACGAAGTTGATTTAATTTTCGACGAACTCAAAGAACAGAGCGAAAAGGCATACGCAAGCTTTTTGCACGAAATCAATCTTATCAGCGCGGGCAGGGCTAATCCGCATATTCTTGACAAAGTTATGGTCAACAGCTACGGCGTTGAAACTCCTCTCAATCAGGTGGGCAACGTCGTTGTTTCCGAAGCGAGAGTTTTAACTATCACCGTTTGGGATAAAAATATGTTAAAGGAAGTCGAAAAGGCTATCATTGCCGCCAATATCGGTCTTACCCCGAACAATGACGGCAAGGTCATTCGTCTCATTTTCCCCGAACTTACCGAGGAAAAGAGAAAACTCATTGCAAAGGACGTCAAAAATATCGGCGAAAACGGCAGAATCGGCATCAGAAACGCAAGACGTGACTGTATGGACGAACTCAAGAAACTTGAAAAAGACCATATCATTACCGAGGACGATTTGAAAGATTTTCAAAAGGACGCCGAAAAGGTTGTCGGTGAATTCCTCGATAAGCTCGAAAATGCTTTGAAAAACAAAGAAAAGGAAGTTATGTCCATTTAAAAAGAGCGAGCTTTGCTCGCTTTTTTAAAATTTAAGGTAGAATAAATGCAAAACGGCATACATTTAGGACTTATCATAGACGGCAACAGGCGATGGGCTAAACTTCACAACGCCGACACTGCCACGGGTTACAAGGCAGGGCTGGATAAACTTGTCGAAGCGGTAAACGCTTTATCGGGTAAGGGCGTGAAGTGCATAAGTGTTTATGCCTTTTCAACCGAAAACGAAAAACGCCCCGCCGAGGAAAAGGCGCAGATTATGTCGCTTGTCGATTATTTCATAGAAAATCACCCGAGCGGCGTAAAACTTTGCTTTATCGGCGATTTTGATTTTTTGCCTAAGACGCTTAAAGAGAAAATTTTAAGCTATAAATGCGCGGATAACTCTTATAAGCTTCAGATGAATATTATGCTCGGTTACGGAGCCAGGCACGATATGGTCACGGCGGCAAAGAAACTCAATAATCAAGCCAGAGAACTGTTTGAAAACGAGATGGCAAATGGTCAAAGTTATGACCGTGCGTTAAAACTTTCGGAAGAAATCTTTACGGAAGATAATTTTTTAAATAATCTTTCTACATCAAATCTGCCACCGCTCGACCTTATTATCAGATACGGCAAGGCAAACCGCCTTTCAAATTTTATGCTTTACGAGGCGGCGTATAGCGAAATATATTTTGTAGATAAACTGTGGCCCGACGCTTCCGCTTTGGAAATTGCCGAAATTGTGGACGGTTTTAAATTGGTCAACAGAACTTACGGAGGATAAATGAAAACTTTTTTTATCAGAAAATTAAATATACAGATGATTTAAATCAAATATATAATTCACTCATACAAAATAATTCTAATAACGTTTCTTTAAATTTTGAAAACGTTGGCAGGTTCAAGCACAAACATTGGGAATTTCAAAATGAATGCAGGTTTAGGCTTATTATATTACCAAATGATAACATAAATATTGAAGACGAAAAATATCAAACTTATATTTTTTCTAGTGTAAAAGAAGAACGATTTCCCATAATAGATTCATTCTTTATCGACCTGAAGGATGACGTGTTTGATAACTTAACAATTACATTAAGCCCTTATGCTACAGAAGCAGATAAAGTGATAGTAAATGCTCTATGTAAAGAATATGCTCCTAATGCACATATTATTGATAGTTCTCTAAAGGGAAAAGTAAGAATTTAACATTATGCTTGAAGTTACATTTGACATTCCAACGATAAAGAAGTTATATCCAGAGCTAAATAGATGTTTTGGGTTCACTTATGACGACATATCCAATGAACTGACCCAAGTTTACACCAAGAAAGCATTCAATTTGACACCAGAAGAAAAAGAACTTGCCAACCAGTGTAAATCTGAAAATGGTTGGGGGGTGGACGCAATAAAATTTGCATTGGCTACCAATGAGAATATAGTAGTAACCGTTCCAGAAAATTTTAATCCTGCAACAATCATGAATTCGTATGTTACGGAACTTCATAATGAAAATTTGGTTTCATGTGCATTGATATTCATGGCTGCACTTCTCTATAGGAACAGAATAAAAGAAGTCCAAATATCAGAGGGAGAATATGACGATATGCAATATCAACAATATATTCATGAAGTCAGACCAGATATGTTAAAACTTTACATTGCTCTCAATCAGCCCAAGCAAAATAATGGAAAAAACCTTATTACCGATATAAAGATTGCAGCAGGGGATAACTCCCCAATACTTATCAATAACAAAGATTGCTGGTTTGAAAATCGTCTGAATGAATACTTACACCAATACTTAGGGGTAAGCAATTTGGAGGAAGCTCAAAAGGAATTGGACATTATCTACGGAAACAAAAAAGTAGGCAAGAAAATGATTGACCCCACTCAATCTCTCTATATATGGGGAACATATCAACTGCTACAAAGCACCCATTTAAAATCCACCCAAAAAGGAGTTTCAACAAGACCACAAGCCAATTTAATTGAATCATATCTGAGAGCTATTGAATTGATAAAGACTGATGATGTTACGACTGATGCCAACAATATAAGAAGCAGATTAAATTCATTTCTCAAAAAATATGATACGGTAGAAGCTCTATTAGATTACAAAACATTTAAATCATCACCTTATAATATAGGTGGAACAAAACTTTGGTAAATTAAACTCTCTATACTTAAAGGCAGTTCTTACAAACGGTAAAGAATTGCCTTTTTCTTTGTCCTATTTTTTACCATTTCCCCCAATTCTAATTTTCTACTTTTGCATCGCTTTAAAAAAGGAATGATGCTAAATCTAAAGGTAAAAGGTTGGTAAAAAACTCACTAAAACACACTGATATTCTTTACCAACCACCCATATTAGAACATCATATCTTTGCAGAGTAATCAGTAACGATAAGGCGCCAAGTTACAGATTACATGAATTATTAATATTTTAAATTATTACGATATGAATATTTCTATTTTACAGCAATCTATTGAAAAGAACCAGATTTTAGTAAATAACACTATAGATACAGTATTTGTAACCAGATTCTTAAACGGTATGCTAAGAATCCCAACAGAAATCCGTTTACGATTCAAGACATTCAATGAAAAGCCAGCCATTACAGTTACATTAACTTACAGAGATAAGAAAGGTAGATTGATAAAAGAGGAACTTACAACCATTGCAAACAGTGAACTTATCAATGCGGTCATTTCAGCAATGGGCAGTAACCTGAAACCAATCCATGCATTCCAAACGGAAGGTAACAACACAATAGAAGAAACCTCGACAAATTTTGAATTGGAAATGTTTGAAAAATTCATGGAATCCTCATATCACTTAAAGATTGAAGATGATTTCGTAAGCTCAAACGGTGACAGATTTCTTCATGCTGTTTTCTCTATCGGATTCCATTATGATATACATTTCTACCTTAAAAGAGATGAACACATTGAAGAACTATTGAACAAAGCTCTTACTGCATAATCGGAATTCAATCTTGGAGGGAGGGTAAAACCTCTCTCCTTTTATAAACCATAATAGCATGAACATTATACTACCCCCAGCATACAATAATGAATCAGCCCATCATCAAGTAAAACAACTGATGGAACAAAAGAAAAACCTGTCAATCCGAGTTGATGATATTCCTTGTGCTTGGATAAGTAACTCAGATATGACAAGGTTAAAATATATGCTAAATACAGCATCTTGGAACTGGATTATAAATTATCTGGAAACTGGAACCCCCGATGATTTCAGAGTTTTTCCATTACAGGAAGAATCATTACCCGATTTCCAAACTATAGTCCTTAAAGAATTAGTTGACAAGAAATACAAAATCTACAGGATTCCTTTTCTAAGAGAAACCCAACCATACATAAACCTCATAGCTGTTTTCAAATTCGGGAAAATCTATTTCAGAATCAGACTGACAGACCCTATCGTAGAATATCTAAACTCCAACAATATATGAACCACTACATTATCAGTAAAGGACAGAAGCTATCCGATATAATGCCACAAATAGAATCAAACATTAATCTTGCCAAAAAAATTCCTGGCATTGGAGCTACCTATCTGGAAATCCATTCTCCCAGACCCTCTATACTGATAGAGCCTAATGTTCCTGTCATTCAAGGAAAATGTGCAAAATCAGACAAAGATTTTAAAGTGTTCGGAGTTTACGAAGGTGTTTCAGTCGATAAAATAACCGATTACCTGCAAGAGCCATACAAATACCATAAACTTATGACTACTCCAGAAAGCTTTCCAAAAATCAAACAGGCTGCCAACAATGCAGGAATAGACCTCTATTCCCATTTCTTTTGCTTGATGGACGAATCCCACCTGTTAGTAAAAGACGTGGATTATAGAGATAACATAGTTCTGCCTATGAATGATTTTTTCCTTTTTAAACAGAAAGCTCTGGTTTCGGCAACACCGATTGCATTCTCAGACCCTCGTTTCAAAGCACAAGGTTTCAGAACGGTTACTATTGATGCAGACTATAACTACAAACAGGATATTACATTAATTCATACCAACAATACACTGCAAAGCATCCGAGATTATCTGGAACAACATAATGATTCCCCAATATGTTTCTTTATTAATCTGGTTGACTACAGCCGTTCATTAATAAACGAGTTGGGAATCCAGAACGAATCATCCATATTCTGTGCGCCTAAAAGTGTACAGAAACTTAAGAATGAACTTGGATTCAACAATGCCTATGATGAATGGAAATCTGACAGAATGAGAAAGTTCAATTTCTTCACAAGCAGGTTTTATAATGCTTTTGACTTGGAAGTGGATTATACCCCACATGTTGTAATGCTTACTGATATAAAGGCATCCCCATATACCATGCTTGACATTCATACGGATTGCGTACAGATTGCGGGGCGTTTCCGTAACGGTTTGTCAACACTTACACATATCTACACAACAGACAATAATCTACCAATAATGACTACAGAAGAAATCAGAATACACCAGTTAGCACAGGAACACGCATACAATACAATCAGAACATTATATAACAGTGCAGCATCCGAAACGGAAAGGAATGCTTTCGAAGAAGCCATGCGTTCACTTCCATTCAACAGGATGCTTTATCAAGATGAAAAGAAAAACTATTTTGCCATTGATAATGAGACCAATGACAAGCTGGTAACAGGCAGTTACCATGACAGCGACAGAATCATATCCCTATATTATGCCTGTTACATGTTCCGCCCATCCTGCACAGGATATATCTATCAGTTTAAGGACTTTACCCAACTATTACTTCAAGGCTCTAAAATGACAGTCAAAGAGAAACGTAAGAAAATGGTAGCTATACTATCCGAACTGAAAGAACCGCTATCTGAATTTGATTTGGACTTTATAAACGAAATGAGAAAAGTTGATTCCTTATTAATAGAAGCATACGAACTTTTAGGCTTGGATTCAATCATGGAAATGGATTATTCCCAAAAACGCATGAACGAAGCTATTATTCTAAAACGGATGCAGGGCAATACAACAGTCAAACTGATAAAGAACAGTTTCAAGACTGGCTACAAATACAAATGCTCACAGATAGTTTCTGAACTGACCCGAATCTTTGAAATGTTGAATATCCATCCTCATAAAAGCATCCGTGGGGAAACCATTAATCATTACTTCGATACAGTTCCATGCAGAATCGGGAAAAAACGAGAACGTGGATATTTCCTAAGAGCTGAACTATTATAATTACAGGTAGGACAAAAACAAATAAATTTCTTCTTTTTATACCCCATTACACTTTTGTCCTCCCCTTTACAGAATTATCTCAAATACCGCTAAATCTATCTTTTATAAGTAGTGAACTTATGATTAGTTCCCCACCTATAAAGTAACTATATTTATACTACCTCAAACAGATAATTCCACTACCAAGATTCCCCATTTACAAACTATTCAATATTTCTAAAATGCAGGAATTTACTTATGAGCAAATCAGAGAAAAAGCATTAAGACAAGGAGTAAAAGACAACAGAGTTCATATAGGATTATGGGCTAATATTAATAACTATCTAAAGACAAGGAGAAAGAAAAATGGAAAGGTTACTACCTATTATATCTCATTACAGAAACTGGCTTACTGAAAAGATAAGATTTAAAGTACAGAGATTGATTGTGTCTAATTTATTGGGTGTGCTTATTCCCTTTTTACCGTGTGCTTAATCACCCCCTCTCTACATTCCTACTACTACACTCCTATTAGACCATGCAATCCTCTTACGAGCATTGCAATGGTAATTTGGATATTGGGGATTTATAAAAAACAATGATATGTGGATTTACAACAAGCATATATATGACAAGCTAAGCGAACTAAGGAAAATCAACAGATTAAGTTCTTCTAAAATGAGATTTCTATTAAAGACCAACCAAATCATTCTTATTAACCATATTGAGCGATTGCCTTATGACGAAACTACCATTCAAAGAATACACCGTAATGAATAATACTCTTATTCAGAAACTTGGTTGTGCAGATGTTTACAGAACCTATGTGTTACTATTAATAGCAGATAAAAGCACACTGACAACTGATACTACCATAGAGGAGCTTGCATCATTTGTTGGTGAATCAAAATTCAACTATAAAGGTAACAGAAAAACCAAATCATTCAATGACAAGTTAAGAGATACAGGAGAAGTTACCATACAAGAAAAGAACAGTGGCAGAAACGACAGAACTTGGACTGATTATATCTTTTCACCAGTTACTTATGGAAATTACAGAAGAATTAGCAGGGAGTTTTACGATTCATATAATGATACATTGGATTTGAAACTTAGAGGATTCATTCTTAAACTGTTCAGTGCAGCAGAGCCACACAGCCATACCATTACTTTACCCATGAGAAAACTGGAAAAACTAATTCACATGGGGCATGATACCATTAATAAATATATAGACCAGCTAATAGAACTGGACTTATTAGATGAAGTTGGTGATTCAACCATATTAAAAGCCAAAGGTCTTATTTTAGACCAACCTAAAGATAAATATGTAGAAGAAGTTAAAGCTCGCTTTGAGCACATGATAACTTATAATGAAAGCAGAGGGAATCCAATTTCAAGGGAGTGCATGATTTATAAGAAGTACAAAGAGATACAATTTGAAGGAATCCAAAACATGCACGCTTTTATGAAATCATTGGAAAGTGGATTAGTTGGCACGAAGCAGGACATAAAAGACTATGAAGAACTTCAAGATATTATTTTATAAGTCAAACTCAAATCCTGTTTTTATATCTAAAGAGTTATATACAAGATACCATACCACTATTTTACTCCCCCTCATGGTAACTTTAAGAAAAAAGAATGCTTTAAAAACTTTCTCTGATAGCTGACAAAAGAATGCTTATTAATAAGAAAACTGGCACGATGCACTATTACCATAGTTAATGGAATAATTTACTAAACTCCTCACTTCAAATAAAGTCTTTTTAGGGAAAAGCACAAGAATAGCCTAAGATACAAACGAAGAAATTCATTTGTGTTTTAGGCTCGTTCTTGTTTAATCCATTCAATCAATAATCATTTAATTCAATTACATTATGAGAGATTTAGTAATTATGCCATCTATGGCACAGAATCGTGAGAGAATGAATTTGGGTGAATATGCAGAAGAAGCTAC
>ERZ779737.2725-NODE-2725-length-11152-cov-4.333153_pt1 | contig 11152 bp, 17 predicted proteins | sample MGYA00511889_ERZ779737 | MGnify/ENA primary metagenome ERZ779737 (study PRJEB29588, sample SAMEA2163575) | human gut metagenome | biome: human gut; feature: human-associated habitat; material: faeces | place: Denmark | collected 2008/2010 ...
TTCCTCTCCGCACACAAATGCGCCTGCACCACGCTTGATACTAAGGTCGAATGAAAACCCAGTACCAAATATATCTGCACCAAGGAGTCCTAAATTGTAGGCATCGTCTATTGCCTTTTGCATACGTTCTTGTGCTAATGGATATTCTGCACGCAAGTATACATAACCTGTGTGTGCACCGATTGCATAGCCTGCTATAATCATGGCCTCTATAATAGAGTGTGGGTTGGACTCCATAATGGACCTATCCATAAACGCACCAGGGTCGCCTTCGTCGCCATTGCATATTACATACTTGGTCTTCCCTACTGCTTCGTTGCCCATTTGCCACTTTTTGCCCGTAGGAAAACCAGCACCGCCTCTGCCACGAAGTCCGCTGTTTGTGACAATTTCTATAATGTTTTTGTCAGAAAGTGAGGTTAAACATTTGTAAAGTGCTTTGTAACCGTCTAACGCTATATAATCATATATCATATTGTCGATACTAAGTAGATCGTTATCTTTGCGTGCGATATGTACTTGATTTTTGTAGAACTCTATATCTTTTTTGTAACGTTTTTTATCGCCGTTATCGTCTACAAATAGTCGCTCTACGGCAACGCCGTTTATGATATGGCTAGTAATAATTTCCTCTACATCGTTTACTGTAACATGGCAATATACTGTGCCCTCTGGGTATACTATAACCATAGGACCCATAGCGCATAATCCTAAGCATCCTACAGCCATAGCAGATACATTTTTTAGTTTATGATTCTGGATGCTAGTATTAAAAGCATGTAATACTTCTGCAGATTCACAACTGTGACATCCTGTTCCGCCACACACCATTATTTGATACAAGTTATTTTTTTGCATGCCACGACGAATGTCTATGGATGGCATGTATTTTTCTTTGATTTCATATAACTTCTTTAGGGTCATTGTATTTGCCATATTCTACTCCAAGTTATCCAAAATATCGTCGATATTGTCTACACTGCAATGGGATTGAATTTTGCCATTGATACTAACAACGGGAGCTAGTCCGCAACAACCTAAACATCGGCATGCGGATACTAGGTATCTACCGTCACTAGATAATTGACCAACAGACAAGTGTAGTTTTTGCAATACTCTATCTAGTATTTCTTGACCACCTAACACGTGGCATGCTGTGCCTAAACACACATCTATATTATATTTGGCACGAGGTGTTGTGGTGAAATTGTTATAAAAAGTGATAATGGCAAAGATTTCGTTGGTGCTAGTGTGTAATTTTTCTGCCATAATGGCTATGGTTTGTTCTGGGATAAAACCATATATTTCGCCTACATCGTGCAAGCACTCGATAGTGTCCTTGGCTGTAGTGTATTTGTCAAACAAGGCATAAAAAGCATTGCGTTGCTCAGTTGTACCTAAGTTTTCACATTTATCCATAATTACTCCTTGTTTATTTTGTTAATCTTTGTTATTCTACGCAAACTGTATTTGCTTTTTGCATTGTTTGCCATCATGTTTAGATAATTAAATTTGCGTTCAATATCTTTGTTTTTATTTGACTTTTCCGTGTCGCTATTGTCTACGTTTTCGACGCTACTATTATCTTGGATATTTTCTATATCGTTAGTGCTATTTGTATCGTCTGTAATTGTATTATCGTCATCGACTATCTGAGTGTCGTCTAATTTGTTTTCGTTGTCGCTGTCTGCGTTATTTTCATTTTGTGTATCACTAGAGCTTAGGTCTGACATGTTTTCTTGCGGTTTAGATAGCAATTTGTTTTGCTTTTGGATTTCGTAATTTGATGACTCCACTTTGTATAGTTCGTCTACAAAGTTGCGTGTGCCTATCCATATATCATGATATGGAGTAAGTGCTAGTTTTTTTGTGTCGTCCACTTTTAGTTCTTCGGATTTTGCTATTGTCATATATCCTAGCAAAATTTTAATTTTTTCGTTTAGCATATCGGTAACAATATGTCCGCCTACAAAGGTAACGTCGTCGTCATTTTTGTCGCATTGCGTCTTTATGGTGTTTGTGTATTTGTCAAAATGTAGGTCGGTGTCGATAGAGTTAGCTAGCGTAAATATATGCTTTGTGATAGAGCGGATGAATGTGTTATTTAGTGTATGCAAGCGAATCATTGCTGGGCTATACTTTAGACCCAAATTGTATTCGCACATGGTTGTGCCTATATACGTAATGCCACGCTCTCTCATCTCGTCGATAATGCGGTCTACAAATAATGTGAAAGATAATTGGGTAAACTCGGGTGGAATATCCATAAAGTTGCGAACCAAACGGATAAGCAATTCTTGTAGCAAGTTTTTCGGAATCTTGTAGCAGGATTTGCAGATTCTTGGTATAGGAATATCTTGTTTCACATTCGTAAATCAATTTTTCTAGCATGGCACATGAAAAAATATTCTCCATATAATTGTCTGGAACGATATAATCTTCTAGATATGTGCTAGTATTATTTAGCAAATCCTCGTTGACTACTAATTCGTTAATGCCTATGCGTGATAGCAAAAATATATGATCGTCGGAATAATCTTTGATAATATTAGGTAAATTTTCACTGTGCACAAAAGTGACACGCAGTGGCATGCCCTTAAAGTAATAATAATCGTTAATAAGATTAACAAAATCTAGTATTGCATTTTTTCTTTGTGATGCAATAAGCTTTTGCCAGCGTGTAGGCAAAAACTTGGATAGTACTCTATCCACATTTTCGTTACGTGCGTTGAATGGACCAAAAAGCATAGGATTGTTGTATATGGTAAACTTTTTATGTTTTTCCCACTCTTCCATGGTCTTTTTTGTTTTTTCGCTCAACATTTTAATTGCTCCCTAATATATTTTTCCATTTTATATTATTCCTTTCTATCACATAATTCCACCATTAGAAAAAAATGTAATATCTATTTTTTCTTTTTCAGTTGGCTTTTGCATTGATTTATACATTCTTTTAACAACATCATCAGGAACCAATGCTCTTCCTGTTCTTTGTCTATTTCTTTTTAGTGTTTCTTCTAATGAGGTAGTCATATATATAACAATTGTTTGATTTGGTTTATTTTTTAATTGATTTAATACTTTACTTCTAGATGCTTCATTTAATTGAGTTGCATCTGCAAAAATCCAATGATAATTTTTTGTTAAAGCCTCATCAATTTGTTTAATATATTCATTAAAAACTTCTTTTTCTTTTGAAAAATATTCATCTTCGTCAGAAATCATTGAATATCTGATTTCATCTCTTGATATATATAAATCATTATTACACATTAATTTCTTTGCTATTGTTGTTTTTCCTGATCCTGGAGCACCGCACATTAACACTAATGTATTATTCATATTATTAAACCTCCTTTGGCTTATGAGAACATTGAACAGAATTATTTGCGTTCCAACATTTTCCATTTAAATTAAAAGGGCAATTATCTTTTGAACAATTTATACAATCTTCAATAGCTTCTCTTTTTCCATCTACAAATCTACCCATTTTAAACTCTTGTTCAAAATCTTCATAAGTATATTTTCCATAATCTTTTATTTCACAATGATTTGTTTCTTCTCCACAGTATAAACAGTATAATTTTTTTAAATGTCCTGATTTTCTTTCTTGTCCCATTTTTCTATATACTGGAAGTCCTTCTTTTCCACATTTTGTGCAGAAAAATTTACTTTGTATTTGTTTATAATTTTTACTCATATTATCAATTCCTTTCATTTTATATAAATATTATATCATTTATTTTATAAAAAAACAAGTTTGTCGATTAAGACAAAACTTGTTTTTATTGATGATATTTAATAAGAAAGTCGTTAGAAACAGATTTAAAACTCTTAACTCCATCTAAAGTTCTTAAAACTACGCCTTCTCTCATTTCTCCATCTATTTTTGATTTTCCATCTGCATATTTAATCATTTCATCCATTGTTTCTGGTAAAGACATAATCTCTAAAACAGGAACACAAGGAATATTATAAGTATTTACCAAAATTGAAGTCATATCAATAGGATTAAGTCTTTCTTTTCTACCATCTTTGTAACCAAATATTAAATTAAAAGCCATAAAATCATGTCCAGTTAATCCATAAGTCCTATTTTGAATTCCACTACCATAAGTTTCACCTTGTAAAGTTACAAAATCTAACTCAGAGTGATTTTCTAAAATATTTGCAAGCACTTGTTCTACATTATACTTTTCAGCCATTTCAATATAAACATTGTTTTCATAATAACATCTTTCTGCTTTTTCTGGCTTATCAAAATTAACATTTCTTGAACAAATATAAAATTCTCTTTTCCTTCCTTTTCCTTTCATAGTAAAAGTTGTAGAAGTACCATCAATTTTTTCAGTTACAACCCATTTTTCTTCTGAGTTTCCTGGAAATAAAAATGGCATATTTTGAACTCTTTCTTCGTCTGTTTTTACAACCCATGAAGGCCAATTTCTAGTATCTCTTTTTTTACCTAAGAAAATAAATAATATTTTTTTTCCTAGTTCATATTGAAAGATTTTTCTTAATATCTTATGTTTTTTAAATAATTTTAAATGTCTTTGATACATTTTATCATATTTATTTATATTTGCTTTTCTTTTGTTATCTTCTTCTACTGCATAAGTAACTCCTAGTTCTTTAGTTAAAAAAATAGGATCTTCAAGAGGATCTTCTCCTACAAGTTTTCTATTATTTATCATAGTTGTTACAGTAACTAGCCACAATGGTGATCCTCCAAAATCATCTTTAAAATCATCAAAAGCCATTAGTAATCCTTGTGAAATTACAGTTCCTTTAAAATATTTTTGTGTTTTTATTTTAAAATGTTTATCTGCTAAAAACATATATGGCTCTCTTTCTGGAACTTTAGAATCAATTTCAAAATAAATTGCATAATCTCCAATTTTAAATTGATTTTTTCTTACCATGATATGCCATCCACCTACAACCGCTTGTTCTACTCTTTCAGCTCCTTCAATAGGTAAAATGTTATCAATTTTTACAACATAAGCTAATTCTCTTTCTTTTTTCTTATTTAACATACTATATCTTCCTTTCTTTTATTTACAATTTCCCATTTTTTCTTTAAATAAGGTGTATTATTACTAATTGCTCGTTGAATTTTATATTGAACTTTTCCTCTATTTGGAGTAGTTCCATTTTTATTCATACAAGAAATTGCATAATCAATAGCCGCATCCATATCTTTGTGAATTTTTCCACCTGCTTGGATTTGTTTATATTTCCATCCTTGATTTGGTTCATTTTTATTAGTATATAAATCTGCTTGTGCCTTTGCTTGATTTTCTTCTCTAGTTAACCATTCTAAATTATTTAAATTATTATCTCTTTTATTATGATTTTTATGGTCGACAGTTAAACTTTCTGCATTAGGAATAGGTTTAAAAGTTAATAATACTAATCTATGAGCTTGTTTAATGCCATATGGTGTTTCTATCATACAATATCCTGTTTTACTACTAATACGAATAGGCATATTTTTTTTATGTTCATCTTTAAAATTTCCTAAAGAAGAAACAAATATTCTATATTCTTTATTCCATCTCCATTTTTCAATTCTTAAATTTAATGAAGGCAAAATTATTTTACACATATTTATCAATTCCTTTCTTTTTTAAATTGCATAAATATTATAAAATAATTTTTTTTATTAATCAAATTTAATTATTTTAATTGTAATATTGTTCCATCTATAATTTTTATATCTCGTTCTTGACTAGCAAATTCATAATTAACTTTTCCATAAGTAAATACACCAAAAATTTGTTTTTCATCATATTTACTAATAATATAATCATAATGCTATTGAATAACATTATTTATAACTTCATCTAATATTTTATTCATTTTCTCAAATCCCATTTATATATAAATTATATCAAAAAAAAATATAAATGTCAAGTAAATATTAATAAAAATTATTTCAAAAAACTTTATTGATATTTTAAAAAAAATAATTATAATTTATATATCATTTATATATATTAAATAAAATTTTTCATAGAAAGTGTTAAAATTGCAATAAAAATAATTATTTTATTTTTTATTAAAAATATTATATAATATATATGTAAAAAGAAAAGGAAGTGATATTATGGATAAAGATTTACAAGAAATCTTGAATGCTTTACAAGAATGTGATTTTTATTGTTTAAATAGTGAAAACTATTATGATAATGTAATATATTATTTTAAGCATAAATATAAAAAATCTTTTAGTTATGATGCTGGAGCTTCAAAATTAGCATTGATATTTAAAGATTTTGATTATGTGATAAAAATTCCTTTTTCTGGTAGTATGGGATACAATTCTAGTAATGATAGTTCTAATAACGAATTTGATGAATATTATGATAGCTGTGAAGATTTTTGTAATGCAGGCGGATATGATAATGGTTGGAATTACTGTCAAGCCGAAGCTGATATATATGAAAATGCAAAAGAATTTGGTATTGAAAATTGTTTTGCAAAAACAGAAAAAATTGCAGAAATAAATAATTATCCTATTTATAAACAAGAGTATGTAAAAGTATATGATTATGGAGCTAGTTCATGTCACACACCCCAAGATAAAGAAAAAGTAATTTCACTATGTAAAGAACAGTGTTTTTGGGCGTGTGATGAAAATTGGTTGGCGGATGTTTTAGCTTATTTTGGAGAAAAAATATTTAATAAATTAATTGAGTTTATACAATATATGGAAATTAATGATTTGCATAATGGAAATATAGGATATATTAATTTAAAACCTGTTTTAATGGATTATTCAGGATGGAATGATTAGTATTTATGCTTTAAAAAATAAATATAAAAAGGAGGATTTAGTATGTTTAAAATTGATTTTATGAGTTCATTAAGAGAAAACACAATTAATGGTTTTGATTTGGCGGTTATGGAACAAATTGAGCAAGAAAATGAAGAAGAAGTAGATTTAGAAGAATTAGAAGAGAACCCCGAAGAAGAAGATGCAGAAGATTTTTCTGACTATGAAGACTCTTCCTACCTAGATTGATTTTTATAAAAATTTTTGATATAATATAAATGTAAATAAAAAAAAGAAAAGGAGAAATAATAAATATGGAAAAGAAAATAACTAAAAAAGAATATTATGCTATGTTAAAAGAAATAGTAGAAGAAAGTAAAGATATTGAAACTGAAATATCTAAAGAAGAATTATTAGAATTCATTAATAAACAAGTAGCATCAATTGAAACAAAAGCAGAAAAAGCAAAAGAAAAAGCTGCTGAGAAGAAAGCAAATGGAGATGAGTTAAGAGAAGTTGTTCAATCTGTTTTAACAGATGAATATCAAACTATTGATACTATTCTAAGCCAAATTGAAGGCGAAGATATTACAAAAGCAAAAATTACCGCAAGATTAACTTCATTAGTAAAAGCTGGTTTAGCAACTAAAACAGATTTAAGAAATGAAGAAACAAATAAAACTCAAAAAGCATACAAATTAATATAATAAAAAATAGGCGGATAATATTTATCTATTTCCGCCTCTTTTTAAAATTAAAGGAGGATTTATGAAATATTGTATCACCTATAAAAAAAGTAGTAGGGCGGCAATTGAGCAGGCTGAAGAACTTTTAATTCAATACAATGAAAAGAAAGATTTTTTAGAATGTCTTCTTCAATATCCGCAAAAAAGAATCATTATTGCTTTTGATAATATTAATTTAAATGAAGAAATATTAAAAACAATAATAAAAATTAAAAAAGAGAATAAAGATATTCAAATGGCGCTAAGAGTTCAAAAAGATATTGAACAAAAATTAATAGATGAAATGAAAAAAAATAAAATAGATTTCTTTTTAAATTATTATGCATATAATCTTGATATATTTTGGGGATTAATAAAAATGGGAGTTTCTGATATTTATATTACTGAAGATCTTGGTTTTAATTTAATTACAATAAAACAATTAGCCGAAAAAGAAAATATTATTATTAGAGCATTCCCAAACATTGCGCAGTCCGCTTGAAAAAATACAGAAGATTATAAAAAATTCTTTATTCGCCCTGATGATGTAGATTTCTATTCTCAATATATAGATGTATTAGAAATTATTACTACAAATGAAAATGTTATATTAAATATATATAAAGAACTAAAAACTTGGAACGGCGAATTAAAAGAAATTATTATTGGAATAGAATCTCCTATTGATAATAGAAATATAATTCCTACTTTTTCAACTTATCGAATTGAGTGTGAAAAAAAATGTAATAAAAATAAATGCGAAATATGTAAACATATTTTTGATTTGTCTCAAACTTTATCCTCAAAAGATTTTATATTAACAAAAGATAAAGAAAAAATACCTAATAATTTACAAGAAAAAATTGATTTATTAAAAAAATAATTATATAATTAATATACATAATAAAAAGAAAGGAGAATTTTTTATGGCATTAAAAGGAAGTGTAAGTAAAGAAATAGTATCTAAAAAAATACTTGATACTTTTGAAGGTAGTTTTAAATATGAAAAAGAAATTAGAATTCCTATGATTGAAAATGGGGAAGAGGTTCAATTAAAATTGGTTTTAACCTGTGCAAAAACTAATGTAAACCAAGGAGGAGATATAGAAATCCCAGGTGAAAATGAAAAAAATGAAATCAATTTTGAAACCAATAAAAAAGAAGAAGGTATTCAGCATATAGAGCCAACTCAAGAAGAAAAAGATACTGTTAGTAGATTAGCAAAAATGTTAAATTTATAGGAGCGAATAAAAATGATAAAAAAAATAATAAATATAATAATATCAGTAGTTTGTTTATTTTCTTTATTTTTTAATATTAAGTTTTTATCTATAATAGAAAATAAAAATAAAGAAATAGATAAACAAGATAAGATAGTTGTGAAATATAAAGCAGAATTAGAAGATGTTTATTCTATGAAAGAAGCTTTAACTGAAACAGTTACAAATCAAAATCAAACTATAAGTGAATTAAATCAAAAATTAAATAGTTGCGAAGTGCAATTAAAAAACTAAGTAGAAACTATAAAATAACCAGTTTTTATAGTGGAGATGAATGTTCAACTGGCAGCTGTACTGGTTCAGGTTTATGTGAAAAAGACTTTCAAATAAACGATAAGGGTTGGTACACTTATCAAGGGAAATTAGTTTTAGGAACTGCAACTACATACTTATTAAAACATGGATATCCAAAAATAGAAAACAAAGAATATTTTAAATATTATGATGTTTTAATACTAGAAATTAATGGGCAAACTTATGAAGGAATTGTATTAGATAGTTGTGGAGCTTGTATGAAAAAAAACTTGATAGATTTATTTGTTTCCAATCCTAACTCTGTCATTACAACAAACATAAAAGTAAGATAGCGGGAAAATTTTCCGCTTGATTTTTTTTAAAAAATATTATATAATATATTTGTAAAAATAGATAAGGAGGAATATATTATGAAAGAAAAAGAAAAAATATTTGATAATTATGATGAAGAAAGAGAGGAAATCATTGTACCGCCTTATTATAAGGTTATATATATAGACGATTGTGGATATAAGCATTTAGCTACGATTAAAGACATAAATTATTTAACCTTTTTAAAAGATAGATTTATTATATTAGAATGCAAATTAGTTGCCGCATAAATTGACTTTTATTAAAAATTTTGATATAATTATTATGTAATAAAAAGTAATAATTATTACAAAGAAAATATCAAGATTGTTTTTGAAAGGAGATTTTAGTATGTTAGATTTTGACAATTTATTTGATTTTGATGAGCTTTTTAATTCTTTTGACTGGGACAAAAAGAGTTATAAATTTAATAGAGATGAGAAAGATATGCATCCTTATTCTATTATTAACAATAAAAAAGAAACTATTATTGTTCATAATGTTTTAGGTATAGATAAAAAAGATTTAAAAATTTCTTTAAATAAAGAAAGTGGAAATACATATATTTTAATTGAAGGAAAATCAATAGATGAATTAACTAAGAAAGAATATTCTATTAGTTCTAGATTTGCTCTTGATACCGCACAATTAAATATAAAAAATATTACTTCAACAATGAAAAATGGGCTTTTGTATATTACAATACCATTAAAGAAAGAAGAAAAAGAAAATATACAAATAGATATTAAATAAAATAAAACATATTGTTTTTTATTCTTGATATTTTCTTATGCCAACAAGAGAAAACCTCCACGTGGTGTTGGTGGATTTTAACTAATTTCTCATAGGACTAATCAGCAGTAATTATTTATTGGAGATAAATTAAGTATCTAGTCCGTAGAAATATCATAAGGATACTTAATTAAAATTTAACGGTTTATTTAACAATAACAAAGAGATAGACAGCAAACTATTGTATCAAAACAATAATGTGACGATATTCTCTTGAGTCTTGACAGAAGTAAAAAGATTTTAAAGATGGCAAAGATAGAAAATGGTCTATATTCTTATTTTAATATTTTATAATTGTGTTGTTTTAAACTGAATGATTATTATATTCCTCAAATCAATATAATAATTAAAGCATTTTATAATATATTAAATAAGAATAAAGTGAGAGTTCCGCCTCATTTATCAACTTTATTATTAATTTATGGAGTTTTGAATGAGTTAAATAAAGGAGCAATTTTATAATTGGGGTTTTGGTTTATTAAAAATTGCTCTTTGTTAAATTTTTAAACTAAAATATTTAATCTTAATTGATTATTTTTAAAAAATGTTATATAATATATATGTAATAAAAAGAAAGGGAGGAATTAAAATATGGCTAAAAGAAAAGGTAAATCTGGATCAGGAGAAGGTCAATATACGATTACTCAAATTAATTTAGATAAAAAAGGAAAAACTAATAAAAAATTAAAAAGAAATCCTCAAGCAGCTAAATATTTAACAGCAAGAGGAAAAGAAATAAAGGAAGCGGCTGCAGCTTTTGCAAAAGAACATCCTGCTGGTTCAGGTCGTAGATATAAAAAGAAGATAGAAAATTAATTTTATAGGTGGTTGGTCAGTGCCGTGTGCAGAAAGCACCTTTATAAAAACGGGGTTACGGCAATTATTTATCGCGGAGTAGAGAAGCCTGGTCTATCTTGTCGGGCTCATAACCCGAAGGTCGTGGGTTCAAATCCCTCCTCCGCAACCATATC
>ERZ779737.2726-NODE-2726-length-11152-cov-2.730197_pt1 | contig 11152 bp, 8 predicted proteins | sample MGYA00511889_ERZ779737 | MGnify/ENA primary metagenome ERZ779737 (study PRJEB29588, sample SAMEA2163575) | human gut metagenome | biome: human gut; feature: human-associated habitat; material: faeces | place: Denmark | collected 2008/2010 ...
CGGGGAGCCGGAGCCGACGTGCAGGAAATACACGAAGCCGCCGATGCCTGCGAGAATGCCGCAGATGAGGTGCGCGAGGAATTTCGTGCGCTTGACGTTGATGGCCAGCATATTGGCGCTGTAGCTGTTGCCGCCGACCGCGTAGACGCTTCTGCCGAACTTCGTCCAGCGGAGCACCACGAACAGAACTGCCACGACCACGAGCGCTACAACAACGCCGATCTCCACATAGGCAGGAACATACGCGCCCAGCTTATTGACGGAGCCCATGCCGGGCACATAGATGCGCGTTTCTTTCAGCGCCTTGAACGCCGCGTTTTCGACGTTGAACTGCGTGGCGTTTACAATGGTCGTCATGCCCTTGGCAAAGAACATCCCCGCAAGCGTGACGATGAACGGCTGGATTTCAAGATACGCGATCAGGAAGCCCTGCACGAGACCGAACGCCGTGCCGATGCCGAGCGCCAGCAGGATGGCTGTCAGGACAGTCCCGCCCTGATAGTCGAGATTGACCGCGCAGCTCATGCAGACGAGCGCGGTGAGCGTCCCGACAGAAATGTCGATGCCGCCCGTAATCATGACGAGACTCATGCCGCACGAAAGAATGAGCAGCGCCGCGTTTTCGTTGAGGATATTGAAGAACGTCTGCGGCTTTTTGAAGCCGGAGCCGAGAAACAGCACCGCGCACACGTACATGACGGCAAAGACGCAGATCGTGATGATCAGCAGCAGCTTTGCGTCCGTCAGGCGGCTTCCGCGCGTGAGCGGCGTATGGTTGGTTTTATTCCGCATGGGTGCCGGCCTCCTTCTTTTCTTCGGTTCTGTGCCGCTTTTTGAGCGCCTCGAGCTTTTCGCGGACGGTCGGCGCGCTCAGCACGACGAGGATGATGACCACGACGGCCTTGTAGGCGGGCAGGGCGCTGGAAACGACGTTGAATTTAAAGAGCGTGGTGGTGAGGAACTGGATGACATATGCGCCGAGGACGGAGGCCCAGATGTTGAACTTGCCGCCGGAGAGCGCGTTGCCGCCGAGGGCGACGGCCAAGATCGCGTCCATCTCGATGTCCTTGGCCACGACGGAGTAGTTGATGGTGGAGAAGCGGCTGACCTTGATAAAGCCCGCCACGGCCACGCACAGGCCGAGGATGACGTAGGTCAGGAACTTCACGAACTGCGGGTGGATGCCGTTGAGCCGCGCGGCGCTGGCGTTGATGCCGACAGCCTGCGAGTACAGGCCGATGTTCGTGAACCGCAGCAGCGCCCAGGCGAGGATCATGCAGATGACGGCGATGAAGATCGGCGTCGGGACTGCCACGCCCGGCAGGAAATTGCCGTAATAGGCAAAGGCGGGGGCGGAGATCATGGGCAGCTCGTTGTTGTTGATCCAGGCGGCGATGGAGCGGCCGGCGGTATAGAGGATCAGGGTCGCGACCATCGGCTGGATCTTGAAGACGGCGACGAGCGTGCCGTTGAACGCGCCGAAAAGCATCGAGACAACGCAGCAGGCCAAAAACGCCACAATGATGGGCGCCTGCAGGGTATCCGGGCGGGAATTCGTGCCGCACAGCACGCGCAGCACGACGCTGCCCGCAATGGCGATGGCGGAGCCGACGGAGATATCCTGTCCGCCGGAAGCCGCGGTGACGAGCGTCATGCCGATGGCGAGGATGACGAGCTCGGAGGCGTTGTCAAGGATGGTGATGAGGTTGCCCGTCAGGACCAGATCGCCGAGGCTGTTTTCCTTCAGCGTGATGGCGAAGAAGGAGGGGTCCGCGATGAGGTTGAATACGATCAGCAGCAAGAGCGCTGCCAGCGGGATGAAGATCTGCTTCCGCACCAGGCGGGTCAGGAAGTTCCCCTGCCGCTTCTGTGTCGTTTCGTTCATGCCTGTTCACCTCCGGCGATGGTTTTCATGATGCTGCTCTGGTTGAGGTCGCTGCCGCGCAGCTCGCCGACGACCTGCCGGTCGCGCATGACGACGAGGCGGGAGCAGACGCGGAGCATTTCGTCGATCTCGGACGAAATGAACGACACGCTCTTGCCCTCTGCGGCAAGCTGCAAAACGAGCTTCTGGATCTCGACCTTTGTGCCGACGTCGATGCCGCGCGTCGGCTCGTCGAGAATCAGAACCTCGGGGTCGTTCGCCAGCCAGCGTCCGATCAGCACCTTCTGCTGGTTGCCGCCGGAGAGCGACTGAATGAGCGTCTTGCTCGACGGGGTCTTGATGTTCATCTTCTGCACGTTGTCCTGCACCAGCTGCTCGATTTTTTTGCTGTTGAGCATGATGCCGCCGTCCACGTACTTTTTGAGCGACGCGATCGAAATGTTATCGGCAATGGACAGCACGCCCATGATACCGCTCTGCCGCCGGTCCTCGGTCAGCATCGCGACGCCCTGATCGATGGCGTCCTTCGGGCGGTTGATTTTCAGTTCCTTGCCGTGGAAGGTGATCTTGCCGGTCGTATGCGACCGCGTGCCGAAAATGCCCTCCATCAGCTCCGTGCGCTGCGCACCGACCAGACCGCCGACGCCGAGGATTTCGCCCTTGCGCAGCTCGAACGACACGTTGCGGAAGCTCTTGGGGTTGATGGACGTGAAGTTCTCGACGGAGAACACGACCTCGCCCGGAACATTCTCGCGCTTGGGATAGAGGTTGGTCAGCTCACGACCGACCATTCTGGAAATGATCATATCGGTGGTCAGCTCTTTTGCTTCCCAGGTACCGATATACTGACCGTCGCGCATGATGGTCACTTCGTCGCTGATGCGGAGAATTTCGTCCATCTTGTGCGAGATATAGACAATCGCAACGCCCTCCGCCTTGAGATCGTCCACAATCCGGAACAGCGCCTCAACCTCGTTCTGCGTCAGAGAAGAGGTCGGCTCGTCCAGAATCAGAACCTTGCAGTTTGCGGAGACCGCCTTCGCGATTTCCACCGACTGCATCTGCGACACACTCAAGCTGCCGAGCTGCGCCTTCGGATCAAAGTCCATACGCACGCGCTTGAGAAGCGCCGCCGTGTCCTCGTACATTTTTTTATGATCGACCGTGGGGATCAGACCCAGCACCTTCTTGATCGGGTAGCGGCCCAGGAAGATATTCTCTCCGATGGTCCGTGCCGGAATCGGCTGGAGTTCCTGATGCACCATGGCAATGCCCATTTTCAATGCTTCCATGGGGTCATGGATGGTAACTTTTTCGCCGTGAAAGAGGATTTCGCCTTCGTCCATCTTATAGATGCCGAACATGCACTTCATGAGTGTGGATTTTCCCGCGCCGTTTTCTCCCATGAGGGCGTGAACCGTGCCGGGGCGGAGGCGGAGCTGCGCATGATCCAGAGCCTTTACGCCCGGGAAGGATTTGCACACCCCGCGCATCTCCAACAGAAATTCAGACATACCCTTAATGCCTCCATTCAATAAATTACGAAACGATACGGGGGTGTTGCTGAAAGCAACACCCCCTGAGATTCAGAGATTAGCCGAAGTAGGAAGCGTCAACCTTTACGTAGTCAACCCAGTAGTAGTTGTCGATGGCTTCGCCGTTCAGAGCCTGGACAGCAACGTCGACAGCCTTGTGAGACTGACCGACATGGTCGTTCAGGACAGTACCGGTCATGGTGCCGTTCTTGACCATTTCCTGGCACTCTTCCAGAGCGTCAACGCCGAGCAGGTAGATGTCTTCGCCAACCGTACGGCCTGCAGCGGTGATTGCAGCAGCTGCGCCGAGCGCCATGCCGTCGTTGTTGCAGAAGATCACGTCGATCTTGTCGCCATGAGCGGACAGAGCGTTTGCAGCAATCTGCTGACCCTTGTCAGTTGCCCAGTTGCCGACCTGGTCGTCGAGGCACTCAACAGTGATGCCTGCATCTTCCAGAGCCTTGATGGAGAACTCGGTACGATACTGTGCGTCGATGTTCTCGGGGTCGCCCTTGCACATGATGTAGGTGATCTTGCCGTCGCCGTTGATATCGCCCTGAGTCTCGGTCTCGAGGATCAACTCGCCCTGATAAGTACCGGACTGACGAGCGTCAGCGCCGACGTAGCAGACACCGGGGTTGTTGAGGATGCCTTCGTAAGCCTCGTCCAGGGGCTTGCCGTCGGCGTCGTATGCCAGAGGCTCACGGTTAATCAGAACCAGCGGGATGCCGGCGTCAACAACCTTGTTGACGATGGTGTCGGCAGAGGAGGTCTGAACGAGGTTGCAGATAATCAGGTCCACACCCTGGGTGATGAAGCTGTTGATCTGCTCGGTCTGGGTCGCCATGTCGTTCTTGCCGTCAACGATGGTGATGTCGTACTTGACGGTGTCGGTCTGCAGGCTCTCCATGTAGCTCTTGAGCTCGTTGCGATAGAGGGTCATGAAGTTGTCGTCGAACTGATAGATGGCGACGCCGACCTTGTAGGTCTTGACTTCGTCCGTCGTCTCAGCAGCGGGGGTCTCTTCGGTTTTGGTTTCTTCGGTAGTCGTGGTTTCCGTCGTGGTGGTCTCCGTCGTAGCGGGAGTCTCGGTCTTCGCTGCGCAGGCTGCGAAGGCAAACACCATGGTCAGAGCAAGAAGCAATGCAATGATCTTTTTCATCTCGGGAATTCCTCCATTCAAAAATTTTACCATCCGGCGCGGTTTTGCCCGCGCCTCAAGTACATACCCATTGTAACAGGCGTGTGCGCGTTCGTATATCGAATTTTGGATTTCATTTTTCTCGAAATTTTTTCGCATGTCAAAAGTGCTCGCATAATTTTAGTCACTTTTCACAAAAACCAGCAGCTTGTTTCCCACTTCGTTCCTGTTTGTTCGATATCGGCGAAATATTGTATCTTTCCGGCTGATTTTTCATTGTGCGCAGCTGTCCGCGTGCTGTGGACTTCCCCGAAGCTTCTCAATCAAACGAAAAGATTGCCTTCTGGCTTTCAATCGTGAACATGGTTTCGCGCGTGATGGTTGTCGTCGGAGTGTTGATCAGGCTGCTTGCATCAAAGCGCTCGCCCTGCAGGCTCCGCCACGCCGTCTCCACGCCGAGATAGCCCATCGCGTAGGGATTCTGGACAATGAGCGCCGACACCGCGCCCTTCTGCAAAAGCTCCACGCAGACAGGATTCGTGTCGAAGGCAATCTCGCGCACCTGCCCGTTCAGCTCCAGCTCGTCGACCGCCATCGCCGTACCGACTGCCAGCGGCTCGTTGAAGCCGACCAGCACATTGATATCCGGATGCTCCAGCAGGAGCCCGCGCGCCGCCTGCCGCGCCAGATCTGCGTCGGTCGGGACGTTCACAGTGTAGATTTCCTGCACGCGGGGGTCTTCCGCCAGCGCCACCCGAAAGCCGCGCTCGCGCTCCTGGCAGTTCTGCGTCTCCACGTCGCAGTTGACAATGCCGACCACGATCGAATCCAGCTCTTCCGTGTCCAGCGCCGCTTTGGCGCTCATGCGCCCTACCTGCGCGTTGTCGGTGCCGATGCGCGCAACAACACCGCTAGAGTTCACGTCCGAGTCAATGACTACAACCGTCACACCTGCATCCGCTGCCTCGTCAATCGCCTGCGCATTTTTTGCGTAACTGATGGCGGAAAAGACAATCGCATCCGCGCCGTCTGCTACCGCCTGGCGGATATACTCGTTCTGCGCCTCATAATTTTCTTCTGTGTCCGGTCCCAGCACGGTCAGGTCGACGTTATATTCCGACTTTGCCGCGTTCGCACCCGCGAAGACAGATTTCCAGAATTCGGTCGTCGTCGATTTTGCAATCAGATACATTTTATAAGGACCGTTATTGCTCTGCACATCGGCGCAGCCCGTCAGAGCGATTCCCAGAAACAGCGCCAGAAACAGCGCCAGCATTCTTCGTTTCATCGTCTCACTCCTTCTGCTTTTTGGGCATGCGCACCATGACGCGCGTGCCGCAGTCGGGCTCGCTTTCAATCGTGATGCCGTAAGCGTCGCCGAACCAGATCTTGAGCCGGTCGTTGACGTTCTTGATGCCGATGCCGGACTTTGTATCGCTGCGGCGGAAAATCGCCTCGATCTGTTCCGGCTCCATGCCGACGCCGTTGTCCTCGACGGTCGCAAGAATATCGTCGCCCCGCGACTCGATGCGGATGATAATCTCTCCCTCATCGACCAGACCGTTGATGCCATGGTAAATTGCGTTTTCAATGATCGGCTGGAGCGTAATCTTGTTGCAGAGGTAATCCAGACAGCTCTCGTCGACCTCAAAGCGGTAAGAGAACTGGTCCTTGTAGCGCACAGACTGGATTTGCAGATAGCTCTTCGCGTGCTGCACCTCGCTGCGGATGGGAATCAGCTCGTGTCCCTTGCTGATGCTGATGCGGAACAGCTGCGCCAGCGCGTTTACCATCACAACGGCGTCCTTGTTCTTCCCCTGCTCGCACATCCAGGAGATGGAGTCGAGCGTGTTATAAAGAAAATGCGGGTTGATCTGTGCCTGCAGCGCCCTGAGCTCCGTTTTGCGGAGGTTGACCTCCTCAGCGCGCACGGTCGCCATCAGCTGCTGGATTTTCCGCACCAGATGGGCAAACGACGAAGACAGATCCTGCACCTCGCGCACGCCGGAGACCGGCTCGTAGACAAAGTTATCTGCGTTTTTCTCGAACGCCTCCATCGCGGAAATCAGGTCATGAATGGGGCGGGAGAGGACTCTGGAAAACAGCACGCTCACCGCCAGCGTTGCTGCCACAATCGCAATCGCCGCCGCGCCGAGCAGCTGGGCAATCTCGCGCAGGCTGTCGGTGATGATATCCTGCACAAAGCTCACGCCTACCACGCGCCAGTTGCCGCTCGTCAGCGTCTGGACGGTGTAGATCATGGTGCCGATCACGTGGCTGCCGTCGTCGAGCGAGGAAATGAGTGCGGTGTTCTCCTGCTTGAGATCGGAATAGATCAGCTGCTGCTGCGGATGGTAGACGATATTTCCCTGCATGTCCTCCAGGAAGCAGTAGCCGCGCTGCCCGATGCCGATGCCGTTGATATAGGAGGAAATGTTGCTGCAGCTGATATCGACTGCCACCCACTTTTCCCATTTGCCTGCATCCACCGGGCGGATGATCGTCACGACCCACGGATAGTAGCCCTCGAACAGCGACATAACGTGCGGCGCGGAGACATAGCCCTCCTGATAGATATCCAGCATTGTCCGGTCGAACGACAGGTTTTCCAGAACGACCGGGCGCACCTCATGATCCAGGCTGTAGCAGCTCATCAGATGCCCCGTCTCGTCGTAAATGGTCACGGCGACGACATCGGGGCGGATTTTCAGAAAGGTATCGAAAAAATGCTCCCGGTCCTCCGACGGCGTGACCAGCTCGGAAGCGAGAATCTCCATGACGTTGTTCATGTCTCCGAGGTAGCTGTCGACCGTGCTTGTCACCTGAGAAATGGTGCGCCTGCCGTCGGTCTGCGCGTTGCGGATCAGAGACTGCTGATACGTCCGCAGAAAGAACGCAATCGCGCACCCGAGAATCCCGACCACGATCGCCGTCAGAGACAGGATCATGATCTGGTTCATACTGAGGCTCTTTTTCTTCATGCCCGGTCTCCCTTCCGCTCGCGCTCCTGCCGCATTTTTGCCGGAGAAAGCCCGTAGAATTTTTTGAAGCAATAGCCAAAATAGCTCTGGTCCGGGTAGCCGCAGCGGCGGGCAATTTCTGCGATGCGGCTGTCGCTGTTTTCAAGTAAATTCAGCGCCACTGCCATCCGCTTGCGAATCAGAAGATTGATGAACGTATCGCCCGCGCTCTTTTTGATGTTTGGTCCCAGATAGCTCGCGCTCACATGCAGCCGGTCGCTCACCGACTGCAGCGTCAGCGCTTCGTCCATATATTCCTTATCGATGATCTGCAGCACTCTTCCGCAGAGCTGGTCCATGCTGCCCATAGCGTCCGACGCGCAGAAGCCGCTTTCACCCTCGGCAATCCGGAGCGCTTCCATCGCCTCTTTATATGCCTCATGGAAATCCGCATCCGGCGCATGCTCCTTGCTGATACCGGCGCTGACCGTCAGCCGCAGCGTCCGGTGCAGCGCCCGGCGCAGCTCGTCGATGGCAGCATGCAGCTGCAAAAAGCCCGTATCCGACGTCAGAAGCAGCACAATGCGCCCGCCACTGCAAAAGCCGCGGCACAGATACTGCCGCGAGAGAAACTTTTCTGCCGCGCCAAGCGCTGTCTGGCAGAGCGTCTCCTGCGTGCCTTCTTCCAGGGAAAGCGCTGCCACGGTGATGCCCCGGATGCTATCGGCATCGAGCCCCATGCGCGCAAGGGCGCTGCGGTTCTGCTCCGCTCCGGTATAGAAGTAGCAGTCGAGCAGCATTGCCGCCGCAACCGCCTGATGGTTGGACGAATCCTGCCGGGCAGCGGAAAAATCGGAGAGCTTCTTTTCGATTCTGCGGTGAATTTCAATCAGCTCCTGCGTCAGCTGCGCCATGGAAATGGGCTTTAACAGATACGCGATCACCTCGCAGGCAATGCCCTGCTGGGCGTATTCAAACTCGTCGTAGCCGCTCAGAAACGCCACCTGAATCAGCGGCTGCACCGCCTTGACCTGCGCGGCAAGCGCCGTGCCGGAGATGAACGGCATGTGGATATCCGTCAGCAAAAAGTCCGGCTGCAGCTCTTCGACCAGCTGCAAAGCGTCCAGTCCGTTGCTCGCCCTGCCGACAAGCCGGAAGCCGATGCCCTCCCAGTCGATCAGCTGGCAGACTGCACCGAGCAGCTCCTGCTCATCGTCTGCGACCACAACACTCAGAAGATTCTGTTTGCCCATGCCGCCGCTCCTTTCCCGTTTTCCTGATTTCTGTTTTTATGATACCATATTCTCCCCGGTTTTTCACGCTTTTTTATCTGGCAGCTGCGCTTTTAAGCAGAAAAGCGGCGGTCGAAGCCCGCTTCCAAAGCTTCGACCGCCGTCTGCGTACATGCTATGCTTTCTTTGCCTGCTCGTAGCGCTCCCAGCCCCACCAGTTGGGGACCAGCGACTCCAGCCGGACCGTTTCGCGCGTCTCAAAATCCACAAGGATTTCCATGTTGCGATTCTTTTCCGACAGCTGGAGGAAGAATTCCCGGCACGCACCGCAGGGCATGCCGCTGCCGCCGCCATAGGGCGGTCTGTCGCGGAAGGCAATGAGGCGCCTGACCACCGTCTGCCCGCTCTGCAGATACATGTTGAGCGCAGCGACGCGCTCGGCGCACAAGTCCATCACGCCCGAGCAGCTTTCGATGCAGAAGCCCGTATAAACTCCCCCGTTTTCGCTTTCCAGCGCGCAGACCACATGATGCGCGCAAACAAACGGCGAAACCTCCTGCGGTCCGTACTGCGCCCGCGCCTTTTCATACAGCTCCTGCCAGATATCCATGGAAACCTCCTCCGGTCAAACCCCTCATACCGTTTCCTGCATGCGGTTCCAGTAGCCCTGTTTATAAAACAGCACCGACAAGAACGTCGCAACCGTCCAGCCGACGGGCCATGCGCACCAGATGCCAGCCGAGCCGAGCGCCGTTTTCGACAGCACCACCGCCAGCACCACGCGCAGAATCAGATCCGTAAACGTCGAGACCATGAACTTTCCCATCACGCCCGCACCGCGCAGAATGCCGTCTGCGACCAGCTTTGCCGAGACAACAAAGTAAAACGGCGACAAAATCCGCAGATACAAGACCGCCGTCTGCATCGCAGTCTCGGTCGGCGCGTCGATAAATATGTGGATGAGCGCTCTGCCGCCGAACACATACAAAAGTGCCATTGGAAGACTCAGCGCCCAGACGAGCTTCAACCCCGCACGAAAGCCCTCTTTGATGCGGGACAGCTTTCCCGCGCCAATGTTCTGCGCGGTATAGTTGGAAATGCCGTTTCCGAGCGTGGTAAACGAGGTAATGACGAGGTTATTGAGCTTCACGCCCGCGGAGTAGCCCGCGATGACGCCGGAGCCGAAGGTGTTGATCACGCCCTGCAGAATAATATTGCCGACGGAAATAAAGCTCTGCTGCAGCACACTCGGAATGGCAATGCGCAAAATCCGCTGCAGAATCCGTCCTGAAAAGACCGGCGCTTTTTCCGCGCCCTCCACCTGCGCCAGCCGGCGGAACACCACCGCGACCGCCAGCACGCAGCTGACGCACTGGCACAGAAACGTCGCCCACGCAACGCCCGCAACGCCCATCTGAAACGTCGTGACGAACAGAATGTCCACAAAAATGTTGGACAGCGACGAACACGCCAGAAACCAGAACGGCGTCTTCGAGTCGCCGAGGGCGGAAAAAATACCCGTCGCTACATTATAAAAGAACACGAACGGCAGCCCCAGCACGTAAATTCTCAGGTACAGCGCCGAATCTTCGAGAATATTTTCCGGCGTATGAATGAGATTCAGAAGCGGCGTACACAGCCCCAGACCGATTGCCATCAGCACCGCACAGGTCGCGGCGCTTAAGATCATCGTCGTCGACACCGCCGTTTTCATATCGCGGTATTCCCTTGCACCGAACAGCTGCGCCACAATGACCGAGCAGCCAATATTGCAGCCAAAGGCAAAGGCAATGAAGATCAGCGTAATCTCATAGCTGTTGCCGACTGCGGCGAGCGCCTCCTCGCCGATGAATTTTCCGGCGACAAAGCTGTCTGCCAGATTGTAAAGCTGCTGAAAAATGATACTTCCGAACAGCGGCATGCAGTATTGCCACAGCACCCGCTCCGGTTTTCCGACCGTCAGATCCCGATTCATGGTTGATCTCCTCTTTGCTCTTTTTTGTCACATGCCCCAATGTTTTACCATTCAAAAGGCATTGCGTCAACCCTTTTTCTCGTAAAAAACCATAAATACTGCATTTTTCAGCTGCGTGCCAACAGCTTCTGCACGCCCGCGCCGTCGAGCTGGTTGACGGTAGCGAACCTGCCGCCATAAAACACCGCCCAGTTGTTGAACGGGCACGGCAGCATTTTCGCCTGCTCCGTCGTTTCGACATGCAAAAAAGCCGCCGGAATTTCGTGCGTCGCGCAATACGCGCGCAGCTTTTCGATTCTCTGGGCAATGAACGGGCACTGGTCGGTGTAATAGATTGTGAGGTCTTTTTCTTCGATGGTCCCCCGTTTGGCATTCGGCGCAAAGTACGGCGCCGGACGCTCGTCGAAGCGGACGGCAAGCAGGC
>ERZ779737.2727-NODE-2727-length-11149-cov-2.829728_pt1 | contig 11149 bp, 8 predicted proteins | sample MGYA00511889_ERZ779737 | MGnify/ENA primary metagenome ERZ779737 (study PRJEB29588, sample SAMEA2163575) | human gut metagenome | biome: human gut; feature: human-associated habitat; material: faeces | place: Denmark | collected 2008/2010 ...
AATTTTATTCTTATTTTCATTTAACCAAGCCGCCCACCAACTATAAGTACTATTTGCTATAATATTGTGTTTACACATGGACATTAGTTGCATGTCACAATGACTTTCTGGCCCACTTGGACTATTCCAATCAATAGGCACATAATCAACACCATGTATGTTTTCCTTAACCCAATCCCAATTGTCAGAAAAAAAATAAAATGTAGGATTATCAACATGTTTTTTTATATATTCGATAGCATTTGCGTAATATTGGGGAGTGCATTCATCTGCATGTTCTTTTAGATAATCAACATTTTTTCGGAAATGAACAGCAACTGAATTTGTACCTCTAATTTTAGTTGCTATTTCCAAATTCTTTTTTGAAGAAAAATCTTTAAAAATAAAGGATTGCTTTATTTGGTTTTCTATCCCATTAAAATATTTATATGAAATCCAAAAACCAACAAAAATACAATTAGGTGTTGCTTTCATATAAATATCGGGTAAGTAGTCCAAAGTCCATCTAACAATATATCTATAATCAGGAAGTTTTTCTGTAATTAGATGGTAGTAATTAAGAATTTTCTTTTCAATCTTTTTTGAGCTAAAAGGATATCTAAATTTCCTATAATCTGACTCTTTTAACTCAATGCCATTAAATACATTACTTAATTTTGTATTTTCAAAATCAAATCTTGGTTTAAAAGAATGTTCGTCAATATTAACATTTAATCCTTTATTTTTGAGATACAAAGCAAATGAATACTGAAACATTCTATTTGCTAATCCTGCACCAACATATACTGTTATCATGATATATTTTTTATAATCTGTTACACAAATCCATTGCAGCTCCAATAGCTACATCCATATTGTAATATTCCCAATCTGCAAAACGTCCTGTAAAATAGAGCCCAGAGGATGCTAGATGATTCTTTAGCTGGCTAATCATATTACGCGTATACATATCTTGAATTGGGTATGTGTATTTATTATATTCGTGATCCAAATATTTTGGATTGAGAGGAATGCGTAAGAGATTCTCCAAAATATCCTCTTTACTAATTGCATCAGTGAACTCAATTGTTGCAGTTATTCGTCCATCAGGCATTGTTGTACTGTTGTTTGAAGGTGAAAAGTTCCCAGTACAAATTATTCGATGGCTTTCATGTTTGGGTGAAGGTTGATATATCCATGAATAAGGATTTTTATCAATTTCACAAAAAACGGCAGTAGTACCATGGTATTTGAGAGCGGCTATATCATGCTTAAATTGATCAATATTAACCCCGACTATCATTGTTGCCAACTCTTTTATATTCCCACAAAATACAATTCTATCAAATTCTTCTCCCATTACTGTCCATTTTTCCTTTGCGTATTTTAGAGTTTCAATGTTCGAATTATACTTGATATTCAATCCTTTTGCTAGTTTATCAGCTATATATTGAGAGCCATTTATTTTTTCATACCAAAAAGTAGAGTGGACAAAAGTTTTTTCTTTTACTTTATTAGCATTATTATCTCGCATTTCTTGTGTAGTAGGCATTGGAAGTTTATCTAGCATCCAGTCCATAGGAACAGTTTCTAGTTCTTGTCTCCAAACTTTTTTATTGTATGGCTCAAAATAAAGATTATAAAGAGTTTTTCCGAAACGCCAGCGTAAAAAGTCTCCAAAGCTATCATAGTCAGTGAACTTTGCATTCGATCCTTTAATCTTGTCTATTTCATCAAGATCATTGTAGAATGACTTTTGTGTATCTTTATCAAATAAATATATGTGGTTTTCAATAGGGTAAGGTATATCATTATGCATTAATGAATTATCATCTTTATCCAAAAAAATGCATGAATTACGATCTGCTTTTGAGAACTCCTCTTCACGTACAAATTTTGACCAAAACCAATCAAGAACATCATGACGTTTTGAATTGAACACATGCCCCCCACAAGTATGGAAAAGACTTCCATTTACCTGTCGACATTTAATAAGTCCACCAGGGCGATATTCCCGCTCATATAAAACTACTTCTTCTCCTTTGCTTTGTAAAATATTTGCAGTAGTCAGACCTGATATTCCTGCACCGATAATAGCGTATTTCATACTATTCTTAAATATCTAAATTATTGTTAATTTTATTGTTTAATTTGGTTAAATAACGAAATATTGTATATTCCGAAGTAATATTATGTTCTTCATGGTAATAAAAATAATTGGGATCTTTTTTCGGACTTTCTTTAAAGTATACATCAGTCATATTCATCTGCTTTACATAAATATCCCATGCTTTACTCCAATAGTGATTTACTTGTATAGAAATCCAACTATCTTTATATAACCATTGAAAATGAATATCATAATCAATGAAAATCTTTAGAGCATTCACTGGATGTACCTTTATTTTAAATTTCCAGAATCTCACCCACATTGCAGGACAATGGTGAGTCTGTGTATTATAATTAGCAATATCATATTTTGTATTAATAAAGCATTTGCCTATCTTATATAAACCGGCCCATGATACAGTATATTGTTCTATAACTAATTTGTTGTAATCATGCGACTGTTTCCCTGAGGTCCCAAACATTTTGAAATACATTAATACGGCAGGATATTTTTTAAATGAATCTAACCATACAGATATATTATTTGTGCTTAATCTATTATTGTAATTTTTTTTCCAATTCTTTGTATTAAAGACCTTGCGAAGACAAATAAACTCATCAATGTCTAAAAATGAAACCCAATTTGTTTCATTTCTTTTGTGCTCATAGAAATCTTTATATGCCATCATTTGGGCATGGTTCTGCTCCCATAACTTTACTTCTACAAGCCCCCTTTTTATATAAGGTTCTAATACTTCTTCATAATTGTCCTCAGAGTTATTGTTATATAGATAAAAGTGTTCTACTCCAATCATTAAATGATACTCAATCCACTCTCTAAGGAAAGGTGCCTCATTTTTGAATATAGCACATATTGATACCTTGTATTTACATTTTCTTTTTGAACTAAATAGAAAGAAACGTAAAACTAAATTATAGAAAATAAGAATCGATGCTCTACAGAATAATTTAATATATTTCATTTTAATATTTTTACATTTTGGGGATGATAGTTAAGTTTCATTCTACTATTATAAAGAAAGTCATAACTCATTATTATAATGATAGAAAAATAAAATAAGAAATCATTTAAACCTGAATTGTATGTTGATGATTGTTGAAAGAAATATCCTATTGAAATCCATAAAATATTATTATATGATTTAAATTTTGTGGTATTAAAGATTGATTGTAAGAACATAAGGACCTCAGAGATGACAGAAAAGATTCCACCATAAATAAGAAGATTGAACCATACTGATTCGGCGCCTCTTAACTCAGAAACATAATCATCTAAGTTATAGTTGAAACCTAATCCAAACCATAATGTATTTTTTGCAATGTCCAATGTTGCTTCTAATTGCTCTAATCTCATTGTCATAGATGAACCTGTTGCATATTCACTGCCAACTACAAACATGCCATCCAATGTTTGAAGTATTTTTTCACTGAAAACATATATTATAGTCAGTGCTAATATAAATAAAGCCACTTTCATTTTAAACTTCATATATTTATATAATACTGGAATTATATACAGAAATAAAGCAACGACAGGGGTTCTAGAGTTTGATAATACAATGCCTATTATCAATAAGATTATACAATAAAAACACTTCTTTTTTTGATAATTTTCACTATATAGAAAAAATAACACAGCAATAAAAATAGCACAGACATTACCAAAACAAATAGCATGTGGGAGAAATGAATGCAAACGAAGCCCTCTTGTACCATAATCAATTGTATCAACGAAAAAGGCTGTCTTCATCATATTGCTCTGGAGTATCTCTCCGATAAAATTATGCCCACATAATTCTGCGAAACAATTAATCATTAATAAACAGATATAAACCATTAGGGATTTTATCAGAAGCTTAAAATCGTCCTTTGTTTGGATTATGTAGTATAAAATAAAAGCGAAAGCATAATTTCTACATATTTTAAGAGGTATACTAATAACATTATAATCATCTAATAATGCAGATATAGATTCACTTATAATTAGTAAAATAAAGGAAAACATTAGTGGCCATTGGGGCTTATTGTCTATGTGCTTAAGAAATTTTTTCCCATGCAGAAAAAACAAAAATACAATAACAAGAGAAATAGCATTATCAAAAGAAATACCACCATACAAAACTATACCAGATGTAAATAAAAATTTAAATGGAGTATATATGATAAATGTTTTCTTAAAATCCTTTATTAAGAAAAAGCATAATATAAAAAATATGGCTATCATCATATGACTTTGTTATACATGCAAAGAATAATTTAGAACAACTTGTTGTTAAGCCCTTTTCCTAATTTTTGAGACTATTTGTTTGACGTGGCATAATGCTTTAACCTTAAACAGAAAAGAAAAAAACAAGTATAAAGAAAAAAATAATGGCAAGATTGTGAAAAACTGCCATAAATAATTAATATTTAAAATGTTACTAATAATTACAATAGGACTCAATATAAGCAAAGTTATTCCTGCATATTTAAAAATATCAATTAACTGACCAAAATAGTTATATTGAAGTAGGGTATGAACAACAGTAAGATTAATTAATGTGCCAACTAGTTCGTAAATAGCAGAGAAAATAACAATACCTTTAATACCTTGTGAACAACCGATTATTGCAAGTATTACAAATATTGGTTTCTTGATTAATTCTAATTTAAGTGTGTAATCTGTACGCCCCATGACTTGTATAAGTTGTAAGGTGATGCCTCCTACAATAGCGATACTAAATCCGATGCATAATATGCTAAACAATGGAGCCGCATCAATCCATTTCTCACCAAATAAAATGGCGAACAAAGGTTTAGATATTGATGCTAAACAAAACATTATTGGAAAACCTGCAAAAGACATTATCTCTATACATTTCTTATAATTATCTCTAAGATAAGATAAATCATTTTGGCAGGATGCTAGGGAAGGAACCAATGCCTTATTTATAATGTTGTTAAAAATGTTAAGTGGCTGACGTGCAAAGCTATCTGATCTTGTATATAAACCTAATTCTTTTTTTCCTATGTATTTCCCTATAAAAAATGAATACAATTGGCCACAGAAAGTACTTATCAGATTAGTTAATAATAGTTTGCTCCCAAAATTCCAAAGATATTGGAAAGAAATCCAGTTCCATCTTAATTGTGGTTTCCATCCGGTTTTAAAAAACAATAATAATGCAGTAATTAGAGAGGCTGCTAGCTGTTGTATAATTAATGCCCAAATACCATAACCATTGTAGGCAAATAATATTGCTATAGTACCTGTACTAATTTGAGATAAGGCGCTTATAATAGTTAACAAGCGTATTTGCATTGTGTATATTAGTATTGCATTTTGGACTAAATTAAATGAATTTATTATTAATATAAGACCAAGGACTCTAAGATAAGTACAAAGAGTTGAATCATCAAAAAATTGAGCAACTAAAGGTGATATATAGAAAAGAAGTAAATATACCAAGCTTCCAACTATTATATTAAAAATAAATGCAGTCGATAAATCCTCTTCGGTTCTGTCTATTTTTCTAATAAGTCCAGCGGAGAAACCACTATCAATAAAAACATTTGACACAGCAATGAACATCATTAACATTCCTATTGTACCATAATCTGATGGCGATAGTAATCTTGTGAGTACAATACTTATAATGAAACTTATTCCTTGTCTCAACAAAACATCAATAATGCTCCATACACTACTCTTAACAGTCTTTTTAGTTAATGAGTCAGACATTCTTTATTAAATTTAATTTTTTTCAATTACCAAAGTAACTGTTGTGGAAAAATTTTAACTTTTATTGGTGTTTTTGTGCCAGTCCTAAAATGTAATGTAAGGAAATATTACAAATGTTGAATGAATTGATAAAACACCGTTGGAGGATAACCTCCGACAAGTAGAAAAGTCAAAGTCTTTTCTAATACCCTAAAATCTTTTCCGCAAAACATTCTTTAAGTTTAATACAAATATAATGTAAAGAACAATGTGGATTTCTTGTAATATTTAGGGTTGTTAACTTAAATACATTACTGCTTGTGTATTAACTTATTCACAAATCTAATTACTTAATCTGGTTCCCAAAAATTAGCAATATTCTCTACTGTTTTCTCGGTTTTTCTCATATAAGCATCATAGTCTTTTGCTAAGTGACCAATATCCCATGCCATATAACCCAATCTTGTTAGACGAGGAACCATTACAGAAGCTGTCATTCCCAAAATTAAACATACAACATAATCTTTAGGTACATTAGTTTCTATTATGTTAACCAGCTCATCAATTTTTTCATATGCATTTTTTGATGGTCCATGCAGTTGAATTCTTGCAATTGCTTTTTGGAATACATCGTATTTCAACTTTTCTAGAACACCTTTTCCACTCATTATTGCAATTTTCTTTCCCTCAAATAAGCGCATTCGTTTTTCATAATGCTCAGCATAATTATATGTCTCTGTGAATCTAAAATATGCGCAAGGAAAAGCAGCATCTATATACGTATTTTTTTTATTACAGTATTGTAGAAAAAAACGGCGAAGGTTAGTTCCATAAATACGATAGTAACGATGGTTGCTTTCAGAATTGACTACTGGGCTTTGGAAGTAACATCTGTTAATTCCTACATACATATCATCATATTCTTCAGTTAATAACGCTTTGAGTTCTGTAGCAAGATTCTCATCATAAGTCTGAAACATGCTATTCCCTCCTTGCATTATCCCAATCTCACCATCACCTAATCTACAAAATGATTTTGGATATTTTAGAAGTAAATCTACAGTCTCGTCTGCTGTATAAATATTTAAAGTTGGAAATAGACTTTTATCTTCTTCGAATTCATAAAACAAATCTTCGATTGTATCATCTTTTATTTTCCAATACAACTCTTTTTTTAATTCTTCAATGTCTTCAAAGAAAACGAAACGTAAATTATTATGCAATCTAATTGCTAAACGTTTGAGAGGACGTAATTTTTTTCGAATTTTTTTTATATACTTCATGATTTAAATTTGATTAATTGTTTTACGTAGTCTATCAAATCAATATTATTACTGCTGTTATATCTATTCATCATATCTTCAAAATCATCATAAGATAACTGACAGTCATTACCAGATTTTATTATTTCAATTAATTGATCAAAAGTTTCTGCTCGTGTTGCTTTAATATCTTTATTGTAATCAACAACAAAAGGTCGGTCTTCTGATATAAATTTCTCAAGATCAAAAGGAAATAAAATAATACCTTTCCTTAAATAAAGAAAATCAAAATAGATAGACGAATAATCAGTAATTAGAATATCAATAAAAGGTAGCAATGGGTAAATATCAAAAGCTTCTCTTACAATGAATATATTTGAATAACTGTGGATAATCTGTAAATGTTTGATTGTATTAGGGTGAACTTTTAAAATTAAATAAGACCCTGTTTCTATAAGTGCTTGATTTAGTTTATCTAGATTAAATTTAGCTTCAGACAAGAAATCTGGCCTACTATCACGAAATGTAGGCATATAAACGTATGTTTTTTTATACTTTCTTGTAATCTTGTATAAAGTTTCTGATAAACCACCGGAATAGTGCAGATAGTCTAATTGATGCTTTTCACTAAGAATAAAATTCTTACATCGTGGATATATATTAGCAACACATTGCTTTTCTGAAACCCTCATACTATTCATTAATAATTTAGAACTTACTTTCCCCATGGTAAGTAGAAGATTTGGTTTTTGATAGCAAGTTGCAAAATCAATTCTGCTTCCAATAGAATTATCGTATCTTTTTACTAATGGACCTTTACTTATTAAGAATTCTATTTCTTTAATTAACGCTCCATGCCATAGGCAAAATTTAAAAGCAGTTCTAGATGTTACAAAGTTAATATCATTTGTACGACCTGTATAGATATATACTTTTGCTCTTAATGCAAAATAAATGCCTAAGAAACTTTTATTCCAATATGCATCTATGCCTTTTTGCTTAAGAACTTTTGCATCCTTCTTATTTAATGATATCCATTTAGCTCTTATTTCAGGATGATTTACAATTGCCTCTTCAAATAAATATTTTGAATTGTCTGCATATCCAAATCCACAACCAAACACCCATAAATTCTTTTGCCTAGGTACGATGCTGAATAAATAATATAAAATTAATTCACTTACGTGAAAAATTCTAGTTTTGATTAAACTGGAAAATATCAAAACAAGATGTAACCATTTTTTCATAATAATTCATTTAGTTTGATGATACTCTCCCGCTATTCACTTTGTAGTCATAACTATGTTCTCCTTCTTTACGAAAGTCTGAATGATAACGCTCTAAAACTGTTTTATAAATTTCTTCATATTCAGGAATAAATAAGTCATCTTTTGCTTGCAAGTGTGCTATAATCTCTCTTGCGAGGTTTGCAATTTCCAATAAATTAGTCTTATTACCATTAAATCCTGTTCCTTTTATGCTTCCTGGGCTAATATTTAATACTCTGTTGGTAACACCATCTTTTAATAGCTCTACATTTATACTCTCTATAAAAATTTTTAATGCAGCTTTAGAAGCTCCATAAATTGAAAAAAAAGGGGAAGACATAAATCCAGCAATACTTACCATTACTCCACAATAAAAGTCATCTTTGGAATTAATTTTATTGTAAAATTTTTTAATTATTCGTATTGCAGAAATAGTATTTACATTCAATAAAGTAGATATTGTATCTTCTTCAACATCTTTGAATAATTGTAATTTACCTATTCCTGCAGTTATCATCAATACATCTATATCATTAAATTTGTTGAAAAAAGAGTAGTCGTTAGATAAGAGGTTAAATTGAAATGTTTCAAATTTTGAGTTCATAAATTCTTTAGATAAAATATCCTTATCTACGATATAGACTTTTTCAATGTCATTGCGATTTGCTAATTCTGTAGCTATTCCTAAGCCAATACCATTTGCTCCTCCTATAATTAATGCACGTTTCATAGTTCTATATAATTTATTTTCTTATTAAAGAGCTCTATTATTTCTGCAATGGCAATACTTTCTTTTTTACGTAGCTTATAGCAACTCTTACGGCGATTTAAAATCATTGTAATAAATTCTTGGATTTCATATCGTAGCCCATCTCCATCATAGCTGTAAAAGAATTTTTTATTTTTGGATTGATTTTCATAACGTATCTCAAAAAAGGAAGTCAACCACCACGGAGCTGGCACATATATATATCCTTTGGTCCCAGACACAACTAGATTACCTTCAGTCTTCACTCCAATACCTAAAGTGATAGACGATGTAGCATGAGGATAGTTAATACTTGCTTTCGTATATATATCTACGCCATTATTTACTTTTGAATGAAAATCAACATATGAATAATTCGTGCCAAGAATTTTTATTACAGCCATAAGGTTTAATGGAGCATGTTCGTTCATTGCGCCTCCTGCTTGTAAGGCATCAAGTTCACGTGTTTCTCCTTCCATAATCTTCGAAAGTGATGCCTTTACGTCAACGACATCTCCAATAACGCCACTTTTTATCAGTGTTATTAAATGGCAGAAAGCAGGGCAATATGCTGTTTTGCTAGCTTCAAGAAGAACCAAATTATGTAATTCTGCATATTCATATAGCTCTTTAGCTTGAGTTCCTGAGAGCATAAACGGAATTTCGCATAATACATGTTTGCCAGCAATTAGGGCATCTTTTGTGTATTGGTAGTGTGTTAAGTGTGGAGATGCAATATATACAGCATCAATGTTTTCTAAAAAATCACCAAAATCTTTTGAATATGATTTTAATCCAAAAATACTAGCAAAAGAAGTTGCACTTTCACTATTAGGGTTATATACACAATTAACTGCAATTCCACTAACGAATTTAGTTTCAGATAAAAAGCGTCTAGCTATACGACCAGAACCAACAATGCCTACTCTAAATATTACTTGTTTTTTCTCTCGTATCATCGTAGAAGAAATCCCTTGCGTACGAGGAAGATAAACAACCTTACAATATTCATTTAAATAGTCGAATTTACCTTCCCAATCTGAGCCTATAGCAAATATGTCAACATCATATTTTTGTATATCATCAATTTTCTGACCCAGATAATCTTCAATAATAATTTCATCAGCATATCCTGTTGCTTTTACTGCTTCGACTCGTTCAAGCACATTATTACTTACATTAAGCTTTCCTCTTTCTTTGTCAAAAGAATCACTAGTAACACCAACAATTAGATAATCGCCCAATTCTTTTGCTCTACGAAGTAGGTTTATATGCCCTTGGTGTAACAAATCATACGTTCCGTATGTAATAACTTTCTTCATTGTGTAAGTATTCCAATTTTAGGGTACTCCTCTTTTTAGGCGGGGCTTGTAGTCTTCCGTCTAAAAAAAAGCCCACAAATTTAACGATTATTATTTGCATATTGTCTTGGGAGAAAAATCTCAAAATCCGTTCTTCCCTTTTTAATTTTCTGAGTAGCTTGCAGAAGTGAGCCTGAACTAGATTTCAAGCTGCTTGCATCTCTCGATGAACGTATTAAACGCTATATAGGTCACTTATTCCTTTGATACTCCTGAAAAACATGATTCCATTACGCTACAGAATCATTGAATTGGTCTTATCGCCCTTTCTGTTGTCATGTAGTTTATGGAATATTTTCTCGTATTTCCTGTGAGGAAAATTTGTTTCTGGAAACTCTTCAGGTAGTTAAGACCCCTTTCAAAGTATTTTTCACTAAACATAATCTTTTGAGTTTTAAGTTTAGTACGAAGGTATAGGAAAAAGACATGCTGGTCAATAAGCTTTACTACCAGCTATTTGAAGTTTCTTCTCTTCAGCCCACGCTTCGCCGTTACCACTCCCAAACCCTTTCAGTCAGAAATGATAAACGAAATGTATCAGCATATAATTGCCGATTACGCAAAATTAGCGTTTATTTGATAGCTGTGCAATCTTTTGGAAGCTTTTGTGGTCTCCCACGGTGTGCTTTTTGATATTTTTACAAGGTGTAGTGTACTAAATAAGTTGACACAATTTATTTAGTAACATGCGTAAAAATCGA
>ERZ779737.2732-NODE-2732-length-11119-cov-3.462310_pt1 | contig 11119 bp, 7 predicted proteins | sample MGYA00511889_ERZ779737 | MGnify/ENA primary metagenome ERZ779737 (study PRJEB29588, sample SAMEA2163575) | human gut metagenome | biome: human gut; feature: human-associated habitat; material: faeces | place: Denmark | collected 2008/2010 ...
TTCCCACGCTGCCGCCGTAGACCTTGGACAGAAACGATTCCGTTTCCTCCGGCTCAACATCGGCATACGCGATTGCCGCGCTGTATTTCTGAAATTTCCCGCTGCTATCCATCGTGACCGCGCCCTTGGCAATGAGTCTCTTGAGCATCATAAAGATCGTCGCCCGGCTCCACCCGGTGTCCGCGTCCAAGGCAGTCACCAGTTCCGCCAACGTCTGCGGCTGTTTCTCCCAGAGCGTTTTCATCAGCTTCCACTCCCCGTCCGATAAGCGAATCTGCGCCATATGCGTTTCCTCCGTAGTTAACGTTTGTTATGTTCCGAGCATATCATAAAAGCTAACAGCTGTCAACTACCCGTTTCTTCTTTTTCCTTGTCTTTACAATTGACAAGATCCGGTGTATCATACAAATATATCCTGTCAGATATACCGACCATCTGATAGAAGCACCGGCAAAACGCCGGTCCATGTGAAAGAAGGAGGCATTCCTCATGCGCAGAACATCTCCTGTGATCATTTCGCTGCTTTTGTGCATTGCCCTGTCCGTTCCCGCGCTTGCCGCAGGCGAGCTGGACGCTTTTCAGCGTACAGCGAACGACGCGGCAGCATTTTCCGATGTTCCGGCAGGCAGCTGGTATGAAGCTGGCGTACAGGCGGTCTACCACCGCGGCATCATGACCGGCACCGGCGCAAAAACCTTTGCCCCGACCCAAACGATTTCCTGGGCGCAGGCAATCACCATCGCCGCGCGGATTCACGCCGCCTGTACCGGCGTGGAAATCTCCGCTTCGGATGGCGCATGGTACGAACCGTATGTTTCCTACGCCGCAAAGGCAGATCTTCTGCCATCCACCTGCCCGGAGGGCACCGCTGTTTCCTCCAGAACCATCACCCGGCAGGAGCTGGCAGGACTGTTTGCAAACGTTCTGTCCGCGCAGTCGCTGCCTGCCATCAACGACAGCGCCATTCCGGACCTTGCCGCCGTGGACGAGGAATTTCGCAGCGCGGTCCGGCTGATGTACGCCGCGGGCGTCTTTACCGGCAAAAATGGCGGCAAATTTGACCCCAAGGGCTCTGCCACGCGCGCGGAGATTGCCGTCATTGTCGCCCGCCTGCTGCTTCCCGGGCAGCGCATCGGGCACGACAACCGCGTCCATCCGGTCATGTCCAGTCAGATGGGCAACTACATACAGGGAAGCCTTGCCATCGAATCCGGCAGTGTCGTCTACTTCCCCTTCCGCAACGATCAGGAACCCGACGAAACGCGCCGTATCGGCGTTCTGGCGCGGAAGGCAGACGGCAGCACAGAGACCGTCTTCACCGCAGACTGGATTCCGGACAACCTCTGGCTCGATACGGACGGCTCGTTCTACTTCCTGAACTGGGAAAAGCTGCTGCATTACTCGCCCGCAACCAATCAGCTCAAAACCGTCTACACCGCCAAAGGCAAAATCGACACCTTCCAGCTCTACGGCGGCAAAATCTATCTGCTGGAAAACTACGCCGGAGACCCCAATTTCCCCGACCAGTGGCGCTACCGCTTCGGCTATCTGGAAAACGGCAAATTCCACAATCTGATGGATGGCATTACCTTCGATCAGGAGCTCTATATGGACAAATTCTATCTCTTCGGCGGCAAGGCGTATTTCCTCTTCGGCGACAACACCTACGTGTCGAACGGTCATTTGTTCTATAACTATCCGCTCTGGTCCATCGATCTGGAAACCGGCGCGAAGGGACGCGCGGTGGACCTTGACGATTTTTACATGGACGAGGTTGCCTTCGACGGCGCAACCGGCTACGCGCTCGAGGGCGGAAAGGACCTGCCCATGTCGATTGTCCGGTTCAGTCTTTTGCAGCCGGAGCTGCGTGAGACGGTGCTGGTGCTGCCTGACGATGCATCAGACGGCCACCGTATGACGCTGTTTGCGAATGGAAGCGACCTTTATTACTTCTCGCCGGAGGCGCACCGGATCTGGAAAATCGGGAAGGACGGAGCCATGACGCTCACTGCGCTGGCACCGTGGGGCGAGCGGCTGTACGATTATGCAACTGTTACCTCGCAGGGCACGCTGTTCCACGATATCACCACGCTGAGACTGAGTGACTCCGAAACGCTCACCGTTCAGCTGAAAAACGGAACGTATGTCAACTGCAGCGACTTTCTGAAGCTCCAATAAACCAGCAGCAAAGCAATCATAACCACTGGCCGTGCCGGTGGTTATGATTCTAACTTTTAGGTGTTTCTTGGAATAGTACGATTTGCTATTTGGAATCATTTTGGGGGGCACTTTGGTCAAAAACTTGTTTGCTTGGGTTACGCCGTCTGGATTTCCAATCGGTATTTAATGGGAAATATCCCTGATATTAACAAAAAACCCGAGCCCATCCCCCACAGGGAAGAAGTTCGGATTTCTTATGTTTGGTGGAGACTACGGGACTCGAACCCATCTAAATGCAAGAAGCCAGTGGCATCTTGCGGCCACCAGTTCAAAAACTGGTGGCAACCATACGCTTTGCCGGGGGCAAAGCGGCCATCGAGTCCTGTAGTCTTACCCGTACATGAAAAATCCGGACTTTTTCATATCATTGGGGTCTGCTTTCTGGGTTTTGACATTTTCAAATAAAAATGTATTTAATTCTATCATTATTTTGTTGACAGGACGAATATGTTATGCAATAATAATGAAAAGTTCACAAAGTCGGCCTTTTGGCCGCTGAAAATAAGTTCGGGCGTTTGCCCGATGAAAAGGGAAGCCGGTGTGATTCCGGGACGATCCCGTCACTGTGATAGCCAGGATGCAGCATGATGCCACTGATTTTTTGGGAAGGCGCTGCGGACGTAACTTAAGTCAGGAGACCTGCTTATTTTTGAGAATGCACTTGCGTCGGACAGGGATCATTCTGCAAAATGTAGCTGTCGCCATTTTTGGCGGTGTCTCCTTTGCGTATGTTTTTTTAGTCGGACGGAAGTCCGGCTTTTTTTGCGCCGTATTTTGGGAACAAGTTATGAAAGGATGATAAGGTATGAAACATCGGAAAACATGGATGGCGTTGCTCCTGTGCGCTGCATTACTGCTCTCCGGCTGCGCCGGGAAGCAGGAGGATGCCAAAGAGGAGACATCCCAAAAGGTACTGAACTTCGGCTGTCAGATGTATGATGACGGGTCCGTCAACACGGCTATGGCCATCAGTTCCTCCTGGAACTGTATGCGCTATGGCATCAGTGAAGCACTGTTTCGATTTGACGACAATATGAATGTGGAGCCATGGCTGGCGGAGAGCTATACGGTCAATGACGAACACACCCAGTGGGTCATTACCCTGAAAAAGGACATCAAATTTTCCGATGGCTGCCCCCTTACTCCCTCCAGCGTAAAGGCCTATTTTGATTACCTGAAAGAGGTGGGTCCCGGCGGTTCTGCCAAGCCTCAGAAATACCTGGAATATGAGGCGGAGGTGACTGCCGATGATGCCGCCAATACCGTTGCCATCGTGACCTCCAAGCCCTATGCCAATTTGCCCGGCCAGCTGGCCTATCCAGTGATGGCGATCCTGGATGTGGAGCATACAAAGGATTTTGACAACGGTGCCATCGGTACCGGTCCCTATATGATCGACAAATTCAACGGCGTGGGTGTGGGTTACGATATGAAAGCCAACCCCAACTATCGGGAAAAAGTACCCTATGACAAGGTCCATATTCTCTTTATGGGCGATGCCTCTGCCAAGACCATGGCACTGCAGAGCGGCCAGGTGGACCTGGTGGAGAACATCACCAATGTTTCGGACATCCAGAACTTCCAGCAGGACGCCAATTACACGGTGGACATTGCCTCCGGTGTACGCTGCGGTTTCAGCTGGATGAACCTGAACGGTGTTCTGGGCAACAAGACCCTCCGGCAGGCCATTCTCATGGGCATTGACAATGATACCATCTGCTCCTCCAAGACCATTGGCGGGCTGTACACTGCCGGCTTCTCTGTCCTGCCCTCCACACTGAGCTATGGCTATGACAAGCTGGTAAACCCCTATAAGTATGACCCTGAGGGGGCAAAGAAACTGCTGGACGATGCGGGCATCGTGGACTCCGATGGCGACGGTTTCCGGGAACTGGACGGAAAGAAAATCGACCTACGCTATGTTTCCTATGAAAACCGGATGCTCAATGATTTTTCCAATGCGCATATGCAGTATCTGGCGGAAATCGGCATTGCCTGCACCGCGGATTTCGGCAGCTCGGACGATCAGTGGAGCAAGCTGGCGGCGGGCGAGTACGATCTCAATAATAACAACTGGACCACAGTGGGCACCGGCGATCCCTTTGAGTATATGGCAAACTGGACCACAGACGGTACCTACTGCGGCTACAGCAACCCCGAATACGATGCCCTCTATGAGCAGCTCAAGGGTGAGATGGACACTGAAAAGCGGGCAGACCTGATCCGGCAGATGCAGCAGATCGTCATCGACGACGCCCTGGTCATTGTGGACGGCTACTACAATTCCTCCATGATCTACTCCAAGAACGTGGGCTTCGCCCATATCCATACGGCGGACTACTACTGGCTGACCACAGAAATCGTACCTGCCTAAAGAAAAACGTTTCTCGCACAGCCGGGGCCAAAGCCTCGGCTGTGTATAAAGAGAGGAGAATCGGCCTTGAAGAAGAAAAAGCTGGCCCTTCGGCTGGCGCAGATCCTGGTGGTGCTGGTGGGCATCAGCTTTGTGACTTTTTTGCTGACCTATCTGTCTCCAGGAGACCCTGTGCGCAATATGTATACTGCCGCAGGAATCATGCCAACGGAGGAACTGGTGGCGGAAACCAGGGAAGAACTGGGCCTCAACGATCCGCTGCCGACCCAGTATCTCCGCTGGCTGCGGAACTGTCTGCGGGGAGACTTCGGAAAATCCTATACGCTGAACAAGCCGGTGACGGAGCTGCTTCTGGGGCGGCTTTGGCCTACGGTGAAGCTGACCCTGCTTTCCATGGGCCTGATGCTGCTTCTGGCAGTGCCTCTTGGTATGCTGTCCGCAGTTTATAAGGATCGGTGGATCGATTATCTGGTACGGGGGCTGACCTTTGTAGGCTGTGCCATGCCGAATTTCTGGGTGGGCCTGCTGCTGATGCTGGCGTTCTGCGTTCATATAAATGTCTTTCCCGTCATCAGTTCTGCCGGGGATCTGCGCAGTATTTTTCTGCCTGCGCTGACACTGGCCCTTGCCATGTCCTCTAAATATACCAGGCAGGTCCGCACGGCGGTTCTGGAAGAGATGAACCAGGACTATGTGGTGGGGGCCAGGGCCAGGGGCGTTCGGGAATCCGTGATTTTGTGGAGAAACGTGTTCCCCAATGCGCTGCTGCCGCTTATCACCATGTTTGGACTGTCCGTTGGCAGTCTGCTTGGTGGTACCAGTGTGGTAGAAGTGATTTTTTCCTATCCCGGATTGGGAAATCTGGCGGTTTCGGCCATCACTTCCAGCGACTATAATCTGATTCAGGGGTACGTTCTCTGGCTGGCACTGATTTACATGGTCATCAATCTTCTGGTAGATGCCTCCTATGGGGCCGTAGACCCCAGAATGCGGGCAAAGGAGCAGATACGATGAAAAAGAAAAATTTCTTCCTTGCCCATAAGCAGTTTACATTTTTCCTGATTCTGGCTCTGCTGATCATCCTGGGGGCGATATTTGCCCCGGTGGTGACCGGCGGTGCAGATCCCCTGAACGGTTCTCTGACGGAGGCCCTGGAGGCACCCAGCCGGGCGCATATTTTTGGCACCGATAAAATGGGCCGGGATATTTTCACCCGGATCATTTACGGAGCAAGGGCTTCTCTCAGTGCGACCTTTGGTGTGGTCGCTCTGATTTTCCTGGTTGGCACTGCGGCAGGCGTGACGGCCGGATATTTTGGGGGCTGGGTCGATGGGGTGATCATGCGCATTGCGGATATGATGCTGGCCTTTCCCGGCCTGGTGCTGGCTCTGGCTGTTGCCGGAATTATGGGGGCGGGCAGCCGGAATGCGATCATCGCCATTGTCCTGGTCAACTGGACCAAGTACGCAAGACTTTCCAGAAGCCTGGTTTTGAAGATCCGGGACCGGGATTATGTGTCAGCGGCCATTGTGACAGGCTCCAAAACAAAGCATATGCTTTTTTCTTATATGCTTCCCAACGCCCTGCCCACGCTGATCATTACGGCCACTACAGATATTGGCGGCATGATGCTGGAACTGGCGGCACTGTCGTTTCTGGGCTTCGGTACCAGGCCCCCCGCGCCGGAATGGGGCTATATGCTCAACGAAGGCCGTGCCTGTATGCAGTCCGCACCCTGGATGATGATCTTCCCGGGATTGGCCATTTTCCTGGTCGTTACGGTTTTTAACATGCTGGGAGATTCCGTGCGGGATATTCTTGACCCCAAGGAGGCGTAGAAAAATGCTGGAACTGGACCATGTTACCATCGCCTATGGGGAAACTCAGGCTGTGGAGGATTTTTCTTTGCATATGGAGCCTGGTGAGATCGTCAGTCTGGTGGGCGAGAGCGGCAGCGGGAAAACCAGCGTGATCCGTGGGATCCTGGGGCTGTTGCCGGGAGGCGGTGCTGTTACCCAGGGGAATATTGTATTTGACGGAAAGGATCTTCTGGATATTACCCCGGAGCAGTGGCGCACCGTCCGAGGGCGGGAGATTTCCATGATTTTTCAGGACAGCGGGGCCATGATGAATCCTACCCGCAAAATCGGTACCGTTTTTGCGGAGTATCTGCGAACCCATGAGAAACTGACAAAAAAAGAAGCCTGGAAAAAAGGAACCCAAATGCTTGCCAGAATGCGACTGCCAAGCCCTGAAAATATCATGTGCTCCTATCCCTTTCAGCTCTCCGGCGGTATGCAGCAGCGGGTGGGCATTGCCATGGCCATGAGCTATGAGCCGAAGCTGCTGCTGGCGGATGAACCCACCTCTGCGCTGGATGTGACGACCCAGGCCCAGATCGTCGGGGAGATGGCCAGACTGCGCAGGGATTATGGAACGGCAATCCTGCTGGTCACCCATAATCTGGGCGTTGCCGCCTATTTGTCAGACCGTATTCTGGTGATGCGCCATGGGCGCATCGAGGAGGCGGGGAACCGGGACACCATTCTCCAATCTTCTACCAATGCCTATACAAGAAGTCTGCTGGAATCCGTTCCGACGTTGGGAGGTGTGCGTTATGTCTGAGCCGGAAGTGATCATGGAGGCCCTGCATGTTTGCAAAAGCTATCCCGCTTCTGACGGCCGATGGCTGCGGGCAAATGAGGATGTCTCATTGCATCTGGTAAAGGGAAAAACGCTGGGTCTTGTAGGGGAATCCGGCTGCGGCAAAAGCACATTTATGCGATTCCTGGTAGCGTTGGACCGGCCGGACAGCGGGCAGATCCTGTATCGGGGCCAGGATATTACGGCCCTTCGGGGAGAGAAGCTACGGCAGACACGGCGGCACATTCAGATGGTTTTTCAGGATCCCGGCGCATCGTTCAATCCCAAAATGAGGGTGCGGGATATTGTCTGTGAGCCTTTGCTGAATTTTGGCCTGATCGCCCCAAAGGAAAGGGCAGCGGTATGCCGCAACCTCCTGGAAATGGTGGAGCTGCCCGGAGATTTTGAAGACCGTTACCCTCACAGCATGAGCGGCGGTCAGCGGCAGCGGGTATTGATCGCCCGCGCCCTTGCCTGCGAACCGGAACTGCTGCTGCTCGATGAGCCGACCGCCAATATTGATCCCGGTGCGGAGGAGCAGTTTTACGCCACACTGGAAGTTCTTCGCCGCCGCATGACGGTGCTGACCGTTTGCTTCGACAGTCCGGTGTAATCCGCTATGTGCTTTTGCGTGATAGGCGCGTGTGCATCTATGGCATATAAAACAATTACGCGGTACTGATTCTGCCCTGCGGCGGCGCACCATGTCGTGTACAGTGCGTTTGTCCGTCCCCACGCTTCCCATATTTTATCTTCACTGCGTCCCACGGCTATTCCTCCCTATATTGGTATTTGTAAAGACTATTATAGGGCACTTTAACGGAAAGTCAACCCTGTTTCGGAGCAGATAGAAACCACCGAGTGCGGTCCATAATCCGGCCTTGCCGCTTAGATTCGGCAGTATAGCAGCACCGGGGAGGAGTGGGTGCTAAGCGGCGACATCGCAATCTTTTTTTGCAGTCGGTTACCGGATGGAGATGCAGCTGCAGCCGCGGCGGCGGAGAGACACCTCTCCCGAAGGCATACAGACCGCGCCGCAGAGCCTTGCCCTTGCGGACAGGCGGGGATTTGCCTGCAAACCAAAGGCAAAACGCCCGTTTGTTCACAATTTGTTTATATTTTCTCTTGCATTTGTCCTCACTTTTGAGGACAGACAGTGCCCCGGTTTTTTGCTATAATTATATAACCTAAAAGGAGGCGTTTGCTGCATCGAAAAGCGGCGTCCTCTGTGGTCGGCAAAAAACTGCGGCTTATACCCAAACTCAAAATGCGTAGGAAAATCTTCGAGGTCATTTTAAGGGAGGAAATGTTAGTATGATAAAAACGAACACGCGGAGGCGCATCGTCAGCGTCCTGTTGGCGCTTGTGATGCTGGTCTCACTGATGCCGAGTCTGGTGGTTCCCGCCCATGCCTTTTGGGAAGACTACGACAACGGCAAAGATTGTGAATACTGCGACCACTACCACTGGGCTGAGAATATGTGCGACGGTTGCGGGTTCTGCACTGTTGACTGCAACTCCGACTGCTTCGCTGAATTCCACTGCAACGATTGTGGTGAGTGTCTGTTCAATACAGTCTATTGGTGCGATGAGTGCTACAAGTGCGCGGAGTGCATGGAGGAAAAGCACTGCTCCACCTGCGGCAAGTGCTACATCGGCGAGGATGACCAGCTGTGCGGCGAATGCCATAAGGGCCCCTGCTGCTCCATAACCATCTGCGACTCCTGCGGCTTCTGCGACGACTGCGCAAACGATGACAGCGACCCGATGCATTGCTCGCTGTGCAACAGCTGCTTCGGTGCGGTGGACGAGTGCGTGGATGACGATGATACCGGCGTCATCCACTGCGTCGATTGCCACACGGCCTGCGAGCAGTGCGAGGAATGCCTGCTGAACCAGGAGTCCTGCGAGGACTGCGGTCTGTGCCTGGAGTGCTGCCGGGATAACTCCGAGGACGGCGGCTGCCCGGACGGCCAGACCTGCGTGGAAAGCGCCGAGTGGGACGAGCACATCTGCCAGGGCTGCGACGGCTGGGTCGCGGATAAGGAGGACGAGGACGAGTTCTGCGAAACCTGCGAGCTGTGCAAGGAGTGCTGCGAGGGCAACTCCGACTGCTCCGAGGGGATGTGCGCAATGGACACGGACTATGCGGATCACTTCTGCGAGGACTGCGGCCTGTGCTTCCACGACAGCGATCCCTGCGAGGACGGCTGCGATCAGCGCTGTAAGGACTGCTGCCGGGATGCCGTGAGCGCTATGGGCTGCGATCATGACGACTGGTGCTTCAGCGACTCTGATTTTGAAGATCATCTGAAGGCGGAGCATTCCGGCACCGGGCATACCCACATAGCCTCCGCCACCTGGGAGGCTGACGGAACGCGGCACTGGCACCCCTGCCGCTATTGTGACGATAAAAAGCTGAATGCCGCCAACCATGAATTTGACGCCAAGGGCGTGTGCAAGGTCTGCGGCTACATCAGCGGCAGCTCCATCGTCATCACCCGCCAGCCCAAGGGCGTCAAGTGCAAGACCTCTATCTACGATGATTATAACGAAGAGCCGAAAAACGGCCTGCTGTACTATGAAAATCACCCTGTCACCTTCTCTGTCATGGCAAGAAGCCTGAAGGGCGACGAGCTGACCTATCAGTGGTATCGGAAGGATAATGAGCGTCCCACGGCGGCGCCCTACAAGCTGGATGAGTGGCCGAATCATTTTGAAGGCGTGAACACCTCCACACTGAAGATGTCGGTTTCCACCCAGGCCTGCCAGGAGGACTACTCCTACTACTGCGTCATCGGCAGAAAGGGCGACGCTTCGGACACCCTGAAAACGGCGGAGGCAAAGCTGACGGCCACCCATGCCTTCAGCCACAAGCAGGCGGGTGTGCGTGTGCCCACGGACGACAGCGAGAGAACGCCGCGATACTATGTTTGGATTGTAAACCCGGACGGGAGCAGAACAGAAGCTGCCGTAGGCAATGACCCGAAATGCGACGGCCACAAGCTCCCGTGCCTGTTTGAAGCAGGCTCGTACGAAGCGCACTATATGACCACCGGCTCCAAGGAGCGCATCTTCCCGCATACCTTTGTGCTTGACAGAAGCTATGACGCGGTAGGCGGCGGCAGAGTCGATGTGCTCAGATGTTCCGTCTGCGACTATATCGTTCCTGTGAAGAGCCATGTCCATGATTACGGCTGGAACTGGGATTACACCGGCTTCGGCAGTATCTATGAATATACCTTCAACATCGGCGGCTCGACCAAGACGGTGGAACAGCTCATCCTTGAGTCCGGCTATGCCCACCCCGAAAAGTGCAAGGTTCCCGGCTGCGAGGAGTTCATCATGGTTCCCCATAGCTGGGGCCGCTGGAATGTGGTTTTGTGTCCTGACACCACAGGCGGCAGAGGCGGCATGGAGGCTGAATGCAGCGTCTGCGAATACAAAGAGATGGAAAAAATTGACGGCGATTGGACAAAGGACACCGCCATTGTGACGGTGAAAAACGGCCGGGCAACCCGTATGATCGTCAAGCCCGGCGACAAGATCAAGCTTTATCCCGAGGAGAGAACCGGTCAGAAGGCCATCGGCTGGAAGGTGGAGTATCTCCGCGAATACAACGATGAACCTAGTGTTAGCAAGCAATGGAATTACAGCCAGGCGAAGACCCTGTTCAAGCTGGTAACCAACGGATCTGCCCTTGAGTGGGGCTGCACGATCCCGGCGTTCAGCGCCATGGGTGCCCCCGGCGGCGGCCAATTCTTCTTTGAGCCGGTCTATGCAGGCTGTGACCACAGCGGCGGCACCACGGTGCTCAATGCGAAGGCACAGGTCTGCGACCGCAAGGGCTACACCGGCGACACCTACTGCTCTGTCTGCAAT
>ERZ779737.2735-NODE-2735-length-11116-cov-2.474460_pt1 | contig 11116 bp, 9 predicted proteins | sample MGYA00511889_ERZ779737 | MGnify/ENA primary metagenome ERZ779737 (study PRJEB29588, sample SAMEA2163575) | human gut metagenome | biome: human gut; feature: human-associated habitat; material: faeces | place: Denmark | collected 2008/2010 ...
GTGCTGGTCACATCCAGCACATCGTCCACGATCTGGAACACCAGACCAATGCCGCGATTTTCCGTGGACAGATCGGTCACATCGTCCTCCCCGAAGAAGATTTTTCCGCCGGATGGCTTCTGCAGACCGCTAATCATGTACAGTGTCGTGCTTTTGCCGCAGCCAGACGGGCCAAGAAGACCAATCAGCTTTCCATCCGGGATGGTAAAGTCAAAATTGTTGACTGCTACCACTTCTTCGCCGGACTTTTTGTTGCGGCTCGGGAAGATTTTGGTCAGGTTCTGCAAAACGATTTTCATAGAATCCCCTTTCTTTGCCCTTTGTCATCGTAGTGACATGTCTTCGCCGCTTTTGAAGCGGGTGGAAGTATCGTCTGAAAGCCGCGCGGGATGGATTTGCGCGGTGGTATCTTAGTACGTCTGATGCGCGACCTTTTCTGCTTGGAGTTTGGCCTTGTAAGCAACCAGCTCATCGGTGGAATTGAAGATCATCTGGCTGGCCATATCAACCGCGACGGTATCAGCAAGAAGATCGTGAATCAGCGAATGCTTCCGCGTGGCGAGGAAGAGGACAAACTGCGCGACGGAGAGAATCAGCACAATGCCCAGCACAACGATATTCAGATTGCCGAAGAACAGCATCATCACCGCCATGATTGGAATCATGGTTTCCACCGCGTATTTGCCCAGCACTGTGCGGACAAAAAGCGTCACATGACCGATTCTCACGCCGTCATTGCGCATCAGAGCCACACCGAATATCTTTTTGCCCAAGGTTTGTCCGTTTTTGAAAAGGAGCGGAACGAGGAATTCTAATAGGAGATAACCCGACAGTACGCCGAAACTGACGATGAGAATCGACAGCTGAATGACCATGCCATACGCATGAACGGCAGTTTCATCAGCGGCGAGCACGGCGTTCGCCTGTTCCACCAGCGCCCGCTGCGCGTCAGTCAGTGTGCTGTATGTCTGGGTCATGATGGACATGTCCAGCCCGCACGCGTCTGCCGCGGCCTGATAGCGCGTCATGAGCGTCTGGTACTGCGCGTCGAATCCCAGTAGGGCTGATAATCCCCACGCACAAAGAACGCAGGCAATCGCCAGCAGAATCACATCGAACAAAAAAGCCGAGATGCGCTTCCACACGTTTGCCCGTTGAAGGTCACAGGTCATAGGGACTAACCTCCCGCTGATTGAAAAAGTCTAAGCTGAGTTCCTTATTCTATTATACTGATATTTTGTAAAAAAGCCATAGGAAAAACAAAATTCTTCTGCAAATTCGTCTGATTCTCTAAAATTTCCTCCGGAAACAGCACAGGAACAGCATTTGCAAAAGCATCTGCGTGCCGTTTATACGATTTCCGGAGGGCACAGGCGAGGCAGATAATAGATATGAAGCACCATTTTCTGATTTCTTGCGGCATACCCCGTTGACAATTGCGGGAAATGGGCGTAAGATAAAAGGCGTGGCTTTCGGGCAAGCAGCCCGCGAACGCCGGAAAGGAGTGTCTGACCGCATGGACGGTGATCCGTATAGTACCCCTGAGCCCATCGGCAGCGCTCTGACGGCTGACTGATGCCGACCGCGCTGCCTTCCTTCGGAAATGTTGAAAGGACGCAGCACTAACATGAGAAGAATCTTCAAGACCATCGAGGATCATCTGACCGAATGCACGACGCTGGAAAAGGGCGTGTGGGTGCATCTGCAAAGCCCGACGAAGGAGGAAGTGGATGGTCTGACCACCCGCTTCAACCTTGATCCGACCTTCCTGCCCGCCGCGCTGGACGAAGAGGAATCCGCCCGCATTGACTACGACTCGGATAAGCAGCAGACGCTGATTATCGTGGATATTCCGTATGTTGATACCGAGGGCACGGGCTATGTGTACAGCACAATCCCGCTGGGCATCGTGCTGTGCGACGAGGTGATTATCACCGTCTGCACGCGCGATACGCCCATCATCAATGACTTCACCGAGGAGCGCATTCGCAATTTCTGGACGTTCAAGCGTACCCGCTTCATCCTGCAAATTCTCCAGCGCAATGCTGGCCGCTTCCTGTCCTACCTGAAGCAGATTGATAAAACCAGCCAGCACATTCAGGAAAAGCTGGAGCATACTAGCCGCAATCAGGAATTGCTGCAAATGATGAAGCTGGAGAAGTCACTGGTTTACTTCAACACGTCGCTCAAAGGCAACGCGCTGGTCATGGAGCGCCTGATGCGCCAGGACATCCTCAAGCGCTATCCGGAGGATACCGACCTGCTGGAGGATGTTATCATCGAGAATAAGCAGGCAATGGAAATGTGCTCGATTTACCGCGACATTATGAGCAACACCACCGACGCGTTCGCTTCCATCATCAACAACAACCTGAACATCACCATGAAGGTGCTGACCGCGCTGACCGTCCTTTTTGCTGTGCCGACGCTGGTTATGACGATTTGGGGCATCAACGTCCCCGTACCGTTTGAGAGGCAGGCGTGGGGATTTGCGGCAGTCTGCGGCATCTCCATCATCCTGACGTTGTTCGCCTTCGTTATTATGCGCCGAAAGAACATGTTCTAACGCATCCGCAGCATCAAAAAACGCCTCTGTCCATTGCAGACAGGGGCGTTTTCGATTAGCAAAAATCAGGCGGCGGGCTTTTCGTCCTTCCGTGCCAGCAGCCACGCGGCGGCGAAGCCCAAGATGAACGTCAGCACGCTGACAATCACCTGCACGAGGTTGAAGCCGGGAAGCGACAGCCCCATCAAGATGGCAAACGGCGATGCGACAACAAGCCCAAGAATCGCGCCGTAGGTGATGCACTTCCACTTCGCAAGCAGAATCTCAATCAGCTTCGCAATGGCGAAAATGCCGATCACCACGCCGATGCCAAACGGCAGCAGAATGCCCACGTTGTAGAGAATCGCGCCGCCATCGAGCGCCACCAGCGCATTGATAAGGTTCTTAATCGCGCCGATGACGGGGTAGTAGTAGCCCATCAGCATCAGCATCATCGAGCCGGACACACCGGGGATGACCATCGTCGCGGACGCAATGCAGCCCATCAGCGTAAGCTTCAGGACTTCCAGAACGCTCAGAGAGATGACCGCACCGGTATCCTGCGTTTCTTTCAGCGTTGCCATGAAGATAACGAGCGCGAAGAAGAGCACGAACAGAATGCCGCCAAGGATGCTGTCGCGCTTTTTGCTGCCCTTGATCTGCTTGAAAATGGCGGGCAGACCGCCCAGAATCAGTCCGATGAAGAGCGTATTCGTCGGCAGCGAGGCAAATTCATCCATCAGCGCCCATGTGATGACGTTGGAGAGAATCGCCAGCGCGGCAATCATGCCGACAACAAACGGCAGCAGCGTCATGAGGGACTTCTTGAACTGCTTAAAGAGGTGGGTGATGCAGTAAATCAGCGTATCGTAGATGCCCATGGAAACCATCATTGTGCCGCCGGATACGCCGGGGATGATGTTGGCAAGCCCAATCACCATGCCTTTGAGGATGTCAATGAAGAATTTCATGCCTTTCACTCCTTAATATATTGGAAAGGATTTTCCGAAAACCATCATACCATGATTTGCCGCTCATGACAACCCTGCAAGCGAAATTTTACGTTTGCAATTTTTTCGTGCTGGGCAACTTTTTCCGAGAACACGTTGACAAGCTGTCGAAACGTGCTATGATGAAATTGGTTTCTGTCAAAATAGCAATGGAGTGAATAGACCAAATGGCAAATCAGTCGCACGCGGCAAACATGACACAGGGCAGCATCTGGAAACTGATGGTTCGTTTTGCGATTCCCATCTTTCTGGGCAACCTGTTTCAGCAGTTCTACAATGTAGCGGATACGTTTATCGTGGGCAATGTGCTGGGCACGGAGGCCATGGCGGCAGTTGGCTCGTCCGGCAACCTGATTTTCATGCTCATCGGCTTCTTTCAGGGTGTTTTCGTTGGCGCAGGCGTTGTCGTCAGCAGATTCTGGGGCGCAAGGGATCATGAGAATGTTTCGATTGCGGTGCATACGTCTGTTGCGTTTGCAATCGTCGCGGGTCTCGTGCTGACACTCGTTGGGGTTCTGCTGACACAGACAATTCTGGATTGGATGCACACGCCGGCGGACGTGCTGCCGAATTCGATTGAGTATTTCCGCGTGTACTTTGGCGGCGTGATTTTTGCCGTTCTGTATAATGCGGTGAACGGTATTTTCCAAGCGGTTGGCGACAGCCGCCATCCGCTGTATTTCCTGATTATTTCCGCCATGCTCAATGTTGCGCTGGACTTGCTGTTCGTCGGCGTGCTGGGTATGGGCGTTGGCGGCGCGGCGTTCGCGACGGTCATCTCGCAGGCGGTCAGCGCGTTCCTCGGCCTGAGGAAGCTGATGAAGGCGACGGAATCCTACCGCCTGATTCCGCGGAAAATCCGTTTCAACGGGCGAATGCTCCAAAAGGTGCTGTACATCGGCATTCCGTCGGGGCTGCAAAACGCCGTGATTGCGCTGGCGAACGTCGTCGTGCAGACGAACATCAATTCCTTCGGCAAAATCGCCATGGCAGCTTACGGCACCTACAGCAAGCTCGAAGGCTTCGCCTTCCTGCCGATTACAAGCTTTACCATGGCGCTTACGACCTATACCAGCCAGAACCTCGGCGCGCAGAAATATGACCGCGCAAAAACCGGCGCGCGCTTCGGCATCGTCAGCGCCCTGCTGCTTGCCGAGCTGATCGGCATCGCCATGTATCTTACCATGCCGCAGCTGGCAAGCCTGTTCAGCCGGACGCCGGAGGTTATCGCGCTGGCAACCCGGCAGGCGCGCGTCATTACCCTCTTTTACTGTCTGCTCGCCTATTCTCACGCGGTAGCTTCCGTCTGCCGCGGCGCAGGCAAGGCGTTCGTACCGATGCTTGTGATGCTTGCCGTCTGGTGTGTGCTGCGCATCACATATATCTCGCTGATCATGCGCTACAGCCACGAAATCCGTTTCATCTACTACGCTTATCCTATTACGTGGACCATCAGCTCGGTCATCTTTTTTATCTACTACCACTGCTCCGACTGGGTCCACGGCTTCGACGCAGCGGAAAAGCGCAAAATCCCTTCCTGAACCAAAAGCAGCGGATGCTTTCCTGCATCCGCTGCGTTTTTCATGCCTGTCCGTTTTTCATCCAGAAGGGTGGTCTTTTCTGCACTATTTGATGGTTTCACTGTTGTTGAGGACGTTGACGCTGTATAAAAACAGCACGTCCTGATCGGAAAACGTCAGGAAGCTTCCAAGCCTTACACTCGGAAGATAGCGGATATCGACCAGCGTAATTTTTGCGTAGCCATCTAACAGCAGCGGCGCCAGGCTGCTGGCAAACGAGTCGCGGAAGATCACCAGCTCCCTGTCCGTCTTCGCGTTCGGGTTTTCGATCGTCAGAAGCGACACCGAACCGGACAGGAACATCTCATACGGGTTCTTCCCCGCCGCCTTTTCCATGTCATAGACCGCACCGGTCCGGTTCGTCTCAAAATTTGTCACGACGGCGCTTTCAATCGTGTCGCTCGTCAGATACGAGATCGTCTCCGGCTTCACGGGCAGCGCCGCATAGCCGTAGTAAAGCCCGTAATAATCGCGTGCAAGCGTCTGCGTTTCAAAGGCTTCTTCTACGCTTGCGCCCATCGCTTGCGCAAGCGTCTTTGCCGCAGGCAGAAGCCGGTCCTGCCGCCAGTGAAGGTCGGTTCTGTAATAGTCTTCGATTTGCAGGCTTCCGGCGAGATCAATATATTGTGCCCACGAAAGGTTATCGCGCATGGACGAGAAAAACGCATCGTAGTCCAGCGCCGGATAACCGTTCTGCTTTGCCAGATAGTAGTTTTTGTCCGGAATCACCGCAAGATAGGGTTTCACATCCGTGTCCGCGAGATACTTGTCATAGACAAAGCGAAAGCGCTCCTGCGCGTGTTGGAGAGACGCTTCGTTCAGCGGGTATTCCAACTTCGAAACAAAGCCGTCTGCCAGATACACGCCGTGGTTGTCCTTCTGCCGGTACACGCCGAGCGACAGCAGGCTCTTGAGTGTCCGGAACTGCTCACGCAGCGGAAACTGATCGAGTGTATAGCTTTCAAAATCGCCTGTCCATTTCCCGTCCCAAAAGCCTTTCACAGAAAACGCCGGAAACTGCGCGAGACTGCGCCGCTCCGACTGAGACTGTGCGTCTGCGGGCTTGATCGCGCCCCAGACGGCAAAGCCGAACAGGAATGCGCCCAGAAGCAGGACGGTCAGCATGGTTTTTTTCTTCTGCATCCTCCTGCCTCCTTAAAACCGGAAATACAAAAACGGGTTAAACGACCCATCGACCAGAAACGCCGTACACGCGGCAAGAAGCGCAAGCATGACAAGCGGCTGCAAAACGGTCAGCGCTTGCGCGCCGAATCGGGTTTTCCCGAACCGGGAAATGGCGTTCGATACCAGTGGTGTCGCGCCGATTGCCGCAAACAGGAAGGTTCCGGCGTAGCTTTTGAGGTAATAGACGCCTTCCGTGCTGACAAGCGGCAGCCCGCCTGCGCCAAACATTGCGCCGAGCTGCGAAACCGCCTCCGACACGGAGTCCGCATTGAAAAGAACGAAGCTCAGCGTCACAAGCAGCAGCGTATAAACGTGCTTCAAGACATGCGTTCTCTGCAGCAGCCTGCCGTACACCAGCTTCTCTGCCACCAGCAAGACCGCAAAGCCCAGCCCCCAAAGAACAAAGTTCCAGCTTGCCCCGTGCCACAGACCGGTCAGCATCCAGACAACGAGAATGTTCCGCAGCCATTTTGCCTTCGATACGCGGTTTCCGCCGAGCGGAATATAGACGTAGTCCCGGAACCAGGAGCCGAGGCTGATGTGCCAGCGCCGCCAGAATTCGGTGATGGAGCCGGAGATATACGGGTAGTTGAAATTCTCCTGAAACCGGAAACCGAAAATTCTGCCGAGTCCGATTGCCATATCGCTGTAGCCGGAAAAGTCAAAATAGAGCTGCAGGGCAAAGCTCACGGCGTAGAGCCAGAAATAGAGGACCGACAGGTCCCGGCTTTGCTGAAACGCCGTGATCAGCTCATACAGAACATTTGCCAGCAGCACCTTTTTAGATAACCCGATCACAAACCGGCACGCGCCGGACGATACATCTTCGAGCGTCGTCTGGCGGCTGTCCAGCTGCGGCGCAATGTCTGCGTAGCGCACAATGGGTCCTGCAATGAGCTGCGGAAACATCGCGATATATGTTCCGAGCTTCAAAAAGCTTTTCTGCGCCGGAACCTCGCCGCGGTACACATCGACCACATAGCTTAAAATCTGGAACGTGTAAAAGCTGATGCCGATGGGAAGCGCCACGTGCAGAAGCTTGAAAGACAGCCCCGTTACGGCATTTACGCTGGATAGAAAGAAGTCTGCGTATTTGCAGTACGCCAGCAGCGCCAGACTGAGCGCGACAGAAGCGGTCAAAAAAAGCTTTGACCGCTTCTTGTTCTGTGCATGTTTTTCAATCAGACGCCCGAAGACGTAGCCCTGCAAAATGCTCAGCAGCATGAAGATGCAGAACCTCGGTTCCCCCCAGGCATAGAACAGGAGGCTCGAAAGGAAAAGCACTGCGTTTTTTCCCGCGCGCGGTGTGAGAAAATAGACTGCCAGCACAAGCGGCAGGAAGTAATATAAAAACGGAATGCTGGAAAAAAGCATGGGAGCCTCCTGTCAGATGATATGGATTTAAGCGTCGATTGCCTCGTCATAGACGGCGGTAAAGCTTGCATCCGCCGCGGCAAGCTTGTCGCGGAAGGTGTTGACAAGTTCTTCATCGCCGTATACCGCTACGATCAGATTGCCGCTCGTTGCGATGAACATCTTGTCCGGGAAGCCGCACATCCATTGCTTGCCGGAAATTTCGTTGTGGATGTCCTCTACGATGGACGAAACGTCGTCTGCGTTTGCCGCATGGTATGCCCCGCAGGTGAAGGTGTTGCCGTTCATCATGTGCATAAGAGATGCCGCACCGTCCAGCTTCACAGCATCATTTGCCGGGAAGGTAAGCAGGTACGAAAGATTATCCGCGTTTGCAATATTCACAGCGCCTGCTGCATCGTCCACGCTGTTATCATAGTCGCCGCCTGCTGCGGGGAACTTTTCCTCGTCTTTGTAGCTTGCCCAGATTTTGTTGAGAAGATCCAGCGCCTCCTGCGTACTCTCGGCATTCTCTGTGCCGCCTTCTGCCGCCGGTGCGTTTTCCTCGGAGGGCTCGCCTACGCCAAATTCATCGTCGAGCATGCCGTCATCCGGCTTAGCTGCATTTTCATCGTCTGCGGGCTTTTCCACAGGAGCGTCAGGCTCTTCAGCGGGTGCTTCCGGCTCGGTGGGCGTCTGCTCAGAGGTCGAGGGTTTTTCTTCACCGATGGTATCGCCTGTTTTCTTGCTTGCGCAGGCTGCAAAGCTCAAGACGCAGGCAAGTGCAAGAAGCATCGCTAAAATCTTTTTCATGGTTGGTTTCTCCTTTGAATTTCTAATGATTTGCTTTCTTTCTCAATTTCGGATTTCTTTCATTCGGGGGTGTTGACAATACCGACAAACAGCGGCAGCCCGCTGCGTGCGGTGATGGCAAAGACGAACGGGCGGTCCAGCGTGAAGTCTATTTCTTCATCCGGCGGCTCCGCCGCGCCCGCTTCCATCATGACCGTGTAGGCTGCTGCCGTCACGCCCTCTTCGTCGACTGTCACGCGCGCGGCGTGGTCCGCTCTGGAAAGGTAGACGCCGTCCGCGTCCTGGATTGCAGGGGAAAAGTCCGCGGCTGCGGGGCTGAACACATCCGTCACGCCGAGCGCCTGCAGGCTCTCGTTTAAGTCCAGGTCGGATGAAACGTCAAACTTCGGCAGCGCAAGGTTTACAATCAAAAATTTGCTGTTTTCCCAGTCGCCGCTTCCCAGCAGGAAGTTCATTGCTTCCTCGTCCTGCAAAAGGTCCTCCGGGCTGACGCCCTCGTCGGGCAGCAGCAGCTTCATACAGCCGCTTTCGCGCAGCGGAAGCTCGATTGCGCCGAACTGCTCGCCCCAGTAATAGGTGTCGGAATCGGACCGGTGCATAAAATCGCACGTGAGATCGCCCGCTGCCGCGTGGAAGGTTCCTTCGCTCGTCTGGCTCTTGGAAAATTCCTCCGACCATTTGGCGCGGTAATAGATCGTCGTCGCCTGCGCCAGAATCGTATCTGGATCAAATGAGACGCCGGACGCCTGCTCCTGCAGCAAACCTCCCGTCTGCTCGTTCAGCCAGCTTTGCAGCACCTTATTGTAATCGTCACTTCCCATTTCCCCGGAAAACGTCGAGGCATAGTAGGTCTTTGCCAGCGTATCGAGCGTACTCTGCACATAATTTGTGCCGTCTCGCAGCCACAGGGAGCTTGCCAGAACGCTCGTCACCGCGCCATCGGCGCAGTAGTTGGCGTTCCAGAGCGCGCTTGCCTGTGCGCGCACCGACGCAAGATCGCTCTGCCCCAGAAGGGTCAAAATCTGCGCGCGGGAATTGCCGTCGGTGCACTCGCAGAGCATCGAGAGCGCCATGTACACATTCAGCGGCGAATAGACGAGGTTCTGCCCGCCGCCTTGCGCCAGCATCGTTCCGGTCGAAGCGCGCAGGAAGCGCTGCATGCCGTCCGGGTCCGGAAGCTGCAGGTTATTACGCGCCCGCTTGTCTGCCCACCAGGCATCGTATACCTTGGAAAAGCCGTCGTCGTCAAACGAGCCGTCCTTTTTCCAATACGCCGATTCGTCCGGGTACTGCGCCATTTCGGGATAAACCGGCGCAGCAAGCGCAGACGTTTCCGGCGTCGTTTCTTTTTCCGCCGCAGGGCAGCTTTCCACAGCCGGCGCGCAGCCTGCCATCGAAAGCGCCAGCACTGCAGCAAGTCCTGCTGCCACGAATTTTTTCAAACGCATTGTATCACACCTCCGGCAGCGCTGTCAAAGCGCCGAGAAAAATGGGAAGCCCGGTTTCCAGATCGACGATCATGTACACAAAGGGTCGGTTCAAAAGGACGCTGTGCGGGTAGAGCGCCGCACTTTCCGTCGCTGCCTCCACCGCCGTCGCCGCGCCAGCTTTCGTGCCCTCTTCGTCGACCTGAATAAAGGTCTTGTGCAGCACGCGCGAGATATAGATGTTCCCTTCGTCGGACGTGCCGAGGGCGGTAAAGTCGGCGTTCGCGCCGTCAAACGCATCCGTCATGCCGAGCGCTTTCAGATTCTCGGAAAGCTCGGCAGAAAACTCTGCTTTGAACTTCGGCAGCGCAATTTCCACGCTTTCGTCAATCGGAGAGGCAAGTATAGCATGAAGCCGCTCGCCTGTCAACTGGTTGACATAATTTTCTATGTTGGTTGTTTCATCCGGCAGCAGCGCGGCAAAGGCGTATTTCCCATCCGCATAAGGTTTCAGGAAGCCCTCCGCGTGTTCGTCCGAGAGATATTGCCCGACCGCGCCGTGGAGAAAGTCTCCGGTCTGCTCCTGCCCATTGCGCGCGGTAAACGCTCCGTCCCACACCTCGTAGGATTTGAAGGGTCTGTCCCACTTCGCGTCAAACGCCAGGGCGCTCACAAGATACATGACCGTGTCCTGCGGAATTTCATCGAGAATCTCCGGAATCATCCCGTCTGTATGCTTACCGACCCAGTCGTTGATGCTCTTCTTCGTCGCGTCGTCAAAGGGCGCGCTGTAAATGCCCGCGCCAAATGAGTCGGCGTTTTTCTGTAAGAACGCATCCTCCACGTGAAGCGTCGGCGTGTCCTTGAGCCAGACGGAGTTTGCAAGCCTCAGCTGCTTGTCCTCGCCCGTTTCTGACCAACACGCGGAGAACACGGAGTTGAGCGTTTCGGCATTCGCGCCGAGCGCCGCCTCCATCTGCGTCTTCGTCTCGCCCGCCGCGCCGTTTGCGGTCATGGAAAGCGCGGCAAGAATGCTGAGCGGCGACAGAAGCGGATTTTCGTTTTCCATCTCGCTTTGCAGGAGCTTTACGCCGAAGCCGGTCATCGCCCCCGTCGTCTGTGTCAATGCGTCTTCATCCAGGCAGATCACCTGCGGGGTCTTCTTGACATTCTTCGTCAGATCGGCAGCGCCCGCGCCCTTTG
>ERZ779737.2737-NODE-2737-length-11109-cov-2.587661_pt1 | contig 11109 bp, 8 predicted proteins | sample MGYA00511889_ERZ779737 | MGnify/ENA primary metagenome ERZ779737 (study PRJEB29588, sample SAMEA2163575) | human gut metagenome | biome: human gut; feature: human-associated habitat; material: faeces | place: Denmark | collected 2008/2010 ...
AGTCTTCAAAATTTTATCTGGCGAAAACAATTACGCTCTCGCTGCTTAATCGAAGAATAGTAGATTGAAGCTTAATCTCCGCAAAAGTTGTGGAGACGTGACATCACCCGGATGCTGTGGCTCCGAAGCGTTCCGATCAGGTGGTGCAGCAATATCGGAGATAGTTTGACTCAAGCCTTGGGGGGTAAATGAAGTTTTAAAGGATAAGGTATAAGTGGGTGGCTTCGGTCTTGCTTATGCCCGACAATGAAGGCGAAGATAAACATGTAGAAAGCAGATTAGTTCCTCGTTTGGACGAGAGTTCGAATCTCTCCAGCTCCACAAGAGAGCCACCGTAATTCGGTGGCTTTTTTATTTCTTATAGGATTAGGATTAAAATGCGTGATAGCTGCTTTGTTTTTGGTGTGGCATGACATCCAAGGAACGAATGATGGTATTGTTCCCTCTTTTTGTACAGATCAAGCATTTTCTTCTTAATTCTCTGGTACGAAAATTGAAAATAAGATTGGGATTGAAATGTTCTCCGTTAATGCGGGTCTCAAAGTGGAGATGTTCTGTCGTGGCTCGTCCCGTTTGGCCTGTAAGTGCTATGGCTTGGCCTGCTTTTACCTTATCTCCTGGTTTTACGAAGTTTTTGGAATTGTGGCTATAGATCGTTTCCAGTCCGTTATAATGCCTGATCACAATGACATTTCCATAGGCGGCGTAACGTTTAGACATACGGACAATACCATCGAAAGCGGCAACTATCGTGTCGTTAGCGAATGTCTTAATGTCAACGCCTGTATGATTTCTTCTTCTTCCTCCATAAGGAGAAATGACTTTTGCATTGGGTAGCGGGAAAGCATATTCGTCTGTTTGTAGTGAAGACAGGTCGATAAGTTCTGTATTTGAATCCTTGAATCGTAAAGGGTCTTCAACGCTTAGATGATTTATTTCTCTGCTTGAGAAGTTTTGTGTAATGGGTTTGTGTGGTGAGACATATTCAGTTAATCCAGGTGATGGTGGTAATAGGAACTGGAAACTTGTATTGGGCAAAGGTATATTCATTTTAGGAAGTGAAGGTTGTGGTTGTTGGGGAACGATGGCTTGAAGATGATTCTGCCGAGTACGACATCCCAAAAGGATGATTAGACTTAAAATGATAAATGTATTGTAAGTTCTTGATGCCATCTTTATCTGTTTTGGAAACAAAAATAGCGAAAAGCTTGGAAGGCTTATACCCTGTTTGGTTATGTTATTATACTTTGATTTTTGATAGCATTTTGTTTTGTCCGTAATTATTTATCCTTTGGATAATATTTTATGTGTATAACATTGGATCATCAGAGTGTATGGTATAGCGACAAAAATGCCTAAAATGAATAATATTAGGCCAACGCATAAAACTAACAGCGCATAGGCAGTCAGTATTAGTAATTCTGTAGATGCGTTACGTGTAAGATGCCAGCTATAACGGATAGACTCTATTGCCCCTTGACCTTTTTCAATGATGGCGTATGTGTAAAATTGCAAACGGACAGCCAAATAGATGCCTGGAATAATGAAAAAGAGCGTACCTATTAAGACAATAGCCGAATAAAGGATCGTAGCGAAAAAATGGTTCAGTAAAGTTCTTTTCTCATCGTTGAGATCGGGTATTGAGAATGGTTGCCGTTTGATGGCATAATTCATGTTTTTGATATGGCAGATGGAAAAGATGCTATAGAGTAGAAGAAGAACAAAAGTTTGTAGGCCGCTTTTAAGCGGGAGATTTTCCGGAAGTACATATAAAATACCTGACGCAATTACGGATATGATAAGGTAGGTGAGAAAAAGGGCAACCAAAGTGGTCGCTCTTGTTTTGAAAAGCTTCCAGGAAGATAATAAGATATTTTTTGTCTCTTTTAGATCATTCATGATGTTAGGCTTTTTTGTATATCGCCGTAAAATTAGTATAAATTATAGAAAAAACAATTTAAAGAATCGACCATTAATAGCGATTTGAACGAATAGATATTTAATCCGTCAAATAATCTCACTCCTCTTTTCTGAATTTAGTTTTTTTCCTATAAAAGATTGTATAAAACGGGATTTAAGAATGAATTTGTGCTACATTTGTATTGTTTTTTCTGACAAGATGTGTCTGGATTTAATGGCTGAAACCTGTATGGCAATTTATTAGGAAAAATAGTGAATTTCGAAAAGAGAATATTTATAAATGTTAATTATGGATAAACAAATGTTGAAAACTACTATTACGCACCTGAAACAAATGGCAATATTTGCGGTAGGGGTATCTTTGCTAACTGCCTGTGGAAGTCAAGGCGGGATGAAATTGGGTGATGATGAGTATGCGGTCATGACGGTCCAAACGGCCTCCAGTGATCAGGCAGTATCATACCCTGCGACCATTAAAGGTACGCAAGACATTGAGATTCGTCCACAAGTTTCAGGATTTGTCGTGAAATTGTGTGTAGATGAAGGTGCTACTGTTAGAAAAGGGCAAGCGTTGTTTAAGATTGATGATACACAGTACAGCGCGGCTTACAGACAGGCACAAGCGGCTGTTAAGATGTCGGAAGCTAATGTGAACACTTCTGCTTTAACCGAGAAGAATAAGAAAATGTTGCACGAGCAGAAGATTATTAGTGATTTTGAGTATCAGGCAGCTGTTAATAATCTTTTGTCTGCAGAGGCAAGTTTGGCTCAGGCTAAGGCGAATTTGATCAGCGCAAAGCAAAATCTGGATTTCTGTACGGTGACAAGTCCTTCGGATGGTGTGATCGGAACATTCCCTTACCGTGTTGGTAGTTTGGTAAGTCCTTCAATTGCGGAGCCGATGACAACGGTTTCTGAGATCAAGAATATGTATGTTTACTTTTCTATGACAGAGAAGGAATTGCTTGCTTTGACAAAAGCTGGTGGCACGTTGAAAGAGCAGTTGGAGAAAATGCCTGCTGTCCAGTTGCAATTGGCTGATGGAACGATGTATCCTGACTCAGGAAGAATTGACGCTGTTAGTGGTGTTATCGAGCAAAGTACAGGTTCTGTAAGCATGCGTGCTATTTTCCCGAATAATAGTAATATTTTGCGAAGTGGTGGTATGGCGAATGTCGTTTTCCCATATACAATGCAAGATATTATCCTGATTCCTCAATCCGCGACTGTTGAGATTCAGGATAAGAAGTTTGTTTATGTTCTTCAGTCGGATAATAAACTGAAATATACAGAAATCAAGATCTCTAACCTGAATGATGGACAAAACTATATCGTGACAGGTGGTTTGAAGCAGGGTGATAAGATTGTGATTGAAGGTGTCCAGACATTAAGTGATGGTCAAACGATTACTCCGATTACCCCCGAACAGAAAGAGGCTAAGTTCCAGCAAGCGTTGCAAGACCAGCGTGATGGTAATTTGTCTACGGCGTTCAATTAATCGTGAGGTGTTGTTTTGACTTATTTAAATTCAGAAAAGGATGAAACTAGATAGATTTATTAACCGTCCGGTACTTTCCACCGTAATATCGATTTTGTTGGTGATCTTGGGTGTGATTGGTTTGGCTACTTTGCCTATTACGCAGTATCCGGATATCGCGCCACCAACGGTTATGGTGAGGGCAACTTATACGGGTGCGAATGCGACAACCGTGTTGAACTCCGTGATCGCCCCGTTGGAGGACCAGATCAATGGTGTTGAAAATATGATGTATATCTCCTCTACCGCTTCAAATAATGGTTCAGGTGATATCAGTGTCTATTTTAATCAGGGAACCGATCCTGATATGGCTGCGGTCAATGTCCAGAACCGTGTCTCTATGGCTCAGGGATTGTTGCCTGCCGAGGTAACAAAAGTCGGTGTGACAACTATGAAGCGTCAGACTTCTATGTTGATGATCTTCTCTTTGTATGATGAAACCGACCAATATAATATTGAGTTTATCGAGAACTATGCCCAGATCAACCTGGTCCCGGAGATCAAGCGTGTGAAGGGTGTCGGTGATGCTAACGTGATGGGTCTGGATTATTCAATGCGTATCTGGTTGAAGCCGGATATTATGGCTCAATATAATCTTGTTCCAAATGATATCGCTGGTGTTTTGGCCGAGCAGAATATTGAGGCAGCTCCCGGTCAGTTTGGTGAGCGTGGAAAACAGACATTCCAGTATACGATCCGTTATAAGGGACGTTTGCAACAGACAGAAGAATTTGAGAATATTGTGGTAAAAGCCTTGTCGAATGGTGAGGTTTTGCGTCTGGGTGATGTCGCTGATATTGAGTTGGGTCGTTTGGCTTATACATTTAATAATATTGTAAATGGTCATAAGGCGGTTTCTTGTATCGTTTATCAGATGGCAGGAACGAACGCTACACAGACTATTATGGATTTGGAGGCGGTATTGAATAACGCTCAAAAGAACTTGCCTTCAGGTTTGAAGATTAATATTGCCCAGAATGCGAACGACTTCCTTTTCGCTTCAATCCATGAGGTAATCAAGACCTTGATTGAGGCCTTTATCCTGGTGTTTATCGTTGTGTATATCTTCTTGCAGGATATGCGTTCGACCTTGATCCCGGCAATCGCGATCCCGGTGGCTTTGATCGCTACATTCTTTGCGTTGTCTTTGATCGGATTTAGTATTAACTTGTTGACATTGTCCGCTATGGTGTTGGCTATCGCGATTGTGGTCGATGATGCCATAGTCGTGGTCGAGGGTGTCCATGCGAAGTTGGATCAGGGTTATAAGTCCTCAAAGCAGGCTTCTATCGATGCCATGAGTGAGTTGGGAGGTGCGATCGTTTCCATTACATTGGTCATGATGTCCGTGTTTATCCCTGTGAGCTTCATGGGTGGTACGGCCGGAACGTTCTATCGCCAATTTGGTTTGACAATGGCGATCTCTATCGGATTCTCCGCTTTGAACGCATTGACTTTGTCTCCTGCTTTGTGTGCGATCTTGTTGAAACCGCACGATGAGCATGGCGAGAAGAAATCAACTTTCATTTCCCGTTTCCATACGGCTTTTAATACGGCTTACGACTCCATGTTGAAGAGCTATAAGAAGCGGGTCTTGTTCTTTATTAATAAGAAGGTATTGTCATTCTCTTTGGTTATCGCCTCAATCGTCTTGTTGATATTCTTTATGAATACGACTCCGACAGGTATGGTGCCTAATGAGGATACGGGAACCTTGATGGGTGCGGTAACATTGCCTCCTGGAACATCTCAAGAGCGGGCTATGGAAATTTTGGCTCGTGTAGATAGTTTGGTTGCGGCCGAGCCTGCGGTGGCTTCCCGGACAATTATTTCCGGTTTTGGTTTTATCGGAGGTCAGGGTCCTTCTTATGGATCTGTGATCATTAAGCTTAAGGATTGGGAGGAGCGTTCGATGATGCAAAGTGCGGATATCGTTTATGCGTCTTTGTTCATGCGTGCGCAAAAGATTATCAAGGATGCTCAGGTATTGTTCTTTGCGCCTCCTATGATCCCGGGTTATTCAATCTCTACCGATATTGAGTTGAACATGCAGGATAAGACTGGTGGTGATTTGGATCATTTTGCGGATGTGGTGAATTCTTATATGGATGCGTTGCGTGCACGCCCGGAGATTAACTCAGCGTCAACTACATTTAACCCGAGCTTCCCGCAATATATGTTGGATATTGATGCTGCCGCTTGTAAGAAGGCGGGTATCAGTCCGAGTGATATTCTTTCTACGATGCAAGGTTATTTTGGAGGTTTGTATGCTTCTAACTTTAACCGTTTCGGTAAGATGTATCGTGTGATGATTCAGGCAGAGCCAGATGCGACAAAGAACTTGGAGTCGTTGAACAGCATTAAGGTACGTGGTAGTAACGGGGAAATGGCTCCGATTACTCAATTTGTTGCGGTTAATAAGGTATATGGTCCTGATGTGATCAACCGTTTTAACTTGTATACCTCTATTAAGGTGATGGTCGCTCCGGCTTCTGGTTATACTTCAGGTCAGGCCTTGCAGGCGATTGCGGAGGTGGCTGATCAAAACTTGCCTGCCGGATTCGGTTACGAGTTAGGAGGTATGGCACGTGAGGAGGCTCAGACAAGTGGTAGTACGACAGCGATTATTTTCATGCTTTGCTTCGTATTCGTTTACCTGTTGTTGAGCGCACAGTATGAGAGTTATATCTTGCCGTTGGCGGTGTTGTTGTCCGTACCATTCGGTTTGTTGGGTAGCTTCTTGTTCGTGAACGGTATGGGAGCTTTGGGAAGCATTCCGGCATTGAAGATGATCTTAGGTTCTATGTCTAATGATATTTATATGCAGATTGCCTTGATCATGTTGATGGGTCTGTTGGCTAAGAACGCGATCTTGATTGTAGAGTTTGCTCTTGATCGTCGTAAGATGGGTATGAGTTTGACGTGGGCTGCTGTCTTGGGTGCGGCTGCTCGTTTGCGCCCGATCTTGATGACCTCGTTGGCTATGATCGTCGGCTTGCTGCCGTTGATGTTCGCTTTCGGTGTCGGTGCTCATGGTAACCGTACGTTGGGTGCGTCCGCTATTGGTGGTATGTTGATCGGTATGATCTTCCAGATTTTTATCGTTCCGGTGTTGTTTGTCGTATTCCAGTATTTGCAGGAGAAGATTAAACCTCTTGAGTGGGATGATTTGGATAATAGCGACATGAGTTCTGAGATTGAACAATATGCACAAACTAAAGATTGATTAGGATGAAAAAGAGAAATATATTATTTATGATGTGTGCGACTGCTCTTTTGAGCGGTTGCCACATTTACAAGGCTTATGAGCGACCGGAGGAGATCAATGCCGATGGAATTTACCGGGATCCGGTCTCTTTGACGGATACGTTGGCCGTGACAGATACGACGACGATTGGAAACTTGCCTTGGCAGGAGGTCTTTAAGGATCCTCAGTTGCAGGCGTTGATTGAAGAGGGATTGGCGAATAATGTGGATTTGCAAGCGGCTATCCTGCGTGTCGAGGAGGCAAAGGTGTTGTTGACTTCAGCTCGTCTTGCCTTTTTGCCTTCGATTAATTTAGCGCCTCAAGGTTCTATCACAAGCGCTGGTGAGTCTGAGTATGTGAAAGCTTATACGGCAGCGGCTTCCGCTAGCTGGCAAGTGGATTTGTTTGGTAAGCTGCTGAATGCTAGTAGAGGGCAAAAAGCGGCTTATCTGCAGAGTCAATATTCTCAACAGGCCGTTCGCTCATCGATCATTTGTGGAATCGCGAATACCTATTATACTTTGTTGATGCTCGATCGTCAGGTTGAGATTACTTCCGAGACGGTAGACATCTATAAGGAGAATGTTCGGGTTATGGAAGCGATGAAGATTGCCGGTATGACGACTGAGGCCGCTGTCGCTCAGACACGAGCGGTCTATCATCAAGTGTCCGCAAGCCTGATTGACCTTAAACGTCAGGTTCGGGAAATTGAGAACGCTTTGTCTGTCTTATTGGCTAAGGCTCCACAACGGATTGAGCGTGGAACATTAGACGGTCAAGTTATGCCTGAGAACTTAGTGACGGGTGTACCTTTGCAGTTGTTGGAGAATCGTCCCGACGTGAAGATCGCGGAGATGACCTTGGCCAGCGCATATTATACGACGAACCAGGCACGTGCCGCTTTCTATCCAGGCTTGAATATTACGGCTACGGCAGGTTGGACTAACGGATCTGGCATTACGGTCTCTAACCCGGGAGAGTTTATGTTCCAAGCTTTGGCTTCATTGGCACAGCCGATTTTCAATAATGGAAAGTTGATCGCGAACCTTAAGGTCTCTAAGGCTGAGGAGAAGATCGCTAAGATGAATTATCAGCAGACTATTTTGGCTGCAGGGCAAGAGGTGAGTGACGCTTTGCATTTATATGACGCGACGAATAATCGTCTTGTTCATGATAAGGCGCAGATTGAGCAATTGGAAAAGGCTGTCGTTTATACGAAATCCTTGTTCCAAAGTGGTGACGCAAGTTATCTGGAAATCCTGACAGCCCAGCAGAGCTTGTTGAGCGCTCAACTGACAGAAGTTTCAGATAACGTACAGCGCATACAGGCCGTGATTACGCTCTACAGCGCATTAGGTGGTGGTAGATTATAACCTTTTAAATTTGATACGTATGATAAGTCCATTAGCTTATATCGACGCGAGCGCAAAGATTGGAAAGAATGTGACAATCCATCCGTTCGCTTACATCGACAAGAATGTCGAGATTGGTGATAACTGCGAGATCATGCCTCATGCGAGCGTGATGAGCGGGACACGGATGGGGTCTGGAAATCGTGTATTCCAGAATGCAGTCCTGGGTGCCGAACCTCAAGATTTTAAGTATAAAGGGGCTGATACTTTGTTGATAATCGGAAATGATAACGTGATTCGAGAGAATGTGGTTATCAACCGGGCTACAAATAGTGATGGGCGTACGGTCGTAGGGAATGGTAACTTCATTCATGAAGGTGTCCATGTTTCGCACGATACGAAGATCGGTGACCATTGTGTTATTGGTTATGGCAGTAAGCTTTCGGGTAATTGCCTGTTAGAGGATTGCGTAATTTTTGGTGGTAATGTGCTGATGAGCCAAGGTTGCCGTGCTGGTCGTTGGTCTATGATCCAGACAGGTTGCCGTTTCCGGCAGGATATTCCGCCTTATATCGTGGCAGCGAAAGAGCCGACGAGTTACTATGGTATCAATGCCATGATCCTGGAGCACGAGGGCTTCGCTGAGAAGGTGATTAAGCATATGAGTCACGCTTATCGTATCATTTATCAGAGTAACACAAGTCTCTTTGATGCCCTGTTAATGATTAAGGACCAGGTGCCTATGAGTGATGAGATTCAGCATATTATTGACTTTATATCTAATTCGAAATTGGGTATTATACGTTGATTAAGAGGAATAGTAATAATGGAAAACAGTCGCTCTTTTGGGGCGGCTGTTTTTTTATCTCAACATTGGGGTTGTTGCTTGTTAACTGTTGGGATTATGAGGTAAGAAAAATGGGCATTATAAGAATATTATAATGCCCATTTTAGTATTGTCATACTTATTTGATGGCCTCTCGTATGCGAATAAGTTTTTTCAGTAGTACTTCAAGCAGGTCGAGCCGTAGCATATTGGCTCCATCCGATTTGGCAACCGAAGGGTTGGGATGCGTTTCGATAAAGAGACCATCCGCGCCAACGGCGATGGCGGCCTTGGCAATTGTCTCGATTAAGGCTGGCATGCCTCCGGTAACCCCAGACGTTTGATTCGGCTGTTGTAAGGAATGGGTCGCATCCATGACAACCGGATAACCGAATTGACGCATCTGTGGAATGCCACGAAAATCGACTACCAAATCGGTATAGCCGAAAGTTGTACCTCGTTCGGTCAGCATGACTTGATCGTTTCCCGCATCGGCTACTTTCTGGGCGGCGAATCGCATGGCTTCCGGAGAGAGGAATTGTCCTTTCTTGATGTTAACGATCTTACCAGTGCGTGCGGCAGCTACGAGCAGGTCTGTTTGACGGCAAAGGAATGCCGGGATTTGTAAGACATCGACATAGGCTGCGGCCATCTCGGCCTCATGTGTTTCGTGAATGTCTGTCACGGTAGGAATTTGGAAAGTTTCGCTTACTTTGCTAAGAATCCGAAGGGCTTTCTCGTCGCCAATACCGGTGAATGAGTCCAGGCGAGAGCGGTTGGCTTTACGGTATGAGCCTTTGAATATATAAGGAATATTAAGCCTGGAGGTAATATCCGTGATTTTCTCGGCGATCTGAAGTGCCATGTCCTCATTCTCAATCACGCATGGACCGGCCATGAGGAAGAAATTATCCTGTTTTCTCAGGTTGTCTAAAGTAAATGTCATGATTGTTGAATTAGTTCTAATACGATATTTATTTTCTCTTCTGTCGGGAGAGTCGCGTCGATCCAATGGATATGCGAACCTCTTCGTTCCATGCCCCGAAACCAAGTCATCTGGCGTTTGGCGAATTGATGAATAGCGATCTCCAATTGGCTAACCATCTCGTCGTAGGTCAGTTGACCGGTGACGTAAAGAGTCAAGAATTTGTATTCCAACCCGTAATAGATGAGATCCTCCGGTTTTACGCCTGTTGCGAGGATACGCCGTACCTCATCGACCATGCCTTCTTCCAAGCGGGTTTTAAGCCGTTTGGATATTTTCTCCCGCCGTGTATCCCGGTCAATATCAACACCAATAATCAGGCTGTTGATGGGCTCGTACTCGTTGCGGTCGGGTGCTTGTGTCTTGTAAAACTCTTCGATCTCAATAGCCCGTATGGCTCGTTGTGCGGAGTCTACATCCGTTTTATTATGCAAGGTCTTGTATGAGGCAAGGATTTGCTCCAGCTCATCGAGAGACTTGCCTTTGAGTGATTCCCTTAAGGTGGGATTCTGTGGCACGTCAAGTAGTTTGAAACCCTTTAAGACCGCTTCTATGTACATACCTGTACCACCGCATAGGATAGGTAGTTTGCCTTTCGATTTGATTAAATCGAATGCTCTATGAAAATCATGTTGGTATTCGAAAACATTGTATTTGTAACCCGGATCATGAATATCGATCAGGTGATAGGGGATATTCTTGCCATTGACAACATAATCCGCCAGGTCCTTACCTGTACCAATGTCCATCGAACGGTAAATTTGCCGTGAGTCGCCACTAATGATCTCCGTATCCATCCGCTCGGCTAATGCGGCCGCGAAAGCTGTCTTTCCTGAAGCGGTTGGGCCCAAGATCGTGATTAGTTGATAACTGTTTGTTTGCTTTGTCTCCATGATGAAGCAAAGGTAAACAAAAAAAGCCGCACCTCGAAAGGCGCGGCTTTGAAACTATATAACCATAAATGATTAGCAGTTTACAGATGCCATGTGAGCGATCAAATCCAACACTTTGTTAGAGTAACCGATCTCATTGTCATACCAAGAAACGACCTTAACGAAAGTATCTGTCAAAGCGATACCAGCCTTAGCGTCGAAGATAGAAGTGTGAGTGTCACCCAAGAAGTCAGAAGAAACAACTGCGTCCTCAGTGTAACCCAGGATACCCTTCAACTCGCCCTCAGAAGCCTCCTTCATAGCAGCGCAGATCTCCTCATACTTAGCCGGCTTAGCCAAGTTAACTGTC
>ERZ779737.2741-NODE-2741-length-11096-cov-2.341998_pt1 | contig 11096 bp, 11 predicted proteins | sample MGYA00511889_ERZ779737 | MGnify/ENA primary metagenome ERZ779737 (study PRJEB29588, sample SAMEA2163575) | human gut metagenome | biome: human gut; feature: human-associated habitat; material: faeces | place: Denmark | collected 2008/2010 ...
ACCCCCAGTACTTAATAATTAAATTATTTATCTAATAACCAATCTAAAACGTTCATTTTTTTTATTCCATCATAGTCTACTATAGGATCTACATCCATAGTTAATATATATTTAGGATAATGATCATTTATTTTTTGAAGTGAAGTTAATTCTCTTTCTAGAGTTTTTTTATCTCTTGTTGTATAGGCAACTTGAAAATATTGTTTTCCCTCTTTATTCTCAGCAACAAAATCAACTTCATTTTCTCCTATTTTTCCTATATATACTTTATAACCACGTCTTTTTAATTCTAAATAAACTATATTTTCAAGCATATGTCCTAAATCTAGATTTTTTCTTCCAAGTAAAACATATCGCATAGCTACATCTGTAGCATAATATTTTTCACAAGTTTCTAAATATTGTTTTCCTTTTATATCATATCTTGATACTTTATTAAATATATAACTTTCTGTTAAAGCATCTAAATAATTTTCAACTGTATGTACAGATATTTTTCTACCATTAGTAGTTAAAGTATCAGCTATTTTTTTAACAGACATAACTGAGCCAACACTTGAAAATAAAAATTCTGTTATGCTTTTGAGCATTGCTATATCAGTTATTTTTTTTCTTAATGCTATATCTTTTATTATTATTGTATTATAAATATTTTCCAAATATTCATCTACTTCTTCTTGACTTTCTAATTTTAAAGCATAAGGAAATGAACTATTATTAATGTATTTTAAATAAAGTTTTTCATCACCTTCAACATTATAATAATCTCTATATTCTTTAAAAGATAATGGAGATAAATAAATTTGATCTCCTCTTCCTCTAAATTCTATAATTATATCTGAAGAAAGAAATTTAGCATTACTACCAGTAACATATACATCAGCATTTTTTATATGTAAAAAGGAATTTAAAACATCTTCAAAATTTTTAACAAATTGAACTTCATCTAACAAAATATAATAATTTTATTATCAATTATTTTGCTGTGTATATATTCACATAGAACATCAGGATCTCTATATTTCAAATTAATTCTATCATCTAATTGCAAAGTAATGATATGAGAATCATCAACTCCATTTTCAATTAAATAATTATAAAAAATTTCAAACAGCAAATAAGATTTACCACATCTTCTAATTCCGGTAATTATTTTGATCATACCATTATTCATTCTATCTATTATTTTTTTAAATATTCTTCTCTTTTTATCATAAGGATCCTCCAGCTAAAATTTTTGCAAGTTCTTGCAATTTTATTAAATAACATAGCAATTATTAGTATGTATATCTATAAAAATATAATTTAATACACATTTAAAAAAGCCAATATATTTTCTATATTGACTAATATATTAACAATTAAAATTTATTAATAATCAAGAGATTATAGTCTTTATAAAATAAGTAACCATGCTTAATCCTGCTGCATTTGGAACAGTAGGAAGAGAAGGCAAAATTTCTTTAGTTTTCTTCAAAGCAGGTTCATTTGAATATATTACTTTTATTTTATCAATATCTATTCCTTGTTCAACAAGTTTTCTTTTGCATGCTCTAGCTAATGGTTCTCCTGTGTCTTTTAAATACCCCATTTTTATCATTGTTGAATCTTTTTTTCTTGCTGTTCCTGTGCACATTATTATATCTATATTATTTTCAAGAGCATATTTAACTAGTGCAACTTTAGCTTTAACATCATCAATGCAATCAAAAATAAAATCAAAATGACCTAGATTTTTAACATTATCTTCATTTAAAAGAAGAGGATATTTTTTTATTTGAATAAGAGGATCAATTTCTTTTAACTTTTGTTCGGCAACATCTACTTTGCTTTTGGAAATATCCTCGATATCATATAGCATTTGTCTATTTAAATTTGATTCTTCGACAACATCTTTATCTAAAATAGCAATATTTTTAACTCCTATTCGTGCCAACGAAGAAACAACAATAGCTCCTACTCCTCCTAAGCCACAAACCAATACTTTTTTATTTTCTATCTTTGAATAATTCGCTTTTCCTAAAGAAGCTATTGTCCTTGTCTTTTTCTTTTGATCTAAAGAAATAAGTTTATAAATTTCTTCACTTTTTAATTGAATAAGATTTTTGAATTGATGCCTTAAAAAAGTTCTCTGTCTTTTTGCATATTGTCTTGTATGAACAATAACATCTTGTTTAATTTCTTCAAGAGTCTTATTCTCCTGTAATCCATTAAGAACTTCTTTATATCCTATAGCCATAAAAGCTGTTGTTAAATCTTTATGAGTTACAACAATCTTTTTTACTTCTTCTATAAGTCCTTGTTCAAACATTTTATCGCATCTTAAAACTATATTTTGATTAACTTCTTCTATAGATTTATCTATAGCAAAAAATCTTGCCGGATAAAGCAATTTCAAATCATCTTTATTTGCTTTTTTATTATCTAAATTTATTAAAGCTCTTTTTACTCTTCGAGAATTATTAGGATGTAAGGTTGCAGCTAATTCTGGATCTTTATTTTTTAACATTTCATAAAGTTCTTCATCTGAATAAGAATCGTACGTATTATTTTCTTCTTCATCAGGAAATTCATAGGAAAATAAAGCTGCACGAACATATAAAAATGTTCCACCACTTAAGATAACATCTTGACCTTTTTCTAAATACTCATCAAGTAATTTTCGAACTTCTTTTTGATATTTTTTTACATCGATTGGATCATCTATTGAATAATCTTTAAAAAAATGATGATCAATTCCCTCAAGTTCCTCATCACGTGGGCAAGCTGTTCCTAATTCAAATTCTTTATAAACCTGATAAGCATCACAAGAAATTAGTGGCATTGAAAATTCTTTAGCTAATCTAATCGCTAAATCAGTTTTTCCAGATGCGGTTGTTCCTAAAATTACGTATATCAAAATCCTGTCCTCTTAAATAACTTTTCTATTTCGTATTTACTCAATTTTATAACTGTCGGTCTTCCATGTGGGCAATTAGCTGGATTATGGCATTTATTCAATTCTTGAATCAATGTTTTCATATTTTCCAAAGTTAAGAACATATTAGCTTTAATAGAAGCTTTACAAGCAACAGTGGCAATAGCTAAATGTTTCAGTTCACTTAGTTCCATTTTTTCATCTTTTAAAACAGAAATAATAATATCTCTTACACCATCTTCATCATCTTTTAAAACTGTTGGGAATTCTTCAACTCTTAAAGAAGAGGTAGTGAATTCTTCGGTTATAAAGCCACTGCTTTTTAACATTTCCTGATGTTTCCTATCATACCTTAACATCAAAGATGAAGGAAGTTCAACAATCAATGGCATTAAAGGGATTGTTGTTTCTACTGCTAAGGAATTAAATTGCCTTACAGCTTTTTCATAATTTATTCTTTCAGCCGCAGCATGTTGATCTATCAAATACATTCCATCTTCACCATCACAGACAATATAAGTTTTCAAAACTTGTCCAATTGGAAATAATTCTGGCAAAGTAGTTTTAGGTTCATTGATAATTTCTTCAAAAGATTTTTCAACATTTATTTCTTCTTTTTCAGGAAAAAAATATGTTTCAACTTTTTCTTCAACAGCTTCGTTCTTTTCAATATCATTTAAAATTAATGATGGTATTTCTTCTTTTTTTGAATTAATTTCTTCAACATGCTGAAGTATTTCTATATTACTATTTTCTTTTAAAACATCATTTAATGACATCTGCTGCGGTTTATTATCTACATTTTTTGACGCTGAAGGAATTTGAACTTCAACAACTTTTTTAAAAACAGGTGTTGCATATTCTGGTCTAGTTTTAAAAAGAGCTTTTTTAGCTGTATCTTCAATTAAAGAAGCTAATTTTTCTTCATGAGAAATTCTAACTTCTTTTTTGGAAGGATGAACATTGATATCAATTAAAGAGTAATCTACTTCAACAAATAAAATAGTAAACGGATAACGGTTAGGTGGTAAATAATCCTTATAAGCAGCATTAAATGCGGCATTTGCTTTTATTATCGTTACCGGTCTTTTGTTGATGAAAGATAATTGATGATAACGATTAGCATAAGAAACTGAAGGTTCACAGATAAATCCTTTTATCTTAAAGAATCCATTTTCACCTTCAATGGATATCATCTTCTTAGCACTTTCAATGCCATAAACTTCACTTATGGCTTCCAATAAATTACCATGTCCCGATGTTTTTAAAACTTCGCGTCCATCAATAGTTAAAGAAAAAGATATTTCTGGATAACCTAAAGATATTTGTTCAACTATTTCTGTTATAGCAGCATTTTCTGTCATATCAGATTTTAAATACTTTAAACGAGCGGGAGTATTAAAAAATAAATTGCGAACTGTAAAAATAGTTCCTTTTCTCTGAAGGCTATCTTCAATAATAGGTTCACTACCTGGAACAATAGTTACTTTTGTACCAGGAGCATTTCCACCATCATAAGTTGTCATTTCAACATTAGAAATAGAAGCGATAGACGGAAGAGCTTCTCCTCTAAAACCCATCGTTGTTATACGTCTTAAGTCATATATTGATTTTAATTTACTAGAAGCGTGTCGCAAAAAGCATAATTCAGCATCTACTCTATCCATTCCTGTTCCATCATCAGCAACACGAATTTCCTTTTTCCCAGCTTCTGATATACTTATTTGAATTCTTTTACTTTTAGCGTCGATAGAATTTTCAACCAATTCTTTTACAACCGAAGCAGGACGATCAATAACTTCACCAGCTGCAATTCTATTAGCTAGTTCCGCATTCATTAAATTAATCTTGCTCATTTAATTTCCGCCTTTTTCTTCAATTCAAAAAGAACATTTAAAGCTTCTAATGGTGATAGATTTAAAGGATTGATTTTCTCAATTTCTTTGCGAATAATGTCATCTTTTTCTTCTTTTTTAGAATCGATAGAAACTTTGACACTATCATAATCTATTTTCTTTTCTTCAAGAGCATTTAAAATTGTCTTGCTTCGATTTATCAGCTCTTCTGGCAAATTAGCAAGTTGTGCAACATTGATACCATAAGATTTTTCCATTGGACCATCTTTGATCTTATATAAAAATGTTATCTCTCCATTTTTTTCACTGATAGCAACATGAATATTTTTTACATGTTTAATATCACTGGCTAAAGAAGTTATTTCATGATAGTGGGTTGAGAAGAAGGTTTTAGCATGAATATGAGTTACTAAATATTCCAAAATTGCTTGTGCCAAAGCCATTCCATCATAAGTTGCAGTTCCACGGCCAATTTCATCAAACAAAATCAAACTATTTTCAGTAGCGTTTTTCAAAGCATTATTAACTTCTGACATTTCAACCATAAATGTTGATTGTCCTTTGATAAGATCATCACTAGCACCAATTCTAGTAAAAATATTATCAAAAAGATAGAGATTAGCTTCTTTAGCTGCAACAAAACAACCAATTTGTGCCATTATAACAAGCAATGCAAATTCTCGCATATATGTTGATTTACCGCCCATATTTGGACCAGTAATAATTAAAACTTCTGTATCTTGGTCCATATAATAATCATTGGAAACAAATTCTTTTTCCGGCATTACTTTTTCAATAACTGGGTGTCTGGCCTCTTTTACATCGATAATTTTTTGTTCATTGAAAGTAGGTCGAACATAATTTCCTTCAGAAGAAACAATAGCCAAAGCACAAGAAACATCCAATTTAGAAATAGCTTTTCCTAACGCTTGAATCTGAGAAGTGAAACCAGCTACATAATCTCTTAATTCATGGAACAACTTATTTTCCAAAGAAATTCTTTGTTCTTGGGCAGTTAAAAGCTTACTTTCCGCATTTTTTAAATCTTCAGTAATAAATCTTTCACCTGTTGTCAAAGTTTGCTTTCTTATATATCCCCAAGAAGGATCAATTTGATTTAAAAAGGAATTAGATATTTCTATATAGTAACCAAAAACACGATTATAGCCAATCTTTAAATTCTTTATTCCAGTTTTTTCTTTTTCTTTTTGTTCAATATCCAAAAGCCAATTTTTACCATGAGTAGATATTTCTATAAGTTCATCTAGTTGAGAATTGTAACCTTTATTAAATATTCCACCTTCAGTAATTGTCAATGGACAATCTATAGAAATTGCTCTTTCTAATGTGTCTGTTAATTCATTAAAATCACCAAGTCCATCAACAATTTCTTTAAAGCATTCTTCCGGTAACTTTGAGAGCAGTTCTTTAATACCCGGAACCATTTGCAATGATTTTTTTAATTGCAACATTTCACGACCGGAACAAGAATTAAAACCGACACGACCAATCAACCGATCCAAATCATAAATTGATTCTAAAGATTTTTTTAAATCACTTCTCACCATAAAATTAGTAATCAAAGCTTCTACTCTGTCAAGACGTTTATTAATTTCTAAAATATCTGAAGAAGGTTCCTCAATTTCACTTTTTAAAAGACGAGCCCCCATTGAAGTTGAAGTTTTATTTAAAAGCCAATATAAAGTTCCATAACTTCCTTCGCCTTTTAAATTTTTTACCAATTCCAAATTAGTTCTTGAAGAATGATCAAGGCCTAAAATCTTTGTGCTCAATCTATTTATAACCGGTTGAAAATAATCTAAACTTCTTTTCTGTGTATCAACAAGATAATTATATAAGCGAGCGACACAACGCATCTGTCTAGGATCTTTTAAATATTTAAATAAAGCTTCCATTTCAATAGAAGTTTCATCATCATTGTTATAAGAAAAAACAACATGAAGATTGTCTTTTAAATATGTAATTAAATTAGCATCAAAAGATGTTCCAACAACGATTTCTTTTATTTCTAAATTAGAAATAGTAGCTAATACAACACGATAATCTTTTTTTAGATTAACAACATATTGTTCACCAGTAGTTAAATCAACATAGGCTAAAATATAATTGAATTCATCTTCACTAATAGCTCCGATAAAATTATTATCATCATCCTTAATTTCCAAATTAGCACCGGGAGAAATAATTTGAATTACATCTCTTTTAACTAAATTTTTTGTCGACTTAGGATCTTCCATCTGTTCGACAATACCAATTTTATATCCTTTATCTACAAGCTTATTGACATATGTTAAATATGCGTGGTGAGGAATACCACACATCGGTATTTTTTGTCCATTTCCCGCAGCTTTTGATGTCAAAAACAATTGCAATTCTCTTGATGCAACATTTGCATCATCAAAAAACAATTCATAAAAATCGCCTAAGCGGAAAAAAATTAAAATTTCAGGATGTTTTTTCTTAATTTCAATATACTGCATTATCATTGGCGTATATTGACCATCTATACCATTGTGATTAATACCTTTTTTCATAATTACCTACTTGGTATATTATAATATATTTTCCCATTTTTTCAAAAGTAATATAACTGATAAAAATGTAATTTTCCTTGACAAAAATTTTATATAAAATATTTCCTAGTTAAAAAGAGGAAGACCGTCAAGTCCTCCTCTTTTTTGTGCAAGCCCGCTTGCCTCGCTTACTATAAAATATATTATAGTAATCTAATACACCCAATTTCTCAGTGCACTACCTTTGACATAAATATTAAGCCAAATATATCTTTTTATTTTTAAAATAAAATCTTTATCGTGTTCGTTGACTTTTCTTAAAATATGGCAAGGATTACCTACAGCAACAACATTATCAGGCAAATCTTTAGTAGCAACACTGCCAGCGACAACAACCGCATTGTCTCCTATTTTTATCCTAGGTAAAACAATAACTCCTGCACCAAGCCAACAATTTTTTCCTATATAAATAGGAACATTAAATTGATATCCCTGTTTTCTTAACTCAGGCAAAACATGATGACCAGCAGTAGCTAAAGTAACATTAGGTCCAAATAGAGTATAATCACCTACATAAATAGAAGTATCATCAACTAATGTCAAATTTAAATTAGCATAGACTTTTTTTCAAAATGAACATTTCTCCCCCCCAATTCGCATGAAATGGAAGTTCTATATATAACACCCTTCACCAATTTCAGCAAACATATTTTTCAATAAATATTCATGTTTACTTTTTTCTAAAGGGCTGGTTGCATTATAATCATATAATTTTTCTAAACACTTTGTTTGTTCTTCAACAATTGATTCATCAAAAGGCAAATATAATTCATCATTATGAATCTTTTCTTCGTTCATATAAAAAACTTAAGAAATTATTTTTTGCTTTCTATCAATTGCACAGACAAATTATTTTCTGTAGAAGCATTATAAGCAGCATAACCATTGCGATTATAAACATCTTCACGATTATATGTTATTTTATCACCATAAAAAGTAGTGAAATGACCACCAGATTCTTCAACGATAATTTGAGGAGCACAAGTATCCCATTCTTTTGTATTTCCGCTTGAAGAGAAACAACAATCAACTTTTCCTTCAGCAATCAAACAAGATTTTAAAGCTGAACCGAGAGGATGTTTCTTTAATATTCTATTTTGGAACTTATCAAAAATTTCTTGATCAGTTTTTCCAGAATGGAAAACTGAACAACTCATAATTAAATTATCTATTCTATCAGAGGCATAAATTCTTTTAAGAGCATCATTTTCTAAAAGGTATGAGCCATAATCTTTTATAGCAAAATAAATTTTATTTTGCGCTGGAATTCCAACAACACCAACAACTGGAGTATGTTCTTCTACCAATGCGATATTTATAGCAAACATATCATCTTTAGCTACAAAATCTTTCGTTCCATCAAGGGGATCAATAATAAAGACATATTTTTCATTTAACCTTGCTTTATCATCATTGCTTTCTTCAGTTAAAAAAGCATATGTCGGATATTTTTCCTTCAAAAAACTTTTAATTATCAAATCGGATTGCTTGTCAGCATCAGTCACAGGGGAATTATCAGACTTAATTTCAACATCGAATCCATTCTTATAATATTCCATAACTTTCGACATTGCTTTTAAGCAAACTTCAATCATATCAGAACATTGTTTATCAAATTTTGAGCCAAAATTAATCTTCATTTTTATAACTCCTATAATTTTTTTTAATTTTATCAATAACTTGTTGATATTTATTTATATCATCTAAAACACAGCCCGAAGCTTGGAGATGTCCACCGCCACCAAAATATACCGCTACAGGTTGAATCGGGAAGCCAGATGAACGAAGTTCAACTCTAACCATACCATCTTCTCCTTCTGCAAAAAACACCCAAGCGTAACATCCAAGTAAATTTCCTATCAAATTTACTTGTGGAGCAGCCTGATTTTTTTCAATATTCAATTCTTTTAAAATTTCTTTAGTAAAAACCATATAAGCTACCCCTGAATCAATTTTAAAATTTTGGTAAACATAAGCTTTAAATTTTAAAGATTCTGGATCAACAGTATATAATGCATCATAAATTCTTTTGGTATCAACATTGCTTTTTAAAATATCGCTAACTGTTTTAAAAAGCTTTTCATCAACTGGTGAATATAAAAATCTACCGCTATCCGTAGTAATACCTAAATATAATGGTTCCGCGGCTTCTTTTGGCAAATATCCAAACTTATATAAAAATAAATTTGAAATTATTTCACAAGCAGCAACTCTATCATCTTCAATAATTTCCAAATCGCAAAACTTTTCTGTAAAAATATGATGATCAACCTTTATTCTTTCTTTTGCTGTTAAAATTCTTTTATCATTTAAACGAGGAGTATCACCTATATCAACAGCAATCCCCAGAGAATTTTTTATGGTTTCATCATCGACTTCATCAAATCCAGGAAAATCACTAGGAATTCTTTTAAACCCTCCGCCAATTGCATAAACTTTTTTATCAGGATAAAAATGGAGTAATGCCTGTTTTAATCCTATTTCTGAGCCATAACAATCACCATCAGGAAACATGTGCCCAAAAATTGTTATAGTATCATTTTTTTCAATCATTTTAAAAAATTCATCATACAAATTCATAGTTTTTCCTTTCAAAAAAAGGCTTCCATAAAGGAAGCCTATTTAAAACATTAATTATTCAGCTTTGCCTAAGCTACCAAAGACAGTAACTTTATCAATAAAGACTTGCTTAATGCCTTCTCTTCCTGGGCCAATGATCTTACGTGGATCATAAACTTTATCATTTGTAGATAAAACTTCACGAACAATCTTTGTCCAAGCCATTTGACATTCAGTATTGATATTAATCTTAGATGTCCCACGATCAATAGCCATTCTTAATTGATCATTTGGAATACCACTGCCGCCATGTAAAACGAGAGGAATGTTAACAAGTCCAGCAATTTCTTTCATTTCTTTAAAGCCAAGTTTTGGTTCACCATGATATGGACCATGGACAGAACCTAAAGCAGGAGCTAAGCAATCAACACCTGTTTCTTTAACTAATCTTACACATTCTTCTGGGATTGCATATGCACTTTCAGCAACAACAAAATCTTCTTGTCCACCAACGCGACCAAGTTCAGCTTCAACAGAAACATAATTTGGACGAGAGTGAGCATAGTCTGTAACTTCTTTAACAATGCGAATGTTTTCTTCGAGTGGATAATGAGAAGCATCGATCATAACAGATGTAAATCCAGCATCGATAGCATCTTTACAATCTTTAACTGTTGGGCCGTGGTCAACGTGAAGAGCTACTGGAACAGTAATCTTTAAATCTTCCATCACCAATTAATAATATTTTAGCAATATTATTATCAAATGATAAACTACAACTTTTATAATCAGTTTTTACTAAATTAGATACACTTTCACATGCTATATTTTTATTCTCATCTAATAACATACTTTCAGTATACTCCTTCTCTGCTAAATCAAGTACCAAATTAGCAGACGATTTCATACTATTTAACCTTGAATTATCAATAACTACTTTCATTGAAGGTATTGCAATAATTAACATAACTGAAACAATCACAGTACAACAAAGTAATTCTAATAATGTAAATGTTCTATATTTTTTCATAATTACTCACCTATATATGTTATTATTGCATGACCATCACCACTCTTACTACAATTTTTCGTTGGTGATGAACTTGTACATGTTGTCGATATAGTTTTTGTTGCAGCATCAGAGGATGCGGTACAGTTATAGCAATACAT
>ERZ779737.2745-NODE-2745-length-11071-cov-4.575708_pt1 | contig 11071 bp, 5 predicted proteins | sample MGYA00511889_ERZ779737 | MGnify/ENA primary metagenome ERZ779737 (study PRJEB29588, sample SAMEA2163575) | human gut metagenome | biome: human gut; feature: human-associated habitat; material: faeces | place: Denmark | collected 2008/2010 ...
TGGTGACCGAGACTGTCGACCTGATCCTCTCCGGCGAGGTAGAGTCGGTAGCCCAGGAGACCCTTTACCAGGATGCCTCCACCTTGCGTCCCGCCCCGAAGATCTTCAAGGAGACCTGCCGGATCGACTGGCATCAGCCGGTTAAGCGGATCTACGACTTTATCCGTGGTTTGGCACCCTATCCGGCGGCTTGGGCGGAACTGGTTAGCCAGTCGGATGGTCATCGGCTGGTATTAAAGCTGTTTGAGACAGAGAAGATTGAGGAACAGCACCAGTTGGCGATCGGTACGTTGCGTACGGACAAGCGTTCCTATCTGGACGTGGCTGTCCCCGACGGTTTCCTGCGCCTGCGCTCAGTCCAGCTGGCAGGCAAGAAACGGATGGACATCGCCAGCTTCCTGAACGGCTTCAAGCAGATTGACACTTATACGATCGACTGATGAGGCCACTCCGCCAGCCGGTTTACGTAATTCTGGGAACGATGTTCCTGTTGTTGGGCGCATTGGGGCTTTTCCTCCCATTGCTCCCAACTACTCCTTTCTGGCTTTTGACCTGCTGGTTTTATTTGCGGGGCTCCAACCGCTTGTATGCCCGTGTCATGCGCAATCCCTATTTCGGGGGATATATGCGTGGTTTCCTCGAAGAAAAAGCCATCCCCTTGCACGGTAAGATCGTGACCGTAGTGGTCATGTGGGGTTCCGCCATTTCCACCTTCCTCTTCCTGGATGTCCATTGGGCGATCAATCTGTTGATCCTGGCGGTCGCCATTGGCGTGACCTGGTATGTCCTCTCTTTCCCGACCGCCAAAGGACGACGGTGACACGTACGTACGTGTAGGGTCTTGCGAACGTATGTGTCGGCGATCACGTACGTACGTGTGAGGCGATACGAACGTACGTATCGGGACAAACAATCTTTGACGTTTAACCGTTATTTTAGACCGCTTATCCGTGTTTTCGCTATTATGTACGAGATTGCGAATAGCTCTGATTGCACGATAATCGATTTCTCCCTATTTTCGTTAGAATAGCTTTTGTTAATGTTAAACCTGATAATTTCATGAAACTATGAGAGGGAGAAAATCTTTACTATTATTGTCTGTCTTTTGCCTGTCAATCGTATCTGCCTGGGCTGAACGAATCGATCTTTCCACGGCCCGTAAGGTGGCTGAGAGTGTAGCGAAAGGGAGTAGCGCCCTGCGTTCCTCCGGTGATTTGTCGTTAGTCTATATGGCGGTCCCTGGACAATCCGGTGCAGCCTTGCGAAGTGGCGTGATGACGGACACCGCCGATTATTTTGTTTTTAATTTCCCGGGAAATAATGGGTTCACCATCGTAGCGGGCGACGATCGTGTGCATCCTATTTTGGATTATTCCCTCGAGGGACAGTTCAATCCGGAGAACCTGCCGGAAAACCTGAGTGCCCATCTGGAATATTATCAAGACCAGATCACCTGGGCAGAGAAGCAGAATATCGAGCCTTCAGCCGATGTCTCTGCCGAGTGGAACCGTTATCTGGACGGTACAGCCTTGCGGAGCGGTGGTGGTGTGTCGCTCGAGACGGCTAAATGGGATCAGGCAAGTCCATATAACGCGATGTGCCCCACGATTAACGGGCAACGTGCCCTGACAGGTTGTGGTGCGACAGCGACCGCTATTATTATGCGATATCATCAATGGCCATTGGGTACCCAAAAAGGAGTATTCGTTCATCCCTTGGCCTCTGAACATCCTGAATGGAGATGTGAGCCCCTGAATTATTCAAGTGGTTATAACTGGAACAGTATGCCTTTGACCATAACGGGCAATAACGCTCCCGAGATCGCCAAGTTAATGTAGCATATTGGGGCTAATATCAATATGGTGTACACGAGGAATGAAAGTTCCTCGAGCGTGAGCGATGCCGCTATGGCATTGAAAAACGTTTTTGATTATAGCTTGACCACACGGGCAGTCCGTCGGGATTTCTATTCGGATGTGGAGTGGGAAAGACTGTTGATTAATGAACTTGATGCCGGCAGGCCGGTATTATATCGTGGAAATACCAAGGAAAATGCCGGTCATTTATTCGTTTGCGACGGTTATGATTCCAACCATTATTTCAGCATAAATTGGGGATGGAGTGGTTACTGTAATGGCTATTTCCTGTTGTCTGCCTTGGGAAATGAGGAGAGCGGAAAATTTTATTATGGGCATTGGATGATGATCGGGGCTAAGAAGAATGAGGGTGAGTCGCCGATTTATGAGTTGCGCTTTGGTGCGGAGCCGGAAAGTAGCCAGTTGCCATTACCTGTAGGCTCGCCATTCGATTTAGGAATGTATTTGTATAATTCTGGTAGCATGGCGGGCGAATTTGATATCAGTGTGGCGATTTACGACTCGTCGACCGGAGAATTGGGCGAACCCATGCTGGAGAATAATGTGAGAATCAATCTTGAGACAAATTATGGATGGTGGAAAGGAAATAATAATCCATTGATGTTTAGGAATGTTATTTTGCGCTCAGAACTTAAGCCGTCTGAGTGTTTGGTGGTTGTCTATTCTCTGGCTGACCGATATGAGTGGCAAATCCTGAAGGGTGCATCAGATAAATTATATGCTTTCGACAAGAATGGTTTAGCCTCTATTGGAGACCACGTTACCTATACCGTAACCTTGCCTTCCGTTGAGGGTGCGACGATCATAAAGGAAGGCTCGACACTCGTTTCCGAAGGAGAGAGTTTCTCTTTTTATATTGATATCCAAAAGGGTTATACCTCAGAGAACATGGTCGTAAAAGCCAATGGCACGATATTGCGGCCTGATGCGACCGGTCGTTATACAATAACAAATATACAGGACAATGTTGTAGTTACCGTGACAGGTGTCGAGGAGAAAAGCCCGGTTGATATTGAGTCTGTCAACACTACTGGTATTAAAGTATGGGCCGCTAATGGCGCTCTCCATATCCAGACTCCAGTGGCGGATAAGGCATACGTTATAGGATTTGATGGTCGTATCCATAAGGCGTTGAATTTACCGGAGGGAGAGACTGTTATCCCTATCTCCTCAGGTGCCTATATTATATCTGTTGGGGGAAAGAATTACAAGGTTAGCTTTTGATCTGTGATTTATAAATGATAGAGTCGTGTCCTCTAATCAAAACGAGGACATGGCTCTTTCCAAATTGTTCGAACAAATATCTAACTAATATGAAAAGAACAAATTTATTTACCCGTATTCTGTTGATCGGGCTTTGCTTTTTGAGTAGCCATGTGATGGCATTGGCCCAAGGCCAGGGAAAAGAACCTGTTCGCATATCGACTCAGGAAGAGTTGCTGGACGTACTTTCCTCACCATTGAGGGCTGGTGAGGAAATAATGGATATCTTTATTGAGAAAGATCTTTTGGTGGATACCGTCGTGGTGATACGGAATACGACACCCATACGAATTCATGGAAACGCTTTTATCCGGGATAAGGGTTTCGGTGAAAGTATCTTTGTGCTGGAATATGGAACGAACTTGACATTGGAGAGTGATATTAATGGTGCGAATGAGGTTTCGAACGCACCGGAGATCGTTGTCCGTGAAGGGGTGACCTTTTGCCTGAATGGGTCGAATATCACGAATGTCACGCACTCAAAAGCCTTAATGGGTATTATTGAGAATGCCGGGACCATGCGAATGAAAGGTGGCAAATTTGGTGAGTACAAAAGTCTTGAAGTCAAATTTGATGTCATTCCCTATTGTTGCTTGAATACAGGGACCTTGACATTGATGGGTGGTAATATTGACGGTACGGTCTCAAATAGGGGTAAGATGATTATTAATCAAAATGCCTCCCAATCCTTTAACGTAAAGAATATCTTGTGCGGCGATACGCCTTTGGAGATCGTCTCTCCATTACATACGAATCTTTCTTTGTCTAAGGGCAATCCGTTGTTGAGCAATTCCGGCTTTAAGAATGGAGAAACCGTGGCGCAAGGCGGTTCGAATTATCAGTTGACGGAATCGGACCGGGAGCATTTGGTTTTTAGAGGAACCAATATCGTGACAGAGTTGTCTGGAAATCAAATCCGTATCAAGAGTGGAGGTAGTGGTATCATTATCGTGCAATTTGATCTTCAGGCCTTGATTGATCAGGCAACCGGTACGGCTCAATCACCAACCCTTATCACGGTTCCTGAGGAGGGTATCTCGCTTTCAAAGACGGTTACGATCAAGGATAAGCATGTGAAGATCACCGGCGGGAAGATCACGGCTGATTTTTCGGAAACGAAATGGTTGAAGATGTTTGTGGTAGAGTCCGGAAGCCTCACGCTGGAGGATATTACCTTGGATGGTAATAGGGGTGAGAAACTGACTACTCCGGCAGAGGAAACTTGTACCTTTATTCACCAAAAGGGTGGAGTTTGTCATTTGAACAACGGTGTCCGGATGACCAACGCCTTTGGGCATTGGGATTACCTGAACGCATTGATCCTGCAAAAAGGAACAACTTACGTGCACGATGGTTGCTTCATCAGCGATAATATCTGCCTGTTGGGTGGTTGTGTCTATGTCGACAAAGAGGCCATAATCGTGATGGATGGTGGATTTATTGTGGGGAATAATCCTTATTCTAACCAATTTGTTTATGGTGGGGTCTATGTAGCTGGTCAGTTGGATTTTTACGGTGGTGAAATCTCGCATCATATGGACAGTAATATCAGTATCGCCGGAGTTGTCAATTATGGAAGTGCGGCTACCAATAAAAATATTTTCTCCGAGAGTATGATGTTCCACAAGGGAGGTGTCTTCAACATGAATCGCCCCTTGACTTACAATGTGACATTGACTTTCGACGAGAAGGTGCAACCGGGTGATGTTCTGGTACGAGCCAATGGTTATCAGTTGACGGAGAGTGACCTTGGGCACTTTAAGTTACCCGAAGGATATCGTTTGGAGAAGAAAGACAATACCTTTGTATTGGCTAAAGCAGGCGTGAGCGGTATCTCAACCCTTCAGGAATTGATCGACGCTATCGATAAGGCACCAGCCGGTACGGCTACAGCTCCAACGGTGTTGAATATTGTCAAGGCCATTCCAGTCACCCAGACGATTATAATCAAGAACAAACATATCAAATTGGCTGGCGAAAACTTAACTTTCAATAATGGTGCGACAGGCAATATCCGTTTCTTTAGTTTGGAGGATACCGCCAGCCTTACGATCGAGAAGGCGACCTTGAATGGCACGGTTGCTGGAGCAAGCCATTATTGTTCCTTCTTCCATGTCAGTAACCAGTCGACCCTCAATTTAAGCTGGGTGACGATGAAAGGCGCGAACAGCGACATTGAGAATTGGGCATTGCTTACGATACTGGGAACCTGCAACGCGGAATTTACCTCATTCCATAATAATACGGGCAATGGGCTTATTTATATAGGTTCCAATGCGACCTGTCATTTTAATGGGGCGGAGATGAATATCGCTGGCAACAACTGTATCGTCGGGAACACGGTCTATCCTTTGATCTATAATTACGGCCTGTTGAATTATGAGGGTGGATCGTTGACTAACAACGTGGCTGTTCCTTTCGTGAATTATGGGGAGATGAACTTGGGCAAGGGCCTGATGGTATCGAATCCACTTTGGAATTATAATATTGAGAATGCCGCATTGGTTTACGGTAGCCTGACAATTGATGGCGGTAATTTCCAGGATGATATTTATCTTGGAAAAAAGACAGGTAAAGGTTGTGTTACCATTTGTGAAATGGTTAGTAACAACCAGTTGACCCTGGTTTGTCCGGATGCGGAGGATGGCTGGGTCGCTATTAAAGGCGGAAAGGGCTATAAACTAACCGAAGCGGACCTGAGGAGGATTATTTTGGCTAACGACTTGTCGAAGGAATATATGCTGGCTTTGGAAAACAATACCCTTGTATTAAGGGCATTGGCCGGTCAAAAGTATAATGTGACTGTCGGGAGCTGCCTGAACGGTACGCTGAAAAGTGACAAGAGCCAGGCGGCAAAAGGCGAGGTGGTAACGATTACCGCTACACCCGCGGCAGGTTATAAACTTTATGCGGACCAGCTTTGCTACAACCATTATTACCAGTTGCAGGCAACTGCCGACAAGAATGTCTTCACCTTTAATATGCCTTCGACACATGCGCACGTAGAGGCGGAATTCATTCCAGAGAAAAGCAACATTACGCCTCCGGACACAACTCTGTTTACCCCTGATGACGGAGTTTCTCCGGCCCCAGGAATTGGTAATCTTGATTCCTTGATCATTATCCTTGGTGGTGATCCGGATCTCGAGATCGATGCTAAACCTGTTGATGAAAACGATTTGCCGGGAGAGATGCGTGATGCCATTGACCGGGAAACGACAAAGGGAAGTGAGTTGATCGGTTCGTTGGAAGAATTGATTTCCCGTCTTGATAGCAAAGGAAACGCGGAGACATTATATAAGATCCCGTCAGGCAAGGTCCGTCTGACCTTCTTTATCAAGTCCTCTAATTTACGGGCCGCTGGCGGACAATATTATATCTTGTGCTATTCGCAAGGAGAGGTCAGCACGATCATTCCGGAATACGATCCGGAGAGCCGGACCGTAACTTTCGAGACCGATCGCATGGGCATTTTCTCCGTGCTTTACGGACAGCCCGCTACCGCAAACGAGAGGATTACTGATGGAAAAGCGTTTATCCAGGTCGTAACGAATGGCGACCGGATCGAGATCCATAACTTGCCGACCGGTATCCCTTATCAGATATTTGATTTCTCCGGCCGTATGGTTTATGGTGGCATCGGTAATGGTGGCATCCTTTCCTGGAATCCCGCAACTAAAGGCGCCTACATTATATATATTGAAGGAAAGAGCTATAAGATTAGCTTCTGATTCGTGATTTATTAGAAAAAGAGCCGTGTTTTCAATGAGAATACGGTTCTTTTTTTGATGTATGCTCGGCATGAGTATTAGCTAACGGGTGCAAGTCCCTAATGAGCCCTAATAGCGGGAATCATACAGCCCAAAGCAAGGGTGTCCATCGCGAGTTGGAATCTGAAAGAAGCTTGCGGCAAACATCTGGTCTGACGGACAGAAACTTCATATAAGGCATAAGACTGTGGGTAAGGTTGCATCACAAATCAAAGCCCTATAGCTATTCGGAACAGTCAATGTAAATGAAGCAGACATAAGATGGAAAGTTAATACCCTTATCCGAGGAGGTCTCACGGACGCATGATAATAGTGAAAAAAATCGAAATCAGCGGAGTAAAGCTTGTCGTGAGAAGTCAGCAGATGTCATAGTAGCAAACGTGTCGATGAGTTTGTGAAGGACTGAACCTAATAATTAAACGATAGTAATTGAGACATACCTAATGAGAGAACGAATGCAGAAAACATTATCCAAAGTTAATGGCTGCCCTCAAAGAGACAGGTCGGAAACCGAATGGTATGGGGGAGTGCAGACTTTCATGTGGATGTGTGAAGACAACATCGTGGAAGTACCATTCGACAAGGAACACCTCTTCGAGCAAATCCTGAGTCCTGCCAATCTTAATCGAGCCTATAAGGCAGTGATTGGTAACAAGGGCTGTGGCGGTATCGACAAGATGTCATGTGAACAATTGTTTTCATGGCTATCAGCCAATAAAGATGCGCTCATCCGTTCCTTGATGGACGGTTCTTACCGTCCGAACCCCGTCAAAAGGGTAGAAATCCCGAAGGACAATGGCAAGATGCGTCTTTTAGGAATCCCCACTGTGGTAGACCGTATGGTGCAACAAGCCATTAACCAGGTTCTGACCCCTATCTATGAGTGCCAATTCTCGAGGAGCAGCTACGGCTTCCGTCCAAGAAGAGGTTGTCATGACGCACTGCGAGGGGCGCAAGAAATAATCAATGCAGGCTACATATATGTAGTAGACCTTGACCTCGAGCGCTTCTTTGATACCGTTAATCATAGCAAACTCATAGAAATCCTCAGCCGTACTATTAAAGACGGCAGAGTTGTCAGTCTAATACACAAATATCTCCGAAGCGGTGTAATGAATAAAGGTCTGTTCGAAGCGAGCGAGGAAGGAACTCCCCAAGGAGGACCACTAAGTCCTTTGTTGAGTAATATTATGCTTAATGAGTTGGACAAGGAACTCGAACGTAGAGGACTTCCTTTTGTCCGCTATGCCGATGACTCGATGATATTCTGTAAGTCCAAAAGGGCGGCAAGAAGAGTCAAGGAGTCCATAACCCGATATATAGAGGGAACTTTATATCTCAAAGTCAACAAGGAAAAGACTGTAGTGTCGTATGTCCAAGGAGTTAAGTATCTCGGTTACTCCTTTTATGTAATGAAAGGCAAATGCCGCCTCACCGTGCATCCGAAATCCAAAGCCAAGATGAAATCAAGACTCAAAGAACTGACGAATCGTAACAACGGATGGGGATACGCTAAGAGGAAGCAGAAGCTGAAAGAATACATACGTGGATGGATTGGATACTATCATCTTGCCGATATGAAACGTTTTCTTCTTGATATAGATGAGTGGTTAAGACGGAGAATACGTATGTGTATATGGAAAGCTTGGAAGAAACCCAAGACCAAGGTGGCAAACCTCATTAAATGTGGTATTGAAAAATACAAGGCATGGGAATGGGGTAACACCCGCAAAGGTTATTGGCGTATTGCTGATAGTCCTATATTGAAGGTGGCGATAAATAAGGACAGCCTGCGAAAGGCAGGATATCCTACCTTAATGGGCTCGTATCTCGAATGGTACCCAAAATAGGAACCGCCGTATGCCGAACGGCACGTACGGTGGTGTGAGAGGTCGGTAAACATGAAAATAGGAGATAAACACCTATGATTAGTGTTTACCTCCTACTCGATTTTGGAATGATTCCATTCCTTTTTTATTCCTGTTTCTCTATTATCGTATTTGGACAAGGCGGTCATGAATCTGTAACAAACTGGATTCTTATGTCCAAACGATGGGCATTATTAGCTCCTGATAACAGGCATCGTCAGGTATTAACAATGCCTGTTGTTAATACCTGACGATTCAGTCCTTGCTTTATGAGGAACAATTGGGATTATTGTGACTCCTTTTATTTCTCACGGAATTGAAAAGTATGTGTTCCCGAGGTGAGATCGATTGTCTTTTGGTCGGAATGGATATTTTCCGGGATAGTCAAGGTCGCGGAGCAACCTGCCGGAATGGTTACTTGGTAATTGATCCGCTTGCCCCGTTTTTCCCATGAGGAGATAATTTCACCATAAGGGCTTTTATGCGAGGCGGTGAAAGATTTCAAGTCGGTTGGGAAATAGGGACGCAACAAGGTATGCTTGAATCCCGGCTGACGCTCATCTGGATAGATGCCGCCTAAACCTTTGTGAAGCCAGGCGACTACTTCGGCGAACATGATATGGTTGTCGGAAATATCACGGGTGGCTTTCAAGTCCCAGTTTTCAAGGAAAGTTGTCGCCCCGTTTTTGATCCACCAGCCCCACGAAGGATAGCTGTCTTGAGTGGCGAGCCGATAGGCTATCTCGTCGTAACCGTTGGCCGATAAGGCGTTGAGGATCGCTTTCGTGCCCAGCACGCCTACGTCAAGATGATAGTTGTCCGCCTTCACCTTCTCGGCCAGGTTTTGGGCAACCTTGGCTTTAGCTTGTTCCGGAACGATTCCCCAATAGAGTGGGACAGACAGTTCGGTTTGCGTGCCTGAAGCATAGAGTCCCTTTTCCTCATCAAGATACTTCTCGTTGATGGCTTGTTTGATCTGCTCCGCCAGTTGGCTGTAATGATTGTGATCGTTAGTTTTCCCGAACAGTTGTGCCGCCTTGGCCAGGATTTGTGCGTCAACATAAAAGTAGACCGATGAGGTGAGCTCTTTTGACGATTTGGACCGGACAGGCACCCAGTCGCCTCGTCCAAAGGTGGTCAGGTGGCCCACGCTGATCCGGTCGACATAGTCGACGTAACGTTTGATGTTGTTGTAGCAACTTTCCAAAGCGTGGTGATCGCCGTAAAAGAGATAAAGGTTCCACGGAATGAGAGCGATGGTGCTGGTCCAGTCAGTACCGTTGTCGGTTCCGTAACCCCAGCCCCAAGTCGGGATGATATCAGGTAATACGCCATTGGGTTGTTGCTCATCCTGGTGATCCGCCAGCCATTTCTCATAGATCGTGATGCCATCGTAGTTGTAAAGGCCTGTTTCGATTGCGAAATGACCATCGCCTGTCCAGCCGTTCTTCTCGCGTTGTGGACAGTCGGTCGGATAACCCATGAGATTGGAGGTGTAGGCGGCCAATCCCGCTGCCCAGATCCGGTTGATCAGTGAGTCGGACGAATGGATCAAACCTGTTTGCGGAACGTCACTGTGAGTGACATAGGCGGTCAGGTTTTCCGGTTTCATCTCATATGGGCGGTTTGTTGTCACCTCTACATAACGGAATCCCTTATAATTAAACTTGGGGCAGAAATCGACGGCTTGTCCCTCGGCTAGCGTGATCAGATCCGTCTGGAATGGATCATCGGCGCCGCCTTTAAAATAGACATCGATATTGGAGAGATCCACTCGTCCATTATCGTAAAGGCGTTCGCCATGTTTCAGGCGAACCAGACCATTCTTCCAGCCTGCTTTCATTTTTAGGTGGGTAATGCCGGCGAAATTGCGACCGAAGTCATAAACGTAGGTCGTGTCGTCGATTTGGCGTACGTTAACGGGTTGGAGAGTCTCGATTGTCCGGATGGGACGAAGCTGTTGGGCAACAATCTTTTCGGCGGGTGCCTGCCTGAAGGAGGCATTAGACCATTTCCCGTCGTCGAAGCCCGGCTGGCACCAGTCGGGTTGTTCCAGTCGGTAGTCGTAATGCTCCGCGGTATAGATGCTGTTCAGGCGTAAGGGACCATCGGCGGTTTTCCAGCTCCGGTCGGTCGAGATGACCGCCTCACTGCCATCCTCGTATTCAATTCTCAAATCCATGCAGAAAGCCGGCCGGTTGCGCCAACCGGCCTTATCGAAATCCCAGACCGCTTTCGACTGGTGATTGTACCAGCCATTCCCGAGGATAACACCGATGGCGTTCGCTCCTTG
>ERZ779737.2746-NODE-2746-length-11069-cov-4.559197_pt1 | contig 11069 bp, 8 predicted proteins | sample MGYA00511889_ERZ779737 | MGnify/ENA primary metagenome ERZ779737 (study PRJEB29588, sample SAMEA2163575) | human gut metagenome | biome: human gut; feature: human-associated habitat; material: faeces | place: Denmark | collected 2008/2010 ...
ACCTGATAGATATACTGCATCTGATGCTTCTTTCTGGCGTCCATCGATCTCCGGAGAATCTGAAATTCTTTAATTTCTTCCTCCCTGATATGTAACTGCTTTGCTGCTGCCCGCCGGACAATTCATTCGGCAAATGCCGCAGACGGTTTTCTAAACCCAAGGTATTTACTAATTCCTTGAAAAATTCCTTATCCGGCACTTTTCCGTCCAATTCTACCGGAAGTGTCATATTTTCCTCCACATTTAACACCGGCACCAGATTAAAGAACTGATAAATAAGTCCTACCTGACGGCGGCGAAAAATTGCGAGCTTATCATCACTTAGCTGATAAATGTCCTCATTTTCAATAAATACCTTACCGCTCGTCGGACGGTCAACACCGCCCAGCATATGCATTAAGGTTGATTTTCCGCTTCCGGAGCTTCCTACAATTGCCACAAATTCTCCCTGTTCTACCGAAAATGATACCCCATTTACAGCATATACCTGATTTTCAGAGCTGCCATATATCTTCGTCACCTGTTCTGTTCGTAATATTTCCATACTGAATCCTGTCCTTTCCTGTTATTTGCTTTTACCTTAGCAAAGCAAAATGACATTTTAGTGACATTTCAGAAATTTTATTAGAAATGTGGTTCCCTGACCCACTTCAGATTCTACCGTTAAAGACCCGTTTCCACGCTTGATAATCTCCTGTGCCAATGCCAGTCCGATTCCGACACTGTCCTCCTTTGCGGCAGAACTGCGATAAAAGCGTTCAAATATATGCTTCTGTTCTTCCATGGAGATTCCGCAGCCATAATCCCGTATCCGCACTCCGGTATAGACCTGATTATCCTCTACCGTTATTTGTATTTCGCTCTTTGCAGGACTGTGTTCAATGGCATTCTTTATCAGATTGATGAATGCTTCCTGAAGCCAGCGTTCATCACCGCGGATAACTGCCTGCATTTCTCCCGATACCTGAATGGAAATCTCCTTCCATTCGGCTAACAGTGCAACCTTATCGATTGCCTGTTCCAGCAATTGTTGAATCCGGATTTCCTCCTCTTTTAATTCCACTACGCCCGCATCCAGTCTGGATAGCTTTAAAAGCACTTGTACCAGCCAGTTAACCGAAGTCAACTGCCTGGTAATCTCTGCTAAGAACTGTCTTCGTGTTCCTTCCTCCATATGGGTACTTTCTGCCATATTATCAAGCAATATAAGACAGGAGGTAAGCGGGGTTTTTAGCTGATGCGATATATCCGATACCGAATCCGATAATGCCCGCTTCTGTTTCTTTGATAATTCCGCGGTTTCCCGCAGCATAACCGTAATCTTATACAGCTCATTTTTCAGCTCGCTTAATTCCTCTTCTTCATTTTCATCCAGCGGAATCTGATATACCCCTTGTTCAATTCTCCGGATATACTGCACAAATTCATCAACCTTCTGATTCCGCCGTCTCTGATATAGAAACACTCCCACCAATATTCCCATATCCACTATAAGCCAAAGCAGGTTACCTGCTGTCTGCAACCGTCTTTGTATCTGCTCTGCCTGTATTCCCGGCATGGTATCGGAAAGAATCCCGTACCTCTGCAGCAGTTCTCTTCCCGCTTGAAGCTCGTCCCCATTTTCTGCTGCCGTATCATCATTTAACACCTGTATCCACCGGGCAGTATCTACCTCCGGATACTGCTCCGTAACCATCGTCATAAGTGCTGCAACCTGCCGGTAATATAGCTTCGATAATTGCTGTCTGGTAACTGTCACCCCTATATTCCACGCAAGCAGACCGACCAGCATACATATCACAATTCCCAGTATTGTCTTTTGAAAATCTTTGTTCTTTCTACTCATCCGCTATTCCTTTTCAATGCGGTAGCCCATACCTCTTACTGTCCGAATAATTTCACCGTCTTTATCTCCGATTTTTTCCCGCAGACGTTTCATTGTGACAGTCAGGGTATTATCATTTACAAAATTGCCTACGTTGTCCCAGATACCTGCCAATATCTCTTCTCTTGTAAAGAGCTTACCCATATGGCTCATCATGCTGCTTAATATCTTATATTCCAGCTTTGTCAGATTTACCGGTTCTCCATGACTGTAGACAATTCCGTTTTGCGTATCCAACTTTATGAACCTGCACTGAAGCATCTGACTGGCCTTTCCATGCCTTCGCAGCACATTCTGGATTCTGGACATTAATTCCCGATTTCGGAACGGTTTTTGGATATAATCGTCTGCTCCCAGTTCAAAGCCCTGCACTACATCATTTTCTTCTTCTCTGGCAGTTAAAAATATAATAGGGGTATCCTGCATCTTTTTCATTCGCCTGCATAGCTCATATCCGTCACCATCCGGCAAATTAATATCCAGCAGCACCAAATCAAAGGCTTCCTGACTATATTTTTCCCATGCCTCCTGACAGGATTTTGCTATCGCATAGGTATATCCCTCTTCCTTTAGCAGATAGCTTACTCCCATCCGAATGCTTTCACTGTCCTCCACAAGCAATAGCTTCATATCTATTTCCCTTCAAAACGGGCTGCCACATCCTTCAGATTCTTAATAATCGGCAAATGCTGTGGACACGCCCGTTCACATTGTCCACAGGCAACACAGTCACTTGCTTTGCCGAAGTTATGCGTAAGTCTGTCATAATATTCTCCCTGTGGTGTCCATTGCTTATCCTTTGTTTCCTGCATATCTGCATTATAGAGTGAGAAGTATTTCGGAATTGCAATCTTCTTCGGGCAGCCATCCGTACAGTAAAAACAGCCGGTACAAGGAATTGCAATATTGGAATTAATTACGTCTGTCACCTGCTGTACAAGTGCCTGCTCCTCCTTGGTTAACGGCTCAAAATTCATCATATAGCCTGTATTATCTAAAAGCTGCTCCATATTACTCATACCGCTTAATACCATAAATACTCCGTCTAAGCTGGCAGCAAACCGAACTGCCCAGGATGGAATCGACCAATCCGGATGATAGTCCTTTAACAGCTTTTCTGCCGCTTCCGGTATATTTGCCAAGGTTCCGCCCTTTACCGGCTCCATAACAATTACCGGCTTTTTATGCTTTACCGCTACCTCATAGCACTTTCTGGACTGGATGCCTTCACTTTCCCAATCCAGATAATTAATCTGAAGCTGTACAAATTCCACCTCCGGATGCTCCGTCAATACCTTATCCAATAAGTCTGCATTATCATGGAAGGAAAAGCCTGCTTTTTTTATCAAGCCCTGTTGCTTTTTCTCCTTAAGCCATGTAAAACAATCCAGTTCCTGATATGCCTTGTAGTGATCCTGTCCAACATCATGGAGTAAATAGTAATCAAAATATCCGACACCGGTCTTTCTTAACTGTTCCTGAAATATCCGGTCACGGTCTTCCTTGGATTTCAAAAAGCCTGCGTGCAGCTTCGTCGCCAAGGTATAGCTGTCTCTCGGATGCCGCTCTACCAATGCATACTTTGCTGCTTCTTCACTCTTAAAGCCGCAATACATCCATGCCGTATCAAAATAAGTAAACCCACGCTCCATAAAGGCATCTACCATTTGACAGGTCTGTTCCAAATCAATCTTTGATGGGTCTTCTGCATCCAGTAACGGAAGACGCATTAATCCAAATCCTAATTTTTTTGTACTCATAGTTTTACTTCCCTTATTTATACCCTATTTATGCTTTTATAGTTGCATAATAATTTCTCTGGCTACCGCTTCTTCAATCGGAGTTGCAAATACTCCGGGTGCAAATTCAACAACATTCCCGATTCCCTTTTGAATTACAAACCGAAGTCTGCCATCCCGCACCTTCTTGTCTGTATATAGCTTCTTTACTAATGCTTCCCGATTAATATAATCCGGGATTGCAGTCGGAAGGCCTGCCTTTTTCAATACACGTATCACCGCCTGCTTTTCCTCCTCAGTTACATATCCGAGTCTTTGTGCCAGCTCTGCTTCCGCAACCAGTCCGATTGCCACAGCTTCTCCGTGAAGCAGCTTATAATCACTGACTGTTTCGATGGCACGTCCCACCGTATGTCCGAGATTTAACACCTCCCGCAAGCCGCTTTCCCGCTCATCCTTCATTACAACCTGATATTTTATCCTGCAATTCACCTCTGCAATATGCTCACAGACCTCTCGTTCTCCTGCCAGAGCCTGCTCCATATGTGCATCCAGATATTGAAAAAATTCACCATCCGCTAATATACCATGCTTAATCGTTTCTGCCATACCACTGGATACCTCCCGCCTTGGCAGCGTTTTCCATGTCGCTATATCCAGATATACCTTTTCCGGCTGATTAAAGATTCCGATTAAGTTCGTTGCCAGCGGGGTGTCCACCGCCGTCTTTCCACCTACAGACGCATCTGCCGCTGCAAGAAGCGTTGTCGCATAATTAATAAACGGAACACCTCTGCCATAGGTTCCTGCAATAAAACCGGCCAAATCTGTTACAACACCGCCGCCTACTGCCAGAATACAGCAATCCCGCCGATACCCCTTTGCCAGCATGGCATCCTCAATTTCTTCCTTTGTCTTTCTTGTCTTACTCTTTTCCCCTGCCGGAAACGAAAACAAATCCGCCTCATAGCCGGCATCCAGCAACCGCTGATATATCTGCTTTCCATACAGCTCCTTTACAATACTGTCTGTAATAACCGCAAACTTATGAATGTTGCCTACCAGCCCTTGCTGAAGGTCCTGTATTACCTTCTCCTCCAAGCCAAAGCCTACCTCTATCTCGTAGCTGTTATCTACAACCTTCTTTAGTTCCACACAAAATGTACTCATGTCTCATTCCTCCATTGATGCGTATTGTATTAGTTCTGTGTCATAGCTGTGTCTATATCTTCCTTTACTTCCTTTTGGAGAATTTCTACGCGTTCCAGCCCGGTTTCCGTCTGAATCCATCGGGTTATCGTTGATTGCTCCTCCTCACTTAACGGCTCCGGCACTTCCGCTACCACCATCACATAATCGCCCTCTGTATCTGACATAATACCACAACTGCAAGCCTTAATTTCCGTAAAAATGGTCTGTGCTTTTTGTGCCAGCATCTGACAATCCGTCACCTGATTCTGTGCAGTTTCGAATCCCTTTAATTCCTTTTCCAGTGTTTCCACCTGTCCTTGAGATTCTTCCAGCTCCTTTTGCAGCTCAGAAATACGATTCTCCTGCACCGCAATGGTAATCTTATCGGCATCCTCACCGGTTGTATCCTCAATCATGGAATTTTGCGTCACTCTAAGCGAATATCCCTCCAGATTATACTTTGGCAATTCCTTTTCCAGTGCGGCAACCGCATCCTCTGAAATAGGAGTTCCTACCAAGGATACCGCAATCTCTTTTTCCTGCTTGTTCACATTGCTCTGTACCACCTGTGCATCCGGGAAGGAAAATTCCTCACTTAAATAACTTGATACATTTCTTTCCATTACCGAATCCCGAACCGTTACCATTCCAATGTAAACACTCGGTATAATCGTAATTACCGTAATCAGAATGATTGCACGATTTATCCGCTTCTGCTGTTTCGGACTGATAAATTTATGCCTTGGTGCTCCCAGAATCAATGCAATGAAAGCAGACGAAAGCATAATGAATAATGTATTAATTAGAAAGAGATAAAATGCTCCAAACAAAAACTGCGGTTGCAGGGTTGCAATTCCATAGCCGGCTGTACAAAGCGGCGGCATTAATGCCGTTGCGATGGCTACGCCCGGAATCACATTTCCTTTTTTCTGTCTGGTATTTCCTATCATTCCTGCAATACCACCAAACAATGCAATCAATACATCCCAAAGCGTTGGGCTGGTTCTTGCAATCATTTCAGAGGTCGGTGTCTCCAACGGGCTAATCAGAAAATATAACGTAGATGCCGCCAGACTGATTGCGACCTGCGTTCCGAAGCGGATTAACGACTTCTTTAGCAATGGCAAATCCCGAACCGCCAAGGAGTATCCCATGGTTATAATACCGCTCATCAACGGAGATATTAACATTGCACCGATAATGACCGCTGTGGAATTGACATTAAGCCCTATGGAAGCAATCAATGCCGCCATCATCAGAATCCACATATTGGCTCCATGGATAACGGTATTTTCCTCCATCATTTCATCGATTTCTTCATAACTCATCATATCATCGCGAATATTAAAGACATCATGAAAATATTTGCGTATTCCGCTTCTGGTTTCTTTTATTCCCTCTATGGTATCCTGTTCCCTTTTATCCATGATATATCATCCTCTTTCCTGTTCTTCTACAAATATAATATAAACCATAGCTTTTTACAACCTTCCGGCATACCAAACTAATACGGTGTACTTGCCGTTTTGTTCATAAAATCCAGCACCTGCTGCTTTTCTTCCGCATCTGTAATCACCGCCGGCTGCCAGTTATTCATATCCCCCACAAAGACATAGCAGGGTATAACGGTCTCACTGACATTAATTAATGTTACTTCACCGGTTTTCTTATTTTTCTCTAACGTCAAGGTCTGGTTATATATAATCGTCCGATTCTCCGGGTGACGGTTTCCGCCAAAGACAAAATTTCCTAACGAATACAGAATCGTTACACCCTGATAGCTTTCCATCGGCTGTAATACGTGCGGATGGTCGCCTACCACCAAATCGGCTCCTTCATCTACCAGCCGGTGACACGCCCGAATCTTCCAATCCTCCGGAGTATGGATGCCCTCGGTTCCGCCATGGAAATAAACGACCTGATAATCACTGTTTTCTTTTGCAGTCTCCAAATCCGACAGCAGCAACGACACTGCACTCTCTCCGTACATACTTCCAAATACAAATGCAATCCGAAATCCGTCTGTTTCACGGTACACTACCGTTCCATGCTCTCCCCATGACACCCCTGCCGCATCTAGGGCAGCCTTGGTATCTTCATAGCCCTGTGTTCCGTAATCACGAATATGGTTATTATCAATCGAAACTATATCGATTCCTCCGGTATGCAGAATCTCTGCATAGCGTGCAGGACTTCGGAACCAATATGCCCGAAAGTTATACTCCGGTATCGGCTCTCCTGCCGCTTCTGCTGAGGATACCGCTGCCGCATATTCCTCCTCCGCCTGAAGCTGTCCCTTGTCGGAAATACCTAAGGACCTATTATCGGAAAATACATTTTCACAATTTCCTACCGTAATCGTATCGTTTTGGAACCGGTCACGTACGTTTGCCAGAAAATATTCCGGTGCTTCCCGCTCCGCGACCTCATGAAAGCTGTTGGCATATTCCTGCCCCTCATTGGTTGCCAGTAATAAATCCCCCACAAAATTCATTGTAATTTCAAATTCCTCGGTTTCACATTCCGTTGTAGAAGCCTGCGTTGTTTTACTTGTGCTTTCCGTTTCACTTTCAAGAGCAATATCTGTGGATAGGTGTTCATTTGTTGCAGACTCGTCCGTCCATGGCTGCATTCCTGCACATCCGGAAAGCAGCCATATCCCTGCCATACCTATTATTCCTGCTATTTTTATTCGCTGCTTCATATGCCTACCCTCACTTCTCCGAACCCCACGATTCCTTATTAATTCTATTATACTTTAAAATAATGAAAAAAGCACTCTAATCCTGAGTGCTTTTTATTTTACCCTTGAACTACAAGGCTTTCATTCATGAGACATCGGGGACTCGAACCCCGGACAACTTGATTAAAAGTCAAGTGCTCTACCACCTGAGCTAATATCCCATATCCTATTCAATTCCCGCAAAGCATACGCTTTGAGCTGGGCTAGCTGGATTCGAACCAGCGAGATGCAGGAGTCAAAGTCCTGTGCCTTACCGCTTGGCGATAGCCCATTAGTAAGTATTGTCTACAGGTACATGCCTACGGCTTTGCCCCTAACAGGGTGGATAGAGGGACTCGAACCCTCGGCCTCCAGAGCCACAATCTGGCGCGCTAGCCAACTGCGCCATACCCACCATACAACGAATAATATAAAAGAAAAGGGTAACAACCCTTTCAATGTGCCCGAAGGGATTCGAACCCCCGACCCACGGCTTAGAAGGCCGTTGCTCTATCCAACTGAGCTACGGACACAGACAGTACAATTGCACCGACGAATGATATTGTATCGTATCGCGGCACAATTGTCAACAGTATTTTTACAAAAAACGCCTTGTCAGAGCAGTAAACTACGGCATCTGTTAAAGCAGGCAAAGATCTCCTGTCTTCTGGGCATCGCAAAGTTTCCCTGCCCATAGCTCCGGCTTTCCACCGCGTCGGGACCCTGCTCCTCCAACAGCTTCCACAAAAGCTCCACAACCTCCCTGAGCGTCCTTCTGCCGTCAAAAAGATGCGTGCCCGCATACTGCAAAAGACAGCCCAGCGCGTTCACCTGCTCCGTGTCCGCAAGCTGCTCCACATACCGGAGATCGATCGTCTCCTTCTGCAACAGGATTCCTTCCATTCCAAGGGTCTTGATCTTCAATCTCTCGTCCCCGAAAAGGCGCCTGTTTTCCTTTATTTTACGGTCAAATACCGGCATAACGCAGGGCATTGGCGGCTGCTTTGGTATGGGGAACGCCTCCGCCTCCCTCTTTGCAAGCTCCGTGATATCCACCGGCCGATACTGATCCATCTGGATGATCCTGTCCGCCTTATGGAAGTAGGAGCCGGAGCTGCCTGCCACCAGAATGGTGGAAACGCCCTGTTCCTCATAGAGGGGGCGTACCCTTTCAAGGAAGGGAACGATGGGCTCCTTGTCCCTGCTGATCACACGCTGCATCAGCTCATCCCGCACCATAAAATTGGTTGCGCTGGTGTCCTCATCAATCAAAAGCAGGCTGCTGCCCGCCTCACATGCCTCGATCACATTTGCCGCCTGAGAGGTACTGCCGCTGGCGTCCTCGGAGTAAAAGGCGTGGGTGTCCTTGCCTCCGGGAAGGTTTGTGATGAACATGGAAATGTCCACATTGCGGATGCTTCTTCCGTCCTCGGCGCGGATTTTGACCGCTGACTCCTCCGTCATCACATACTCTCTGCCGTCCCCGGCAATATGGTCGTAGACGCCCCTCTCGATTGCCTCCAGAAGGGTGGACTTTCCGTGGTAGCCGCCGCCTGCGATCATGGTGATTCCCTGCGGGATTCCCATTCCCCTCAGCTTTCCCCGGTGCGGCAGGGCAAGCTCCACCGCAAGGCTCTCCGGCGCCTGAAACAGGACCGCGTCCTTCATGGGGCGCTGTGAGACGCCGGACTCTCTGGGTAGCACGGAGCCGTCCGCCACGAACACCACCAGCCCGCGCTCCTTCATCTGCTGCCGGATCGCCCGCTGATCATCCGCAAGCTGTGCGTTTTTCTCCAGAATCTCATGCTTTAAATTGCGATACAGAAAGGATTTTTCCACACACGCCGGCAAAAACTCAAACAGAATCTTCCGCAGCTCACCGGAGTTGACGGTTCTGCCGTTCGCCGGGAAGCCAATCTCCATGCGCACCTCGATGCTGCCGTCCTGCCCTGTGATCCGGCAGGCGGTTCTCTCCAGAATCTCCTGTCCGCAGCGGCTTACGCTCATCAGACCGCTCTTGCCCGATCCGCGTGCTTTAAAGGAAAAGGCATCAATCTGCCTTGCAAACTGCCTCAGAAGATAATCCTGCAGCATGATGCGTCTGTGTTTCTCCCCGTAAAGCTCCTGCGGAAAGCCCGCCGTCTTTCCCGGAATCCGCAGACTCACCTTGGACGGCGCCGCGAAGGGATCTCCCTGCACATGGTCGATGGACAGCACATAGCCCGGAAATCCGTATTCTCCCTTGGTATCCTTGTATGCCGGATAGCCCCTGTGATCGATCCGCTCCAGCAACGCCCTCAATTCATCCGCACGTTTCATCTTCTCCTCGTCCTTTCCTGTTTTTCCTGCTGTATTTTACAGTTCGTTGCCGTTCTTCTTTCCCTCCACAAAGGCAAGGGCGTTGTCCATGGTGGTCTGGCTGATCGCCTGCAGCGCCTCGTAGGTGAAAAAGCCCTGATGGGAGGTCACGCACACATTGGGGAAGGACAAAAGCCTTGCGGTGGTAGAATGCTCCAGAATCTCATCGGAACGGTCCTCGAATACGTTCGGGGTTTCCTCCTCGTATACGTCAAGGCCGACGCCGAAGAATTTTCTTGCACGGATTCCCTCGATCAGGTCGTCTGTCTTTACCAGACCTCCGCGGGACGTATTGACCAGGATCACGCCGTCTTTCATCTTGTCGATGTTCGCTTTGCAGATGATCTTCTCGTTCTCCGGCGTCAGATTGCAGTGCAGCGACACTACGTCCGACTGCGCAAGCAGCGTATCCAGATCAACGTACTCGCCGATGGCGCGCCCGGCGTCGTTCGGATAGACGTCATATGCCAGAACGTGCATGCCCATCGCCCGCGCGATGCGGCCCTCCGCCTGGCCGATGCGGCCAAAGCCGATGATGCCGATGGTCTTGCCCTCCAGCTCGATGAGCGGATAGTCCCAATAGCACCAGTCGGGATTCGAGGCCCAATTGCCCGCATGGACAGACGCGCTGTGATGGCCGATATGGTGGCAGATCTCCAGCAGAAGGGCGATGGAATACTGGCTGACCGAGGCCGTGCCGTAGGTCGGCACATTCACGACCGGAATGCCCTTTTCCCGTGCGTACTGATAATCCACAATGTTGTAGCCCGTCGCAAGAACCGCGATCAGCCGGATATTCGGGCACGCGTTGATCGTCGCGCGGGAGATCGGCGTTTTGTTCATGACCACGATCTCCGCGTCGCCGATACGCTCCGCGATCAGCGGCGATTCGGCATACGACGTGCGGTCATAGACCGTCAGTTCTCCCAGAGCCTCCAGCTCCGCCCAGCTCAGATCGCCGGGATTTTCCGTATAACCATCCAGAATCACAAGTTTCATGTTTATGTATCCTTCCGTCAGAATCCGCGCAGGCCGCCCTGCGCACAGCTTGCTTTGATTCTATCACAGACCGGCGGATTTTTCTGCATGAATTTGATTTTTTATATGGTACGCACGGAGAAGCCTGGCGCACACAAAGGATCGGGGTATAACGAAAAAAAGAAAACCACCTCCG
>ERZ779737.2750-NODE-2750-length-11060-cov-3.813903_pt1 | contig 11060 bp, 11 predicted proteins | sample MGYA00511889_ERZ779737 | MGnify/ENA primary metagenome ERZ779737 (study PRJEB29588, sample SAMEA2163575) | human gut metagenome | biome: human gut; feature: human-associated habitat; material: faeces | place: Denmark | collected 2008/2010 ...
AAAAGGTAAATTTGAAGGATATACATGCAATGGTAATAGTACTAATATGGAATGCACGAAAAATGGAAATGTTTCAGAATATAAAAAAGCATCTGAATACATAAAAGAATTATATGATGATACTTCTACAAGAACTGAGAATGGACTTAAGAAAGATAATACGAGAGATGAGAATATAAGATATGAAGGATCTAATCCAAATAACTATGTTAAGTTTAACGATGAGTTATGGAGAATAATAGGAGTATTTGGTAATAATGTTAAATTAATAAGAAGTGAAAATATTGGCGAATTAGGGTGGGATAGTTCTAATGAGGAGATTAATAGAGGATTTGGAGTAAATGAATGGAGTAGAGCAAATTTAAAAGAATTTTTAAATACAATGTATTATGGCGGTACAGATGTTGTATGTTATGGTGGTAGAGGACAAGAAGAAGGTGAGTGCCCAACGGAAAAATTAAATGATACTGCAAAATCAATGATAGATTACTATACTTGGAATACTGGTGCGGTAGATTATGCAAAGACATCAGATACTGTTACATTTTATAATGCTGAAAGAGGTACTGCTATTGGAAAAGATAGTGGTGATGATGATATTGAAAGAACAACTACATGGACTGGTTATGTAGCATTACCTTATGTAACAGATTGGGCTTATGCAAGTTCTACTGATGGTTGCGATACTAACATGCAACAAAAAGGTAGTAACTTTGATTTTATATGTAAAGATAATAATTGGATGCATTATGGTACAGCAATGTCTGATTCATCATGGATGTTATCTCCATTCGCTATATCTGGTGAGCCATACAATGCATGGATGGTCTCTTATACGGGAAGCGTTGGTGGAGAATATGTTTTTGCACCTAGAATAGTTTTTCCAACTATATATCTAAATTCTGATGTAAAAATAATAGGTGGAACAGGGACAAACGCTGGCCCATATATATTAAGTTTAAATTAAATAATACTAGTAAAGAAATCTTTACTAGTTTTTTATTTTTTATGGAAATATTATCTTTAAAATGATGACATAAGTTTTTATTTTGTTATATAATAATCTTGGTGGTAGTATGTATTTAGATATTAATAATAATAAATATGAAATAGTGATTGAAAGAAAAAATAATAAGAATACATACATTAGGGTTAAGGATGATTTAAAAATACATGTAACTACTAATAAGTGGACTAGAGAAAAAGAAATAAAGAAGTTAATAACTGATAATTATGATGCGATTATCAAAATGATTAATAGAGAGTTAAAAAAGAAAGAGAATAATAAAAAAAATATGATTATGGGGCATGAGGTTGATATTATAGTTTTTCCATCAGATAAACATCCAACTCTTTATAATGATAAGTTTTACATTCCAGATATTTCTAAGTTGGATAAGTATTTAAAAGAGTATGCATACATAGTTTTTAAAGAAAGATTAGATGTTATTTATGATATGTTTGAAGAAGATATACCATATCCTAAGATTAAGATTAGATCTATGAAGACAAGATGGGGTGTATGTAATAAAAAAGATATAAGTGTTACTTTAAATTTAGAACTTATAAGAAAAGATGTAAAATATTTAGATTATGTAATAGTTCATGAGTTATCACACCTTGTTTATTTTAATCATTCAGCTGATTTTTGGGCTTTGGTAGGAAAATATTGTAAAAATTATAAACAAATAAGAAAAGAGATGAAAGAATGATAATAAATAGTGTTAATAATAATAAAATTAAGGAATTATCAAAATTAAATAATACTAAATATAGAAAAGATGCAGATATATTTTTAGTTGAAGGATTTCATTTAGTAGAAGAAGCATATAAGAATAATTTATTAAAAGAAGTATATTCTATAGATGATATTGATTATTTTGATGTACCTATAACTGTAGTAAGTGAGCCTGTTATGAAAAAACTTACTAATATGGCAAGTATTCCTACAATGATTGGTGTAGTATATAAGAAGAAAGATACGTTAAAGGGAAATAAAGTACTTATATTAGATGGTATTCAAGATCCGGGTAATTTGGGTACAATTATAAGAAGTGGAGTTGCATTTGATGTAGATACAATAGTACTTAGTAAGGATACAGTTGATTTATATAATAGTAAAGTAGTACGTGCGACAGAGGGAATGCTTTTTAATATAAATATAATTGAAGAAGAATTAATAGATTTTATTCCAAGATTAAAGAGTATGGGGTATAAAATATATTCTACAAATGTAGATGATGGTAAAAATATAAAAGATATTGAAGATTATAATAAATATGCTATAATAGTGGGGAATGAGGGTAATGGTGTAAAAAAAGAAATTAGTGCATTGTGTGATGGTTTTATATATATAAAAATGAATAAGAAGTGTGAAAGTTTGAATGTTGGGGTTGCAACAAGTATAATTTTATATGAGTTAAAGAGGTAATTATGAAACTTAAGGTAGGCAAGTATGTAAATACACATGGTATTAAAGGAGAAATTAGATTATTAAGCAATTTTTCTCGTAAGGATTTAGTATTTACTAGTGGTGTTAAAATATATATAAAAGATAAAGAGTTTGTAATAGATAGTTATAGGCATCATAAAGAATTTGATATGCTTAAATTAAAAGGGATAAATAATATAAATGATATATTAGATTTAAAGGGAAATGATGTATATGTCAACTCTTCTATTATAGATGAATTTATAGATGAAGATTTAGTTAATTATAAAGTAATAATAAATAATAAAACATATAAGATAATAGATGTTATTAAAAATTATAAACAACTTATTATAGTTTTAGATAATAATTCAAAAATACCATTTGTAGATGAGTTTATAGTATCTAAAGATGATAAGAATAAAGTAATAGTTATGAATGTTTTAGATGGGTTAATGTAGGTGATAATATGAAGATTGATATTTTAACATTATTTAAAGAAATGTATGATGGATTTTTAAATACGTCAATAATTAAAAGTGCAAGAGAAAAGAATCTTGTAGAAATTAATACGATAAATATTAGGGATTATTCAAAAGATAAACATAAAAAGGTAGATGATACACCATATGGTGGAGGATCTGGTATGGTTTTAATGTGTCAACCTATATTTGATGCAGTAAAGGATTTAAAACGTACTAATAGTAAAGTAATACTTATGACCCCACAAGGTGCTAAATACAATCAAAAAATGGCTTATAACTTATCAAAAGAAGAACATTTGATTATTATATGTGGTCATTATGAAGGATTTGATGAGAGAATAAGAAGTATATGTGATATGGAGATTAGTATAGGGGATTATGTACTTACTGGTGGAGAACTTCCTAGTATGGTGATTACAGATTCTGTTGTAAGATTAGTCCCTGGTGTTATAGATGAATCATCACATCTAAATGATTCATTTAATAATGATAAATTAGATTACCCTACATATACTAAACCAAGGAATTATGATGGAATGGAAGTACCAAGTGTACTTGTTAATGGAAATCATAAAGAAATAGATGCATGGAGAAAAGAAGAAAGTAATAAAAGAACACTAGAACGTAGACCAGATTTAATCTTAAAAAGATTTTCATTACATAAAGGGAAATTAGATGGAAGTGTTAAATTAGAAGATTTAGAAGGTTATTCATTAAATCCTAAGAATAATGCAAAAAGACTAGATGTAATAACTGTTAAAAATTTAAAAATAATAGATAATGAATTTATAGAAAATGTAACTAAGAAAAATGTAGAAAAAAAACTTCATCAATTATTAACACTAATGGTTAAAGTACTTGAAAGTGATGATGAAGATGGTGAGGTTTTAGTACTTGATGAAGCAGATAGATTAAAAAGTCTACTTTTAAATGATTATATTAAAATTCTTGGTGAAGATTATAGAAATAAAATAATTAAAAGAATTGACTATATAGTTAGAGAATTTAAGACTAAAAAGGTTAAAAATAGGGAAGAAGTTATAGAAAAATCAGGTAAAAGTAGATAAATAGTTGATTATTTTTATATAATGTGTTAAAATCATATGCGTGAAAAACGTTAATCCGATGTATTTTTATATGATTAATGATAAGAAATGGAGTGTGACATTATGGATATTATCAGTAAAATAACTGAAAAACAACTAAGAAAAGATTTACCAGAATTTAGAGTTGGTGACACTGTAAGAGTAGATGTTAAGATTATTGAAGGTAAAAGAGAAAGAATCCAAGCATTTGAAGGTGTTGTAATATCTCGTAAGAATTCAGGTGTTTCTGAAACATTTACAGTAAGAAAATTATCTTCTGGTATTGGTGTAGAAAGAACTTTTCCAGTTAACTCACCAAAAATTGCTAATTTAACAGTTGTTAGAAAAGGTAAAGCAAGAAGAGCTAAATTATATTACGCAAGAGATGTAGTTGGTAAATTTAAACTAAAAGAAAGGAATTAATAAGGCACTTTGTATGCCTTATTTTTCGTAAGAACTATGAATAATAAAAAATTAAAAGAAGCATTAGGATATCTAATTATAATTGTAGTTGTAGTTTTATTTAGAACTTTTTTATATTCGCCTATAAGAGTAACAGGAGATTCAATGGTACCGACACTAAAAGATGGTAATATTATGATTCTAGATAAAATAGGATATAGAATTAATGGTGTTAAAAGATTTGATATAGTAGTTGTTCATTATAATGGAGGTAATATTATTAAAAGAGTAATTGGGCTTCCAGGGGACTATATTGAATATAAAGATGATAAGTTATATATAAATAATAAATTAGTTAATGAAGAATATGAAAGAGATGTAACAAATGATTTTTCATTAAGTAATTTAGGATATGATAAAATACCAGAAGGTAAATATTTAGTGCTTGGTGATAATAGGGGTATATCAAAAGATAGCAGGATTATTGGCTTAGTAGATAAAAAAGATATAATGGGATATACTAGTATAGTAATATTTCCATTTACTGAAATAAGGAATGCAAATAAAAAATAATTTGAATTATAAGATGAGTTTAAGAAATAAACCGTTTAACAGTATTAAATTTGGTACAAAAACTATAGAATTAAGATTATATGATGAAAAAAGAAAATTAATAAGTGTTGGAGATATTATTACATTTACTAATATTGATTCTTTATAAGATATTAAAGTATTAGTTTTAGATTTACACATTTATGATAGTTTTGAAGAGTTATATAAACATTTTGATAAAACATCTTTAGGATATAAAAAAGATGAATTAGCAAGTTATAAAGATATAGAGGAGTATTATTCTAAGGAAGAGCAAAGTAAATATGGAGTAGTAGGTATAGAAATAAAGGTGGAATAGTTTCCACTTTTTATTTATGAAAATGTTGTTTTATATATTTATTTATGATAATATTGATATATAAAGATAAGGAGGATATATGAAAAAGAAAAACATAATAATTATTGGTGTTACTACAGTATTGGTAATTGGTATTATTTTATTTGCTATATTTAATAGTAAAGGAGGTAATAACTCTAGTGGTACTATAAAAACAGCAAGGGATATTAAACATATGATTAATAGTATATATAAAGGAGTAGACCTTCTTGAAACAGATACTAAAGAAATTAATGTAAGTAATAAAGAGGAAGTAGAAGCATACACAGGATTAACTTCAAATAAAGATGTTGAATTATTAGTTGTTTCTGAACCTTTAATGAATGCTCAAGCATATTCTTTAGTTGTATTAAAAGCTAAGGATGGAGCTGATATTGAAAAAATGAAACTTGAAATGAAAGAAAATATAGATATGGATAAATGGATATGTGTATCTGCATCTAATTTATATATTACTAATAATGGTAACTTAATATTTATGGTTATGTCTAGTGATGATTGGGCTAAACCAGTATATGATAATTTTAAGAAATATGTTAATAATAATATAGGAAAAGAATTAGAAAAAACAAATAATATGTGAGATTCTACTTCTTATGATAGTAGTTAATTAATAAATGCACCATTAGTGGTGCTTTATTTTAGGAGGAAATTATGTTATTTACAAGTATAACTTTTTTGTACTATTTTTTACCAATTGTTTTAATTATATATTTTATATCACCTAAAAAAGTAAAAAATTTAGTTTTACTTATTTCATCTTTATTATTTTATTTTTATGGTGAACCTAAATATATATTTTTAATGTTAATAGAAATATTAATTGCATATGTAGGTGCAATATTAATTAATAAGTATAAGAGTAAGACAATATTTATTATTACATTATCTATTCATGTTTTGTTACTTGTAATATTTAAATATACAGATTTTATAATATCAAGCGTTAACTCTATATTTAATTCTAATATTAATTTATTGCATATTGCACTTCCAATAGGTATAAGTTTTTATACATTTCAAATTATAAGTTATGTAATTGATGTATATAAAGGTAAAGTAAATGTTCAAAAGAATTTTATTAAACTTGCAACGTATGTTTCTTTATTCCCACAATTAATAGCAGGCCCAATAGTAAGATATGAAACTATTGAAAAAGAACTTGATAATAGAACTCATAGTTTTGATAATTTTTCGTATGGTGTAAAAAGATTTACGATTGGTCTTGCTAAAAAAGTATTAATTGCTAATGCATTAGGAGAACTTTGTAGTAAGTTTAATTTAATAGATGAAAGAAGTGTAGTATTTTATTGGATTTTTGCACTTTCATATATGATGCAGATATATTATGATTTTAGTGCTTATTCAGATATGGCAATAGGTATTGGAAGAATATTTGGTTTTCATTTTTTAGAAAACTTTAATTATCCATATATTTCAAAAAGTATAACTGAATTTTGGAGAAGATGGCATATATCTTTAGGTTCTTGGTTTAGAGATTATATATATATACCCCTTGGTGGAAATAGGCATGGTAAATTAAATCAAATTAGAAATATTATAGTTGTATGGGCACTTACAGGCATTTGGCATGGAGCTAGTTGGAACTTTGTTTTATGGGGATTATTTTTTGGAATAATTCTTATAATAGAAAAATTCTTCTTAAATAAATATTTAGAAAAAAGTCCTAAAATATTAAGACATATTTATGTTTTATTTATAGTTATGATAAGTTTTATAATATTTAATGCAGAAAATATGAGTGAAGCATTTAATAATATAACAGGTTTATTTGCATTTAATAAGTTACCACTTATAAATGACTATACTATATATAATTTAAAAAGTTATATGATAATACTTATAATCTCATTTATATGTATAACTCCAGTTATTAAAAATTTATACTTAAAACTATCAAAAAACAAATATATAAATAAAGTACTAATTGTTTTAGAACCTATATTTATAATAATTATATTATTAGTTGTTACATCATATTTAGTTGATAATTCATATAATCCATTTTTATACTTTAGATTTTAGGAGGGTGTATGGAAGATAAAATAAAGAGTATTATAGTTACAATTATATTTTCACTATTTTTATTTACATTTTTATTTCTTAATTTAATAAAGAAAGATGATGTTATTTCTGTATCAGAAAGAAGACGTTTAGCAAGAATGCCAAAGTTATCAGTAAAAAAAGTATTTGATGGTTCATTTTTTGAAGGCTTTGATGCATACACAACTGATCAATTTATTAAAAGAGATGATTTTAGAAAAATAAAAGCTGATTTAGAACTTTTAACTAAGAAAAATTATAATAATTTATATGTTTATAATGATTATATAATTAAACAAATGTACCCATTAGATGAAAAAAGTGTTTTAAGAGTAATAGATAAAATTAATTATATAAAGGAAAATTATTTAAAAGACAATAAAATATATTTTTCTATAATCCCAGATAAAAATTATTATGTATCAAATGGTAATTTAAAACTTGATTATAAGAAAATGGAAGATATAATGAAAAATAATTTAGAGTATGCTAAATACATTGATATGTTTTCTTTACTTAGTTTAGATAATTATTATAAAACTGATACACATTGGAAAGAAGAAACATTAATAAATGTAGCAAACTCATTAAGTAAAAATATGAATTTTAATTTATCTAATACTTATAATTCAGAAACACTTTCTAGTTTTAAAGGTGTTTATAAAGGACAACTTCCTATTAATATTAGCAATGATAATATTGTAATTTTAACTAATGATACTATAAAAAATAGTAAGGTTTATAATTATGAAGATAATAGTGTGGGGGATGTGTATAATATATCAAAATTAAGTGGATTAGATAAGTATGATGTTTATTTATCTGGTGCATCTTCCTTACTTACAATTACTAATAAACAAAATAATACTAATAGAGAATTAATTGTTTTTAGAGATTCTTATGCGAGTAGTTTAATCCCACTTATAATAGAGGGGTATAGGAAAATTACTTTAGTAGATACAAGATATATATCACCTAAAATATTAGATAATTATATAGACTTTGATAATCAAGATATATATTTCCTTTATAGTGCATTATTAATAAATGATAGTTATTCTATGAAGTAATTAATATAAACATGATATTCTTTAATGATAGTTATAATAACGTGAGAAAAGTAAGTGATAAACAAAAAAATTAAATATTTAAAAAAGAATCAATGTTTAAGTACATTGATTTTTTTGTCTAATTACTAAAAATATGCATATTAAGAAGATAATTGTTATATTATTACTTTCAAAGTTGAATCTGAATTTAAAAGAGAATTAACTAATTAGTTAGTAAGACAAGTAAAAGTGCTTGTCTTATTTTTCATTTAAGTTTTCTTTTTATTCATATCATTTATTCTTTTATAAGTGGATTAAAATTTTCAATAGCTTCAACTAACTTTGGATGTTCAATAACAAAATGTATAGTAGGATTAGAACTTTTTGAAATAATTACATAATTATTTTTAAGAAATGATATAGTAATATTCTTAAATGTTTTTTCCTTTATATAATTTATTCCATAATTGTTTTCTTTTTTTGAATAAATATTAGTTAGTTTTAAATGCTCTATATATTCTTTATAAGTATAGTTGATTTTTTTATCATAGAATAAATTATTTAATAAAAGGGAAGGTGTATCATTTTTAAATTCATCCTCTTTAATTATATAAATATAGTCATTAACTTTATTGTTTTTAATAATGTTATTCATGTATTTTAGTTCATTGTTTTTATATTTAATTATTTTATCAATATCATGTGTTTCAATTTTGTTTCTTTTTAAAATTTTAATTAGTAATTCATCAGAAATAGTAAATAGGGGTAGTGATGAAAGATATCTTGTTCTATCACATAATATAGTTTCATTTTTTCTTAAGAATAGCTCATATTCTTTTGAATTAGTTTCTCTATAGATTTCCATAAGTGGTTTAGCTTTTTTTAGAAGTAGTTTACTTTTTTCTTTATAATAATTAATTTCATTTTTGTTTGTAGTTAAGTAATACATTCCTTTTTTGTGATAACCTTTAATGCACTCTCCAGTTAGTGCAACTGCGTTTGAAACATAATCAAAATGATTATATATATTATTTTTATTATCCTTTAGGTAGTAAGGAGAAATTTGCCCAGTCATATAAATTGGTATCCAACTTTCTAGACCTAGCATCATTTCATTAAAAGGTCTATCTACATTGTGGATAATATTTAAGTGGTGTCCTTTTTTTAAACATATTGCAATAGCAAACATCCATTTCTTACCAAAATCTACATCTTCTGCCATATCTTCCATAGGCATATCACTACACATAAAAATATCTTCTTTTGATTTTGATAAAACAGTTGCTTTAAAGAAGTTTAATTCTCCTTCTTTCATTCCTTCTAATCCATAGTAGCGTTTTGTTTTGGCTCTGTAAAAAGGAATACTTGGAACTTTTAACTCATTAAATTTTATTACTTTTATATAATCATCTAAATTAAATGAATCAAGATTATACAAAAAATCAGATGTTTGATTTTTAATAGGAGTTGCTTCACTAGTTAGCCAAGTAAATAAGGTATTATATAGTTTGCTGTTTGACAAATCACTTTTTTTACATCCAATTATTGTTTGTAAGTTACTTATATCTTCATGATTTTTGTATCTTGAAAAAATATATGAGCATATTTTATTTGAAAACTCCATTGGGTTAGATGGTCTAGATTTACCATATCTTATTCTTGAAATATGTGAGGCATCGAATGCGATATATTTAGACATTTCGTGAGTGTTTATATTAAGTGAAGTTATTAAAGAGTTTAGGTTACTACTAAATGTTGCATAATCAAAATTATCACTTGGTAATGTAGAATTAAGATCTTTTGTTATTTTATCAAGAGTATACTTTTTTTCCCTGCTTTCATGAGAAATATTAAAAAGTGCTGTAGTTAATTTATTCATTTGCTCACTTTCTTTTACTGGTGTTCTTTCACCACTACGATATCTACTTATTACAGATTCAGATAATCCTGATTTAGTTGACAATTTTTTAGAAGAGCAATTTAATTCTTTTAAATATTTATTTAAAACCTCACTAAACTTCATAAGTTATCACTTCCTTAGATAATATTATACTATATTTTTAGCAATTAAAAATAAGTTTCCATTAAAAACATTGATTTTTAAGACAAGTTTATTGCCCTGCTTAATTTTTTAACTTATACTAATAAATAGGGAGGAGAAACGTGATATTATGAAAATTGGAAAGTTAGATATTAGAGGGAAAAAACTACTTATAGTTGGTGTTGTAGTTATTGCAGTTATAGGAGGTGTTATTTTATTAAATAGGGGTGATGGCAAAGGAAAGAATATATTTAATAACCCAGATAAAAACATAAAAATAGTTAAGTCAGAAGCCAGCAAAATAGAACTAGAAGATTATACTACAAATGAGTTTTCTATTAAAAAACCAAAAGGATGGAAAGTTGATACATTAGGTGATTATATTCATTATACAATTAAAGTATATAATCCAGATAACCCACTTTATCAATTTTTCTTAAATATGAAAACAGAAGGTTATAATAAATCAGAAGATGCTAAAAGATGGCAACAAACATATTATCCAAATGATATGTTTGCTAAAACTAGTGTAATAGCTACTAAAGATACTTTAG
>ERZ779737.2751-NODE-2751-length-11057-cov-8.429195_pt1 | contig 11057 bp, 10 predicted proteins | sample MGYA00511889_ERZ779737 | MGnify/ENA primary metagenome ERZ779737 (study PRJEB29588, sample SAMEA2163575) | human gut metagenome | biome: human gut; feature: human-associated habitat; material: faeces | place: Denmark | collected 2008/2010 ...
GCTTTTTCTATAAGATGATGCGAAAGAAAAACATCACGCTGAACGGTAAAAAAGCAGCAGGAAATGAAAAACTGGAAAAGGGAGATACAGTGAAACTGTTCCTCTCCGAAGAGACGATCGAAGGATTCCGGGAAAAGAAAAAAAGAGCCGTATAAACGGCTCTTTTTTTTTCTTAAATCCAGCTATAATTAACTCAAAGCCAATAAAGATTTTACTGAACGAGCATTTTCTTTTACAGCTTCATCAGAGTGCATGTTGATTGTATCATCTAAAATTTTTATAACTTCTGATTTATCTTTTAAAGAAAGAATTTCATTAATAGTGCTCATAGCAACAGCAGGAGAAAGGTCATTAATACCTTTACCTTGATTGATAATCACAACTTTTAATGAATCGTGCAAATTTTTCTTTACTAGAGCACGTGATGTGTATTCTCTAATTTCATTATCAGGAGAATTAGTACCTAATTCTTCCAGAACTTGAATTGAGCTTGTGTCTTCATGAGCTGTAAGAGCATCAATAATTTCAGCAATATTTTTATTCATTATTTCTAAATATTTATATATATTGAATTTCACATAATATAAACACCAACAATACTAAAGGGTAAATATATAAAGATATTTCTGTTTTATACCCAATTATAAAATTTAAAATCCAAAAGTATCACATTTATTAATCAATCGATAACAATTTATCATATAAAATTGCATATTCATTAAATTTATTCCTTTTGTCAAAATTTAATTTAGCATATGAACTACATGGGACAATAAATTTATTTTTTCCAATCCTTTTTATATGCTGTATTGCATTATACATTGCAGATATATCATGTGGCTGTATAACAAATCCAGTTTCTTTAGTAACGATTTCCGGACATGCTGTTGAGTCATAAACTACGACAGGAGTTCCACATGCCATGCTTTCAATAGTTGTTAATCCAAATGTTTCTTCAACAGAACAGTTAACAAAAATATCAGCTCCAGCGTATAGGTGTACAAGTTCAAGCACATCTTCAGTTTTAGCTATTCCAATTATGTTAGGAGGTAATTGCTGTAACTGTTGTTTATTTAAACCAACCAAAATTATAATCTCATCATGAGACAATAACTCTGCTAATTTAAAAAAATCATTCAGGCCTTTACGTTCATCCCATTGAGTAGCAACTCCTAAAATTAAAAACTTATTTTCAATCCTATATCTGCTCTTAATATCTGAATTAATTGGACGAAATACATCAGTATCTATACCATTTTGAATCACTCTCACCGGAAATTCAGACAGAAAAGAATGTTTTACTTCATTTTCCAGCCATTGTGAGACTGTTACAATAGTTAAATTATGAAGTGAAGTAAAATACTTTTTTTTTGTTTCATAATTCTTTTTAGAACGATCTATTAATGAAGACGGATAGGCATTCAGATTAGTACAATGTGAACATGAGGTCATCCATTTCTTACAATTCACAGCCGTATAATGCACACAATGTCCCGTAAAAGCCCAACAATCATGCAAAGTCCAAACTATGGGAATATGTAAAGTAGCTAAATAATGAAATAAAATAGGATAATTAATATAATAACCATGAATGTTATGAAGTTGAATTAAATCTGGATTAATATTACGAATTACATTTATTAAACGTTTTGTGGCATTTTTTGAAGCTAACCCATTTCTACCTAATAACCGAGACATAAAATAATGAATATATATATCGCATTTTCGGTCAATTTTATACAAAATTGTTTTACTTGGATTAGACCATCTTCCATATGCCGTATAACAAGTCCATCCTTTGTCTATCATAACCTCGGCAATACCTTCAGCAATGTGCCCAGTAGAACCAGAATTAGCCACAACATTTATCTGTAATATTTTTCTACTCATATAAAATACATATTAAGAATGAAATAAGTAATAATTATAATTACCAAACATTTTAAATGTTATTATATCAATTAGAGTATATTGATAAAAAATCGGATTATATTCATAATCTAATATTCAACTATAAAAATACAATAACTAAAAAAAATAATTTCTACTATATTTCCACTTTCTATATAATACTATGATAAAGTTGGGAATTTTTTGTATCAAATAATTACGTATAGCAAAATATAAAAGTTTTAATTTATATTTAAATCCGTGATTATGACCATTTATAGCACATACTTCTTTAAAAGTTTCAAGAACACGATTGGTGGAAAACCCTATTGCATTATATTGTGATATAGGAATTGGAATATACAAAAAAACACTCTTATTCTGATATAAAGTGTAAAAAAAATTATAATCTGCGGCAATCTTATAGGATAAATCAAAATGAAAGGATTTTGCACACTTCGTTCTTACAAATGTTGACTGATGGCAGAATGGAAGAGCTATATCATTATCTTTAAAAAAACCAGCATTTATATATTTATTGCCAAATGGATATTTTATAATAGTATCACCGTATATAACATCAACAGACGTGTCAATCGTAGTAGAGAATATTTTATTTAAAGCACCTTCAATAAATAAATCTCCTGCGTTCATAAAAATAATCCATTCTCCCGTAGCCTTATCTATAGCTTTATTCATAGCATCATAGATTCCATTATCCGGTTCACTAATAAAATATGAGATATAAGTCTTATATTTATTAATAATATCCAAAGTGCCATCCTTACTATTTCCGTCTATAATCAAATACTGAAGGTTTTCGTATTTTTGTGTAAGTACACTTTTAACAGTCTCCTCAAGTATAAGACTGGCATTATAACAAACTGTTACAACTGAAATTAAAGGCTTGTTCATTTTTTTATTTTAATAAGAAATAAATCTCTGTTTTCTAGGATTGTCAATAGAGTCAATATATAGAGCATTATTACATGCATGATATTTACATGAAATGGTCTTTGTAAATAACCTAATGCAAGTATGATTGATGCATAAAGAAAACTTTTTTCCTTTTTTATACCAACTATAAACATTATCATAAGAGGTAAATATGTCACTATAGTTCCTACAATGCCATCTTTTGCTAATATTTCATATGGATTATCCGCCATGTAATCTATATCATTTAAGTTTTGAGCACCTATTCCAAATATTGGTTCTTTTTTAAATTGTATTTTAGCTTTTTCTGTTAATTCTGCTCTATTATTACCTTGTAATTCTCCTATTGATTCATCCATTTCAAACCGATAAATAGTAAACCGATAAATATCATAATCTGTATCCTTAGTCAAATAAATTCCACTAATGATTATAAGAGCACTTAAAACTAATATAAGAAAGTGTTTTATCTCTTTTATATAAAAAAATGCAATATAAAAAAATGCTTGTATATAGTATGCCATTGAAAATGTGAATGTCAACAAAAGCATTAGGTATAATTCAAATTTACGATTATAAAAAAACAAACGATTAGACAATAATGCAAAAATTCCCCAATATGCCATTGCTCCAGGTTCATCAAAATATCCAGCATAACGGATCACATTTCCAATATAAGCATTTGTACAAGTGAGACCAAAACAGTAAGCTGTTCTTCCATCTTGATTATTAAAATTGAAAAAAGGAGTAAATGAAAATAGAAATACTAAAAAGAAACAAATAGTACCTCCAAAAGCCATCAAAAAGATAAACTTACTATATAATTGTGAAAAATTTCGTATGCCAAATGAAGTGTTATAAATACATAGTAATGATAAATATGCAATAAAAATAAAAATGACGCGTGTAATATAAGTCGAATCATGATGAATTATAGAAAATAAAATCCAACAACAGCTTTGAATAATAACAATTCCTGTAAATATTAAAGGAAAAATTGTTATTTTTCTCATTATCAATAGCATAAACAAAAACACCAATAAAAAAGTAATTGATATAGTTTTTACGTCTGGCAAAGGTATAAACTGACAAAATACATAAGGATAAGATGAAAAGAGTAACAATAATAACAATGTTATTACTATCCAGTTCTTGATTCTATCTTTGGACAACACCATTGTTTTCATATTTTATTCTATTTTCTTTGCTTAAAATCGGATATTATCTCATGATATACTTCGTTTAAATTTTCCATAATATCTTTTTTATCATGCCTTTTTAAAGCTGTTATATGCGCATTAACAGATAATATGGAGAGTTTTTCTTTGTCAGATTTTAAAGTCTTTATTAAATATGCTATTTGATAAGATTCTGAATCAGGTACTAAATAGCCAGACCAACCATTCTTTATTAATGATGGCACTCCTCCTACATATGTTGCTATACTAGGCACTCCCAATAACATTGCTTCACACAATGCATTAGGACTGTTATCTATATGAGAAGGATGCACATAGAAGCTAGAAGCCGATAACAATATAGCTAATTCTTCTGCATCTTTTTTTCCACAAAAATATACATTACAATACTTGAATTTAGCTTTAACATATTGCTCAATAGCCTTCCGTAAAGAAAATGACTCATCTACACCGTAGATGTTCCATTTAAATTTAATATTTATATCTTTTAATAATCTAGCGGTTCTCAATATTGTATCAAAGCCCTTATATATTTCTCCATTCATGACAGTAGAAATAATAACTTCTTCTTTTTCAACATAATGCCATTTATGGTTGTAAAAAGCAGAACGTAACACCTCGTTGCATTCATAATATTTTGAGTTTGGTGCCAGTAATCTGCTAACTTGATAATCCCAGTCAGTCCGCCCTAAATAATATTTATATACTTTGTAGTTTTCAAATTCAATTTCTGATAATTTTAGGAAACGTTGATATAAATCTGTAGCAGTTTTACAAAAAAGTTTTTCTTTTAATGGAGAATACCACCAAACACCTCTGCTGGACATAGCCATCGGAAACCATTTGTCTTTTATACCTGAACAAATACCTTGTAAATGAACTACTACAGGTACATTGGTTACTTGTTTCAATATACTACCAATATTTGTTTCAAGACCAAACAGTTGAATTATATCTGGCGAAAAATTATCGATAACTCTTCGAGTTTCGTCATTAAAATATATCTCGTCAGGATCTTTTAATATTCGAGTATATATTTTCCTTAATAAGGATAGTTTATGATAAATAGGATAATATGAAATTCTCGATTCAACCCTTTTCTTTGACAAAGATGATCTTGTTATATATGCCAATCCAACCTCATATCCATCCATAGAGGATATTAATTCAGCCAAGCTCTTTACCCAGCCTCCACCTCTATAATCATTGTCATCATGGGACAAATATGAAAAAAATAATATTTTCATTTTCTTATTTATTTTACTTCCTAAAAAGCGATATATCTTTTATCTTTCTTTTAATTAAGACTAATCTGTCTATATTTCTTTCACCAATAACTCGTTTTAATCGCCAGATTCGCTTTGTTTTGGCAGGTACCCAGCTTCCATCAAAATGATGTATGACCAGCGTATTTTCTGTCAGGTTAATTTTTCCACTTTCACCAGATTTCGGACAAAGAAAATCTTTCGGCAACAGAGTAAATCCGTTAATGGTTTGTTTCTTGTTATTGGGAATAAAGCCATATTTCAAACATGTATTTGTAATACGAACTACATTGGTGGTAAGATCTAAAGTCCCATCAGGCATTCGAAAATGCACATTAAGATAATCGTTTAGTAATTCTTCGAAAAGAGGCTGATGGTCTTGACTAGCCATCAAGCCTGTTGGAATTTGTGTTTCAGATTCGAATCCAGAAACCGCCTCATACAAAAGTAATGAATCTAAAGGTTTTAAAACTTCCACATCAGTATCCATATAAATACCACCTTCGTTCACCAAAGCATATAAACGAACCACATCGGTAATAAACGCCCATTTCTTTGCTTCATATGCTTCCCACACATAATCATTGTAATGGAGATTAAAGTTATCCTCATTCCACTCCTTTATTTCATATCCGGGACAATATTTTTTCCATGATTCTATACACTTTTCTGCAAGTTTAGGCTTTGGTCCACGTCCGAACCAGCAATAATGTATCTTTTTTGGTATCATTAATATTAAATTAAAGTTTTATATTATATTTCTTTAAGCAATTGCTTATCTTATATTATCAATATTTCTTATATAAATAATTTAGTATAAAATATCTCAATTATGTATCTAATTAACATCTAACTAATAGAGAATAATTCTTTAAAAACACGATGTTTGTAACAGTTCTTTAAACAATAACTTCCTATCCCAAATATTTTCACGCAATAAATGAATGATATGTTCTCAAAATCTTGTTGCTATAAATACAGGGACAAATAATTTGTAATTCGCAGGCAAGCTTCCCCATCTCCATAAGGATTTACAGCCTTACTCATTTTTTCATAATACATCGGACTATCTAACAAAGTAGAAACTTCATTTATTATTCTTTCATAGTTTGTTCCTACTAATTTAACAGTACCTGCTTCCAGAGCTTCTGGCCGTTCAGTTGTATCCCGCATTACTAATACAGGTTTTCCCAATCCAGGAGCTTCTTCTTGTATTCCTCCACTATCAGTTAGAACTATGGTAGATTTTTCCATCAAATATACAAAATTTAGATATTCCAAAGGTTCAATAAAGAACATATTATCCCAATTAGTTAAATTCTCACCAAAAACTTCATGTATGGGCTTACGCACATTAGGATTCAAGTGCATAGGATATACAAAATCTACATTAGGATATTTTTGTGTTAGATCTTTAATCGCAGTGCACATCTGAATGAAACCATCACCAAAATTTTCACGTCGGTGTCCTGTTATTAATACCATTTTTTTTCCATTACATAATCGATTTATGTCATATCCTACCTGTTTTAACTGTTTTTCTAGTTCTTCATCAAGATATTTATCTGCTTTAATCCTATTGACTACCATCTGCAATGCATCAATTACTGTATTACCTGTTACTAAAATATATTCTTCCTTTACTCCTTCGTTTAATAAATTCTGTTTACTAAGTAGAGTTGGTGCAAAGTGATATGTAGCTATACGTCCTGTTATTTGCCTATTCATTTCTTCAGGCCATGGGCTATAAATATTGTGAGTGCGTAATCCTGCTTCAACATGGCCTACAGGAATCTGTTGATAAAATGCAGCTAATGCTGCTGCTGTGGATGTAGTTGTATCTCCATGTACTAACACAATATCAGGATGAGTTTCTTTCAATACTTCTCTCATCCCTAGTAATACACGAGCTGACACATCATATAAATCCTGCCCCTGCTTCATAATGTTTAGATCATAATCAGGCTGTATATCAAAAATATGTAATACTTGATCTAACATTTCACGATGTTGCCCAGTAACACAAACAATGGTTTTAAACTGCGTTGAATTATATTGAAGTTTTTTTACTAATGGGGCCATCTTTATAGCCTCAGGACGTGTTCCAAAAACCAACATTACTTTTTTCATACTCAATAGCAATTACAAAATTTGTTTATATATCATAATATTGTTTTTTATAAGAGAATGCAAATAAGATCTAAGTTCTGCATCATACATTTTATCTGAAGAAAATGTTAGAAGATTTACAAAATTATCAAAATCAAAACTCTTTATTTTAAAAACATAGCTTTCACAATGAATCATACGAGCAAACTCAATCACTTTATTATCCCAATTCAACATAATTGCAGGGATTCCTAATGAATAAGAAATTATATAAGAATGTAATCTACAAGAGATAATAGCCTTATAGGATGAAATTATAGATAGCAATTGCATTGCAGAAGTTGGACGAGGTGATAGCAAATTCGAATTTCCATCTAAGTTTAATTTAAGAAGAATTCTATTTGCAAATAGAAAATCATCTTCAGAACCGTTTACAAATAATTGCCATTTTAGCCCTTTGCTTTCTATTCTATAGATGATTTTACCCCAAAAATCAATAAAATCATCTTCGGAAATTTTTTCTGCATTATTAGCATTATATATAAACGGACTAATAATACCAAGTCCTATTACATCTGATTTATCATTTTTTGATATATTATAAATTTCCGAACACAATATCGCATTATCAGGAACATGAAAAAGTTCTTTTGGGGTAAGATTATGGATAAATGATAAACCATCACGTAATGTAATCCTCTTAACTACCGAACTATTTAATATATTAATAAACCGTTCACGAGCAGCAGAAGAAAAGCTTCCTACACCACAGGAATTAAAAATCACAGGAATATCATTCTGTTCTGCATATTTAACTATGCGAGATATTTGAAAAGAAAAATAATCTAAAAACATTTGTCCACCAGCAAATATTATTAGATCTACTTTCTTGTGTTTATTAATATGTCGTAATCTTTTACAAACATTATACGACATATACCGATACATTAAAAGTTCTCTATTCGCATTTCTAATATAAGAAGTATAAAAATAGCATATTCTAAAAATTAGTTTTTTCTTAAAAGAGGGCTTACTACCATAAGTTAAATCAACCCAACTGATAGATGTGTTATCTAAATTATTCTGTATAAGCTGTTCTGCACACTGACACAACAAATTATCTCCTAAATTAGAAGAATAATATTCACCTACTAAAATTATATTATTCATTTAATATCTATTTCTTAACGATCACATTCTTAACTCTACCTAAACTCTTTTCTTGTATGTATATACGGCCATTAGATTTATTTCTATAATACCTTTCAAGATCTCTATATTTTAGGACTTTCGCAGGATTACCTCCTACAATAGCTAAAGAAGGAACATCTTTAGTTACGCAAGCACCAGCACCAATTATAGCCCCTTCTCCTATTGTAACACCAGGTAATAAAGTCACATCAGCACCTATCCATACATTCTCATTAATATGTACATCCTTAACATATACTTTATTATCATATGGTAACATTTCTCCTTCATAATTATGATTAGCAGTATGAATCTTTAATCGTGGCCCTATAATTGTTCCTCTTTTAATATATAATTTGCCTATTAAACTAAGCCAAGCACCAGGACCAATATATATATCAGTATCGCATAATAAATTTTCTACTTGAAATATAGAAAAAGGACGATTCAAAATGACATTCCTTGCACGAAATTCTTTCTCTAGTTTAGCATCTCGCAATTTTCGAGAGATATGATCTTTTAATCGATTGATAACCCTTAATACCATATAACTATATTTTATATAAAAGAATGTATTTTTTTCTTTATATAATTTTTCTCCATAGCATCAAGCCCTAAATAATATAAAGAAACTATATTGATTATTAATGTTAATGATATAAATAATATAAATGACACAAATTCATTTTTCATAAATTTATCTAAAGATAAATTTATGAAAGCACCTAAAAATAATGTAATCAATGTTACAATTGCAATTTTTGCCAAAATTGACATAAATAATCGGTTACTCCTAATGCTTATAGACTTATGCAATATACAATATCTTAAAAAAAGAGCAAAAAATGATATTATAATATAAATTATAAATACAACTTTAGGATTATCAGTTAAATGTACACCAATATAAGATAAGGGAACATTTGAAATTAACGTACAAGAAACCCAAAATTGATAATATTTTATATTCCCTGTAGCTTGTTGCGCTGTCGCTATTGGGCCTGACAGAGAGTCCAACAATGAGCTTACAAGTATTAATTTACAAAATATTGAAGCATATTGTGGCACTTGTCCTAGCCACAGTTCCAAAATAAATTGTGAGTAGAATAAAAAAGGAAATGAAAATAGAAACAATAAAAAATAGCAATATTTACAAGCACGAAATGTAAGCTCTAACATTTCTAAACTATGACCAGCTGCATATAACTTTATTATTTGTGGATTAATAGCAGATTGAATGTTATACACAAAAGAAGTTAAGGCAGAATTAATTTGATAGGCAATTCCACGAGCTGCATTAACAACTGGACCAAAAAATAGATTAAGTATTATGTTAATTCCCTGGTTTACAGCAACTAGACTAAACGCTCCCATAAAATTCCATGAAGAAAATGAAAAGATTTTAATAAATAATTTTTTGTTTATTTTCTGTAAAGAACGACAATCTGAGAAACATATTAAACAGTAAGATATGTATATAATAGCTATCAAAAGGGTTATCAAAAAAACAAGTATCCCATAACATTGCAAACGATCATACAACAAATCCATTCTAAGAACATAAATAATGGCTAACTTACAAAACACTTCAAACAGACCAACATAGGCATAAATTCCCATTCGTTCATTTGCTAATATTGCAGCCATAAATGGCGTTTGACAAACAGAAACAACAAATGAGAAAATAGAAAATTGGAATATCCAATATGCTGCATTTATTCTCTGTTCTGGTATAACTAATATATTAAAAAAGTATCTACCCACAAATTCAGCAAGCAAAGCTATCACAAAAGCAATTAAAATATGAATATAAATCGCATTACTGAAATAAGATCTAAATTCAATATGATTATTTTGCCCCAAGGCATACGACAAAAAACGTTGTACACTAACAGACATGGAAGAGTTTAAGAATGAAAACATCACTACAATGCCAGCAACCACATTATATATGCCATAGTCTTCAAAGCCTAAAACTTGCAACAAAATACGTGAAGTATATAATGTTGTTAACATAACCAATGCCATACGAACATATAACAACAATGTATTTTTAGCTATTCGCTTAGCATCAATCAGTGAATTATTTACCATATCTCTTTTAAAATTATTTTCTAATTATTTATAAACCATTTCAGTAACAAAACTAATATAATTCCTATAAATATAGATATAGAGTATTTCTAACAAAAATCACAACTTAATAAAAATATATAATTAAAACAATTTATTTTATAAGGTTTCATCGATTATAATTAAAAGCATATTAAATCTCAATTAAAAATAGCAACTGATATTGGTTATGATCTTACAAAGGAAGGTATTTTTCATGAAAAACACAAACCTTTTCTTTTTTTAAAAGTACTTCAACAGTTGAAAGCACACTTATATATTAGCTCTTCCCTTAAATTATGTAAACTTCCAATTTTAGGGTATCCCCTTTTAGACGGGCGCCAGTCGACACCCG
>ERZ779737.2753-NODE-2753-length-11045-cov-3.388353_pt1 | contig 11045 bp, 7 predicted proteins | sample MGYA00511889_ERZ779737 | MGnify/ENA primary metagenome ERZ779737 (study PRJEB29588, sample SAMEA2163575) | human gut metagenome | biome: human gut; feature: human-associated habitat; material: faeces | place: Denmark | collected 2008/2010 ...
TTCGTTTTCCGCGTGCCGGTCAGCGACAGGCAGCCCTCCTCCGCGTCATACGGCGCGGATTTTTTGACGATCACGGGATTGAACATGACCATGTACTCGCCAATATTGTCAAACGCGATAATGCGCTTGTTACAGCCTATCATATTTGCCGCCATGCCCACACAGCCATCCTTGTGCGCGGCCAGCGTGTCCAATAAGTCCTGCGCGATTGCCAAATCGTCAGCCGTGGCAGGTTCTGACTTTTGAGATAAAAAGAATTCATCTTTGCAGATTTCACGGATCATGGGAAAACCTCCGCTGCGTGTTTCTTATGTGGCTATTGTAGCAGAGAAATGGGTAAGGCTCAACTGCATTTATGGTGGATTCGATGAAGATACTTAATTAATATTTGCGCATTCGGTACGAATAGCATAGAATTTTTGCGTGCGAAACAGCACGATTCATGTGCCTTATGAGATGCAGAATTTGCGCGGCAATAAACAAAGATAAGGGCGAATTCGATAAGTGGTCTTCGAAATAAAAATCGTTCGTATTTATCATTTCCTTGCATTTTCCATCCTGCTTTGATACAATAAGATACAACGCTGCGAAGCGCTGTTGTTAGACTTGGCAGCTTTGCACAAAGGTGTTCTGCCAAGCAGCAGAGCACTTTTTTCATCTGGAGGAATCGAACTATGGCTGTGAGCTACAAGAAGCTTTGGAAACTGCTGATTGACAAGGATATGAAAAAGAAAGATCTGTGCGCGAAAGCGGGCATTAGCCCGGCGTCCGTCACAAAAATGGGGCGAAATGGTCATGTTACGACGGAAATACTTTTGAAAATTTGCACGGCACTGGACTGCGGCGTGGAAGATATTATGGAAATTGTGCCGGATTCGCGTGAAAACGCATGATAAAGTCCGCATTATGGGACAGGCAATATGATATGATAACAGTGAGCTTGGGGTTGAGCTTGGGAGACAGGCTCGGATGGAGAAGCGAATGGAACGATCTCTGATTTATAACGGAACGATCACAGCGGAACAGTTCCTCTTCTATGAAATCCGCATTGCATCGAAATATTACCTCGATGGGACATCCGTGGAGGACGCTATCGAAGAAATCAAAAAGAACAATCTGTTTCAGTATCCGACCGAGCGGCTTGTTGCCCGCATGGTGCGAAGCTGCTATAAGCGCCTGGATGCCTTGGATGATGAGCAGCTCCGGCAGGAATTATCATCGGCTCCGGTTGAGATTGCAAAGCAGATCAACCTCTATGCCATGATGCGATACAACCGCATTGTCTGGGACTTCATGGTCGGCGTGATCGGAGAAAAGTTCCGGAGTCAGGACTTCGAGTTTTCGCGGAAAGACCTGAATGTATTCTTTTCCCACTTGCAGGAACAGAACGATGACATTGCCGGATGGAGTGAGTCCACGGTCAATAAGATCAAGCAAGTGCTGACGAAGATTTTAGTTGAGGTTGAGATCCTTGACACCTTCAAATCGACGCGGCTCAATCCGCTGTTCCTCTGCGAAGAGCTGGAAGAAGGCATCCGCAGAAATAACGATCTCGAAGCACTTGCAGCTTTTAACTGCTTTAGATAGGAGGCTCTGGCATGAGCGACATCAAGCAAGAGTTAGATAAAATCAGAGGACGTATTTCCGAACCAAGTTTTCTGAAAAACGAAGGCTTGAGCAACGAGGTTGGCATTCATGTGTTCTGCTATGATCCGGCAGACGAGTTAATCGTCAGAGACTTCGTTTCCCGGCTGAAAGCGGAGAGCGGAACGCCGTACCACATCAAGGAATGTGACCTCTACGAGATTTTCCTGAGGCTCTTGGAGGACAAGCGTGTTCTGAAATCCGTGGACGGGCTGGAAGAAAAGCGCGGAAAGGAATACCTTCTCAAGCAGCTTCAAAAGATCGCAACGCCGGAGGCACTTCTGGAATACATGAAGTATGAGCCGCATGAGTACGGTGATGTTCTCTTCCTGACCGGCGTGGGAAAAATCTTCCCGTTTATGCGCTCTCATAAAATGCTGGACAGTATGCAGCATCTCTTCGAGGACATCCCTATTGTGATGTTTTATCCGGGATCGTTCAACGGGCAAGACCTCGGATTGTTTGGGAAGTTTTTAGACGGACACTACTACCGGGCATTCAACCTTTTGTAATTGGAGGAAGGCAGCATGAAAATACAAAGTATGTTCCAAAAGGACATCGACCGTCCTATCAACGGCGTTGTTAAGGTCATGCAGGATGACCAGCAGAGCTTAAAGGATGAACTGAGTGAATACATCATCACGAAGGAACTGCGGCGTCATTTTGCCACATTCTTTGATAACTACGTCAAGGCGATTGATACCCCGACCGATAAGATCGGCGTCTGGATTTCCGGCTTCTTTGGCAGTGGTAAATCTCACTTTCTGAAAATGCTCTCCTACCTTCTCTCCAACAAAGAGGTGGACGGCAAACACGCCTTTGATTACTTTGCGGACAAGTTTGATGATCCGATGATGTATGCGACGGTGCAGAAATGTGTCCGCATTCCCACGGAGTCCATCCTGTTCAACATCGACATCGAGGGACCGATCAACAAGGACAAGACCGCCGTGCTGCGCGTCTTTGCGAAGGTGTTCTACAACCACTGCGGCTTCTATGGCGAAGACCTCAAGGTGGCGAAGCTGGAACGCTTCATTGACAAGCAGGGCAAGACGGAGGCTTTCCGCGCTGCTTTCAAGGAAGTCAACGGGGACGAGTGGGTCAACGCCCGCGATTCCGCCGCCTTCTTCGAGGATGATGTGGTTGAGGTTTTGCAGTCTGTTCTCGGCATGAGCGAGACGGCAGCCCGCAACTGGTTCAACGGCGAAGAGAACGCCGACATGAGCATCAAGCAGCTCGTCTCCGAGATCAAGGAGTATGTGGACAGTAAGGAAGGAAACTTCCGTCTCCTGTTCTGCGTGGATGAAGTCGGTCAGTACATCGGTGACGATGGCGATCTGATGATGAATCTGCAATCGCTGGTGGAAGAGATTGGTGACAAATGCCGGGGCAAGGTTTGGGTCATGGTCACGAGCCAGGAAGCGATTGATTCTGTCGTGAAAATCACCGGCAATGACTTCTCCAAGATTCAGGGGCGCTTCAACACCCGTCTGAGCCTTTCTTCCTCGTCTGTCGATGAGGTCATCAAAAAGCGTGTTCTGGCGAAGACAGAGGACGCAGATCACCTCCTGCAAATGGAGTATGAGAAAGAGGCTTCGGGCTTAAAGAGCCTGTTTGCCTTTGATAATCCGATCCTCGACATCAAGGGCTTTACCAGCGCGGCAGAGTTCAGCGCAACGTTCCCCTTTGTCCCGTATCAGTTCATCGTCATCCAGAAGGTTCTCGCAGAGATCCGCAAGCACGGAAACTCCGGCAAACACCTTTCGGGCGGCGAACGCTCCATGCTGTCCGGCTTCCAAGAGGCGGCGCAGAAAATTGAAAACAAGGATGAAAACGCTCTTGTGCCGTTCTATCAGTTCTATGACACGGTACATACCTTCTTGGAGAGCGCCATCCGCCGGGTCATCGACCGCTGCCAGAACGCGGCGGACGCGCACGACGGTTTGGAACAGCAGGACGTAAATGTCCTCAAGCTACTCTACCTCGTCCGTTATATTGAGGACGTCAAGGCGAATATCGAGAACATCGCTATCCTGATGATCGACGATATTCACACCGACAAGATCGCCCTCCGTGCATCCATCACGGCTTCTCTGGAACGCCTTCTGTCTCAGAACTACATCTCCCGCAATGGTGATACCTACGCTTTCCTGACGGACGAGGAACAGGATATTGCCATCGACATCAAGAATACGCCCGTTGACAGCGCACAGATCGTCCAGAGCATTTCTCAGACAGTCTACGGCGAAATCTATCCGGCAAAGAAATATAAATACGGCAAGTATGACTTTGCCTACGATCAGTACGTTGACGAGACGCTCAACGGCGCGTCCACTGGCGGAATGCGGCTTCGCATTGTCACCGTGGCAAGCGACCTCTACGGCGTTGGAGACCAGCGGCTTATCATGGACTCACAGGTCAACAACGAGGCAATCGTCGTTCTCTCGGCGGACACGCCCTACTTCGACGAGCTGGAACAGGCGATGAAGATCCGCAAGTATGTCAAGCAGCGGAATGTGTCGCAGATGCCGGAGAGCATCCAGCGGATTATCCGCGACCGCAATGACGAGGCGCGAAAGCTGGAAAGTCATGCCCGCAGCCTGATTGAAAAAGCCATCGTCGAGGGCAAGTTCTATGTTCACGGCGAAATCCTCGACCTGAAATACGGCTCTGCGAAGGACAAGCTGGATGAGGCGATGAAGAGCCTTGTTGAGAGCGTCTATTCCAAGCTCAACATGGTCAATCAGTTTGTGGACAGCGACGCTGATATTCTCGCTATCCTCAACGGCGCATACGAAGAAGTCGGCTTCACCGGACTGGGCGCGAACAACGAAGACGCGCTCAATGAGATCAGTCAGTGGTTGGAGCTGCAAAACCAGAAGATGCTCAAGACTTCGATGGGCGATGTGCAGCGCCGGTATCAGGCGATCCCCTACGGTTGGAAGGAGATCGACATTGCAGCCCTGATTGCCCGCCTGATTGTCCAGCAGAAAATCCAGATCAACTATGGCGGCGCAGTTGTTGGCAAGGAAGAGCGCCGTTTGGTGGACTTCCTGCGAAAGAAGACCGAGATCGACAAAGCCATCGTCGCGCGGCGCATTGCGCCCTCCGAAGAGCTGATCCGCAAGAGCGTCAACTTCCTGCGGGACTATCTGGGCGCGATGGACATTCCCTCCGACGAGGATGGGCTGATCCGCTTCGTGCTGAACACTTTTGAAACCAAGCAGAGCCACTATCAGAAGCTCCTTGACGAGTTCTACTCCAAAGAGCGTTACCCCGAAAAGGAAACCGTCACTGCTGCCCGCAACCTGATGAACGACGTTCTGAGCCAGCGCAAGGACAATGTTGCATTGCTCAAACGAATGGTGCAGCGGCAGGATGATCTTCTCGATTCCGCCGAGGATATGGAAGGCGTGGAGATGTTCTTCAAGGCGCAGCGGACGGTGTTCGACGATGCCAAGAAGCGGCTTGCCAGCATTCTCAAGGAAAGAGACTACTTCGCGGCGGATGCGGACACGTTGAACGTCATCAGCACGATGTCTACGATCCTTGCCATGCCGAAGCCCTATTTCCGCATCGGGGAGCTGCCGGAGCTTGTCCAGAAGGTCAAGACCGCCTATGACAGCTTGCTGGATATGAAGCGCGAGGAAGTTGCTGAGAACATCCGTCAGTGTATGCAGGATGTTCACCAGCTTGCCAGCGAAGCGCGGGACGCCGGGGCACTGCTCCATCAGGCGGACGATCATTTCGTGAACAAGCGTGAAGCGGCGAAAACCGCGACCTCTCTCACCGAACTGGATGCCATGATCACGCAGCTTCTCAACTATAAGGACACGATCTGCCGCCGCATGGAGGTCATGACTGCCTCCCGTCAGCAGGAAGCGCAGAAGCCCACGCCCGCAGCGACCGCAAAGCCCGGAACGCCCGCGCCGAAGCCCCCGAAGATCATGACCGTGCGCCGGTATGACCTCTGCTCGGTCAAGCGTCTGCAAAGCAAGGAAGACATTGATAAGTACGTCGAGGCGATCCGCGAAAAGCTCATGAAGACGCTCGAAAGCTGCGACGGCGTGCAGATCAACTAAAGGCGTATCAGAAGATGAACAAGAACGCAATTCAGAAGTTTGCGATCTGGGCGCGGAATGAGCTGATTGCTCAGGTTTCCCAACGTGCCTATCAATATGGAATTGACGAGTCTGGTTTTGGTGACGCTTCTGCGGACACACTGAATGGGCGGCTACTGACGGCGGAGGAAAAGTCCCAGCGGCAGGAACTCATCAAGCAAATCAAGGAAAAGGGCTATCAACAGGTCATGGAAGAGGTTGCCTACACTTGGTTCAACCGCTTCATCGCCTTGCGCTTTATGGAGGTCAACAATTATCTGCCCTCCCATATCCGCGTGTTCTCAGACGCTTCCGGTGCATTCAAGCCGGAGATCCTGAACGATGTGCTGCACCTTGATCTGCCGGGACTGGACAGCGGCAAGGTGGCGGAGTACATCGAGAGCAACGACACCGAAGCCCTCTACCGCTATCTGCTGTTGACGCAGTGCAACGCCCTGAACAGTGCGCTTCCTGTCATGTTCGAACGGATGGGCGGCTATACGGAAATGCTGCTGCCCAACAACATTCTCCGTCAGGACAGCGTCCTTGGTCACATGGTTTCCGACATCCCCGAAGGAGACTGGCAGGATGCCGTCCAGATCATCGGCTGGCTGTATCAGTATTACAACACCGAGCTGAAAGACGATACCTTTGCCCAGCTCAAGAAGAATGTCAAGATCACGAAAGAGCGCATCCCCGCCGCAACGCAGCTTTTCACGCCGGACTGGATCGTCCGCTACATGGTGGAAAACTCCCTCGGCAGACTTTGGCTGGAAGGTCACCCCAACGCCGAACTGCACGACGGCTGGAAATACTATCTGGACGAAGCCAAGCAGGAGCCGGATGTGGAAGCGCAGCTTGCCAAGCTCCGGGAGGAATACAAGACCATCAAGCCGGAAGAGATCAAGGTCATCGACCCCTGCATGGGCAGCGGTCATATCCTTGTCTATGCCTTCGATGTGCTGATGCAGATTTACACCTCTGCCGGTTGGGATCAGCGCGAGGCGGCGCAGAGCATCCTCAAGAACAATCTTTACGGTCTCGACATTGATGACCGTGCGGCGCAGCTTGCCTATTTTGCGGTTATGATGAAGGCGCGGCAGTATGACCGGCGTTTGCTCACGCGCGGCATTCAACCCCATATATACGCTTTTGCGGAGAGCAACACCATTACAACCGCGCCGCTTCACGATATGGGTATTACACTTTCGCAGGATGAGTATGATACTGCCGTAAAACAGGTGTTACGTCTGTTGGATGAATTGCGGGATGCAAAGGAGTATGGCAGTATTTTGACGGTAACGCCTTGCGATTGGGATTTGCTGAGGCGTTTCGCAGTCCCGAGGACAGAAGATGAGGGCGGGCAGCAGTTGTTGGGAATCCACGGTGAGCAGATTGCTGCACCGCTTCTGCAAAGACTTATCAATATTGGCGAAGCACTATCTCAGCAGTACGATGTGGTGGTGACAAATCCGCCGTACATGGCAGTCAGCAATGCCGGAGCAAAGGTCAACGATTATGTAAAAAAGAACTTCCCAGACAGCAAGGCGGATCTGTTCGCCGTGTTTATCGAACGCTGCGGGCAGATGGCGAAAAGGAACGGCTATCAGGCGATGATCACACAGCACGCTTGGATGTTCCTGTCCAGCTTTGAAAGAATGCGAGAATGTCTTCTCCGCTCTGTAGATATTGTGTCTTTAGCGCACTTGGGTGTTGGTACATTTGTTGATCTAAATAGTAAAGTTGTACAATCAGTAAGTTTTGTTTTTCAGAACGCGCATGTTGTAGATTACACTGGTAGATATGACCGGTTGTTTGAACAGCAAGGTCTTTATGAAGACAACCAAGAAAAAGAAAAATGGTTAATTTCGGGAAAACATAAATTTTTAAAAAGACAAGAAGATTTTGCAAGAATCCCCGGCTCTCCGGTGGCGTATTGGGTGAGTGATGCAACGCTAAAAGCATTTGCCTACCCATCAATTGGTCAGATTGCAAAGCCACGGCAGGGCATGGCAACATCTGATAACAATCGATTTCTCCGGCTTTGGTACGAAGTCGGTAATGCAAACCTGTGCTTAGACGCAACAAACGAAGTTGTAGCTGAACAGAGTGGAAAAAAGTGGTTTCCATATAACAAAGGGGGGGAGTACCGCAAATGGTATGGTAATAATGATTTCATAATCAATTGGGCACAGAATGGACAAGAAGTTAAGGCGTTGGCAACTAAACTATATAAGACAGTTACAAGAACCATTAAAAATATGCAGTTCTATTTTAAGCCTTGTATCTCATGGTCTTTAATTTCTTCTGGGAAAGTGGCGTTTAGATTTAAATCGCCTGGGAATCTATTCGATGTTGCTGGGATGAGTTGCTTCACAGAAACATATCTATTATACCTCCTCGGATTTTGTAATACCTCTGTTGTTAATGAATATCTCGCGATTTTTTCACCAACGATTAACTTTCAAGCAGGTGATATAGCAAATATTCCAGTTGCCATTGAAGTAGATAAAATTGAAGATGTTGAAAAAGTGGTTTCTGAGAATATACAAGTTAGCAAAAAAGATTGGGACTCCTATGAAACCTCGTGGGACTTCAAGCGGAATCCGCTGGTGTGAGGTGCGCAAATATGTTCAAAAAGAAGTGGATCGGGTGGATCGTTGCTGGGTTAGCTACAATCCTTGTCGTTTTTATGCCGAAGCTCATTGACTGGCTATTCAGCACCTATTTTTCGGATTTCACTGCTTTGAAAATCATAGATGCACATGATGTGATGGGATATATTGGAGCTATATTTGGTGGCGTATGTGCGCTTATTGCGGTCGTAGTTGCTGCAAAACAGTTCTCGGCTGAAAAGCGTCCAATCATCATTCCGCAAAATAGAATTGTTTATTTCTATCGTGAGTTTGACCGCAATTACGCTTTTCAAGACTCACCGGATGTCAAAGAAAAGCCAGAACCTTTCAGCCCAAAAGTTTTACCATTATTTGCTTTTGAAAATGTTGCAAACTACGCTGCAATAGGATTTGACATTGAAATTGATTATCACAACGGGAAGTTATACCGATCCATTTGCGATTTGATTGGTGGCGCACCAGACGATGTCCTTTGTTCTACATTTGAGAATGACAAATATCCAGATCAAGGAGTCCTTAATGCTCATTCAATCGCCCATTTGCCTCTCCCGCTTAATGTAGGATACATCATACAAGGAATAAGTTATAGACTGCACGAGGCAAAAGCAACACCTCAAAGCAAAGCAGAACGGTGGAATTATTTCCTGCGTAAGAAATATCCGATTGCAGAAATACGCGTTCATTCGAAGGATATACTGGGCAAACATAGAACGGACACCTATGAAATGCGAATTGAAATAGTTGATTGTATGGACAAGCCGGTTTATGCGATTTACTTCACATTTGCTGCAAAAAGCAAATAGCACTGTCACGCGATTACTTAAAGCCAAGCCTGTTTTTAAGCGGCTTGGTAAAAACGAAGGAGAAACGCTATGCCATATTTAGAAACTGTACAAGAGCTTCTGGAAGCCAAAGAGGGCGAACACGTCCAATTCAAGGAAGCCAAAAATCGCTTTGACTTTGAAGAGGCGGCGAAGTGCTGCTGCGCTTTGGCGAACAATGGCGGCGGCAAGCTGGTATTTGGCATCACGGACAAGAGACCCCGCAGCGTGGTCGGGAGCGCAGCTTTTGACCAGCCGGAGCGTACCCGCATGGGTCTGATTGAGAAATTGAAGGTCAATGTTGATTTTCAGCTTTTCAACTACGAGAGAAAGCGGGTTCTGGTCTTCGACGTGAAGAGCCGTCCAATCGGCTTGCCAGTACAATACGATGGCGTAGCGTGGATTTACGAGGGCGATACGCTCAAGCCCATGCCGGAGGATATGCGCCGCAGCATCTATGAAGAGACCGGCGGTGATTTTTCCGGGACGATCTGCGCCGGGGCAACGGTCGATGATTTGGACGAGACCGCCATTGAAAACTTCCGTGCCAAGTGGATCGAAAAGAGCGGCAAAAAGCAGTTTGCAACGCTGTCAAAAGAGCAGCTTCTCCATGACTGCGGCGCGATCACGGATGAAGGCGTAACGTATGCAGCCCTGATCCTGTTCGGCAAGAACGCGGCAATCATTAAGTATCTGCCGCAGGCTGAGATCATTTTTGAGTATCGTTCCTCCGAAGCGTCGGGTCCGGCAAATCAGAGAGAAGAGTTTAAGGTAGGCTTCTTCGCTTGCTATGACCGCGTGTGGGAGCTTGTCAATCTGCGGAACGACAAGCAGCACTATCAGGAAGGCTTTTTCGTGTTTGACATTGCGACCTTCAATGAGCGCGTTGTCCGAGAAGCGATCCTGAACGCGGTGAGCCACAGAAACTATCAGTTTGGCGGCAGCATCTTTGTCCGCCAGTTCCGCGACAGATTGGTTGTCGAAAGCCCCGGAGGACTTCCCTTCGGCATTACGCTCGACAACATACTGGATCGCCAACTCCCGCGCAACCGCCGTATTGCGGAGATCCTTTCGCTCTGCGGCATGGTGGAGCGCTCCGGTCAGGGCATGAACCTGATGTTTGAGCTGAGCGTGCAGGAGGCAAAGCCGCTTCCTGACTTCACAGGCACAGATGACTTCTTCGTCAGCGTCACGCTGAATGGTCTGATTCTCGACAAAGCGATGCTTTCCGTTATCAACCGGATCAGCGAAAGAGGCGCGGAGCTGCTGTCCACCGAGGATTTCCTTGTGATTGATGCTCTGTACCACGAAAGACCGCTGAACGAGAAGATGCAGTCTCGCTTGAACCGGCTGATCGAAATGGGCATTGTCGAGCATATCGGTCGCAAGAAGTATGTTCTTGCCAGAAGTCTCTATGCAGCGACAGGCAAAACCGGTGTGCATACAAGGCACGTCGGCTTGGATCGAGATACCAACAAGGAGCTGCTGCTAAAGCACATTCGGCAGAACAACGAAGTTGGTACTCCGTTCAAAGAATTGCAGCAAGTTTTGCCGGGTCTCAATCGCAATCAAATTCAAGTGCTGATGCGGGAACTCAAGGAAGACGGAAAAGTGGTTTGCAAAGGTAAAACCAGCGCTGCGAGATGGTTTATCATCAAGTGATTCACCGTCGATTTCAAATGTGTTTTTGCGTTCAACTTGCGACTAACTTAAAACTAACTTGCGACCAACTTGCAACCTAATCAGCAAGGCATTTACCGAACTGTTGGAGGGATAATTGATATGGGAAGACTGATTTCCGAGAAATATGCTGCTTGGCAAGCCGAGTGCGAAGAGCGCTTCCA
>ERZ779737.2755-NODE-2755-length-11040-cov-2.633045_pt1 | contig 11040 bp, 8 predicted proteins | sample MGYA00511889_ERZ779737 | MGnify/ENA primary metagenome ERZ779737 (study PRJEB29588, sample SAMEA2163575) | human gut metagenome | biome: human gut; feature: human-associated habitat; material: faeces | place: Denmark | collected 2008/2010 ...
AAGAAAAATGTCTGTGATATCCGGATCGAAATGTGTTCCCCGGTTTTCTTTGAGGATTGCTACGGATTTTTCACGGGTAAAACCTTCCTTATAATGACGGCTTGAACGAAGGGCATCATACACATCAGCGACAGCCATGATTCGGGCAGAAAGAGGAATGGATTCGCAGGATAAACCTTCGGGATATCCGGTTCCATCGTATTTTTCATGATGCCAACGGCATATTGCTTTTGCTGTCTTCATGAAATTATTGTTTTGATCAATATTTGCATGTTGAAGAATTTCGTAGCCTTCAATTGTATGCATTTTCATAATTTTCCATTCTTCATCAGTCAATTGGCAAGGTTTATTTAAAATTGATTCTGGAATTTTAATTTTTCCAATATCGTGAAGAGCGGATAAAGAAGAAATTAAAGAAATATCAGCTTCAGAAAGCGGATATTTATCAGTTATTTTAACAAGTTCGTGAAGCAATAAATTTGTGATTGTTTGAACATGCAATGTATGGCTACCAGATTCATGATTTCTAAGTTCAATGATATTGCTAAAAATATTGATCATGGCGTTATTTGTTTTTTCACGTTCGTAGATTTGATTTTCTACTAATTTAACCAATTTTTTTTGGTTGGAATAAATCATCAATGTGTTTTTTACTCGATGTTGGATAACTATAGCATTGAATGGACGACTGATATAATCGGTTGCACCTAATTCATATGCTCTTCTTACGAAAGCAACATCATTTTCAGTCGATATGACAACAACGGGGATTTCTTTGATATATTGTTTTTCATTTAATGCTTGAAGAACTTCAAATCCATCCATTTGTGGCATGTTAATATCAAGTAAAATAATATCGATAGCTTCGTTTTTTTCAAGAGCTGAAATTACTTCTATTCCATTGTTTGCATATAAATAGTCATAGTCATTTCCGAGAATGGCACTCAGCAAGTCTTGATTTAATTTATTATCATCAGCAACTAATATACGATTTTTTGGCATATTATAATTCCCTTCATAAATAATCAATTTTAAAGTTATTTGATTATTAATTATTTGTGACTATTTGAAAAAGTGGTAATGAAAGACTTTATCGCTTCTTCTTTTGATAGTTTTTTAGTTGCAAAACTATTTATGCATGTATACCAGGCATCAAAATCTTTTTGTGTAACTTTTCCATCGTATATGCAATTTGTTTCTATAGCTTCTGGATTATCGATATATTTATAAATATCTGAGTTATATTTTTCTTTGGCAATTGATGGAACACCTTTTGTTGAAGCCATTTTATTCAATTCATCTTTTGTGGCATAAAAACGCATGAATTCTTTGGCGTATTCAATTGAAGGACTTCTTTTGGAAATACCTAAACCATACCAGGGTTCATGATAAACATAAGAGCCTTTATCTCCTAGTGGGGCATAAATATAGGTGTATTCAAAAGGATTGGCTTTAAATGTTTCGGATTTGGTTTCGCGTTTTTTCATTCCACTAACTTTTTCACTATTGCAAACCCAAAATGGAACATTTCCTTCAAAAAAACGTAATATAGCGTCATTGTAGTTATCGAAAGGATATAAATTATTTACTTCATCTAAACTATATTCATTATTTTGTATGTTGCTGACAATGTTGAATATGTTTTCAATTTTGCTATAAGATTTTAAGTTTCCGTTTATTAAATCATTATATAGTTCGTTATCTTCTTGGATGGTATTTACCATCATATTTATTGTTAATTCTGGATATATTTTTGTGGATGAACTTTGAAGTGGAACATATCCTTTAGTTTTCAAAGTATTTAATGTATTTATAAATTCGTCATAATTTTTCGGAATATCTAATCCTTCTTTTTTTAACAGTGTAACATTTGTAATAATTCCATAAATATTTTGACCAATAGGCAAAGAATGCAAAAAATTTCCTTTATAGCTTGTTGTTAACATCGTTTGATCAACATCATTTAAATTTAAATTTACTGTTGAAAGATTCAAGCAATAATCAATTAAATTTGTTGAGCTTATGGTATCAGAAGAAGTCATGAAAATATCTGTTTGAAAGTTCGAATCAAGAAAAGCGACAAGATTGTTTCCGCTCACCTGCTGATAATTAAATGATATGTTTGGATAATATTTATTGAAATCGTTTGTTACAGCATCTAATGCTTCAAAATTGCCAAAGTATCCTAAGATATTCAGAGTTAGTTTTTCATCTGTATTAAGTTGAGGAGAAAATTTATAGTTATTATTTTTTTCACATCCTACTAATGAAATCAGCAATACAGAAGAAAAAGTAATAACTGATAATATGTTTTTGCTAATTTTTTTCATAGAAAACCTCTTTATTTATTTTCAGTTAAATTATATAGTAAATCAAGTAAAACTTTAACGTTTATCGGTTTTGCTAAGTGAGCATCCATACCTGCTTCTAAACAGTTATTTATATCTTCTTTAAAGGCATCGGCTGTCATAGCAATAATTGGAATTTCATCAAATTCTTTATGTCCTTTTCTTATTATTTTTGTCGCTGATATACCATCCATTATAGGCATATGAACATCCATAATTATAGCATTGTAAGTATTTGAAGGGACTTCAAGTAATTTATTGATGCATTCTAATCCATTTTCTGTTAATTCACATTCAATTTCATTATCTTGTAAAATTGTTTGTATAATTTCTCTATTTAATTTGTTATCTTCTGCAACTAAAATATGAAGTCCTTTTAATTTTTTGTAATCTATTTCTTTATCAGTATCTATATTTTCTGGAGTTTCAACTATTTTTAAATTGAGTTCTATTTTGAACTTTGTTCCAATATTGACCTTGCTATTACAGGATATTTTTCCTCCCATGGCGTCGACAATTAATTTGATAATATAAAGACCTAATCCGGTTCCTTGAGTTTTATTTACTTGTGTATTAATTTCTCTAGTAAATGATTGGTACATCGTTTTTTGAAATTCTTCACTCATACCAATTCCATTATCTTCGACGATGATTATCAGTAGAACTTCTTCGTCATTTAGCTTTTTTTCAGAAATATCTAAATTTATTTTTCCATGTTCATTGGTATATTTAACTGCATTGGAAAGCAAGTTTAAACAAATTTGTTCTAATCGAGACTTATCAGTAGAAACATAATTGTAGTCGATATTATGAAGATTATGGGTAAATGTAATTTTTTTATTTAATGCAAGAGGTTTAATTATTTCAGTTAAAGTATCGAAAACAGAAGAGATAGATGTTGTTTGATATGTTAGAAATAGTTTTCCACTTTCTATTTTAGAAATATCGAGAATATCGTTTATCAGAGTTAATAATTGTTGGCTAGCTGCAGATGATTTATCTAAACACTCTTTAGCATAATCGGGATTATCCAAATTATTTTTAGCGATATATGTCATTCCTAAAATCGCATTTAAAGGGGTTCGAATATCGTGTGACATAGCTGAAAGAAAATATGATTTTGCTTTATTAGCTTGCTTAGCTTCTTCGGCTGATTCCTTGAGCTTTTTATTTATATTTTTAAGATAGATTCCATCTACGATGCCTAAAAGTAAAATTGTTCCGCAGATAATTAATACGATAAGCCAATCTTTATTGGTAGTTTGAAGCTCATCATATCTGATGCATCCAAGAATATCTAGTTCTGAATTTTCATCGAAAGAAGAATAGTACCATACACATTTTTCACTTTTTGAATTGTTGTAATATAAAGTTCCACTATCGGTACTTTCTATTAAATTTCCTAGTTCATAAACTTTATTATAATCATCTTGAAAATTATATCCTCTGATGAACTCTAAAAAGGACATTGATTTCATTGAAGAAGATTGGATAACATAATCTCCTTTTCTTGTTATAATTCCAACTTCGGCTGATTTATATGCGGTAGGAAAAATCCAGTTTTTTTGAATTTCATCAATAGGGATAACTCTTAATAAAAGATAATCTTTATTGCCATTATCTGTTTTTATAGTAACTCTTTTCCCAACGCTTAATGCTTGTCCACCACTTGTTTCTGGAATAGCATATTTTCCTAAAACAGTAAGCGATGACTGTTCGTTGAAAATTTTTAACATGTTGTTTTTAAAACTATGTTCATATTCTGTTATATTGTCATAGAAATATTTTTCATAAATTGTTATTTTTTCTTCCCCTTTTGGATAGAAAGAAGAATAAGCTTCAAAATTGTCCATATCGATAATATGGGCATAACGTTTTTTATTTGTATTAATTTTCCTTAAATAATCTAAGGCATTATCTAAATTTTTATTTTCGATAGAAATATAATTTGACCAATTGTTTACTGAATTTATTTCATTATTTATATAGTTTTGAGAAACTTGTTTTAGAGATTCAATATTGGTAATAAAGTTGGTTAAATTATTGTTTTGTTGATTATCCTGAACATTTTTTGAATAAATAATTGATGTTGAAATAGAAGCCGTAATAAACCCAACATTGAAAACAGCTAAAATTGCCTATTTTCTATTTATTTTTTTAATTTTTTTCAATTTTATTTCCTTATAAAACAATTAATAAAGCTGTTGAGTATGATTGAAATTTGCTTTTTTATCGTTTTTTCAATTATAAAATAATAAAAGAAATAAGTCAATTTATCACCTTATATCTTTGAAAATCTTTCTTTTGAACGATATTAAAAATTTGATTTTTAGTATTCTTTTTTTAAAAAAATAACAATAAATAAAAAAATAATTGAATATTTAATTTTTTTTCTTTATACTATTAATTAAGGAAAGAAATAAAAAAATGAGAGATAATAGTAAGAATCTTTTTACCTTAAGCATTATAGTTCTTGTTGTAACAGCACTTGCATTTTTGACAAATACTTTTACAATAATTCTTTTGCTCGAAAGTTTAAAGGATTTAAAAGTTGAAGGGAATGTTGATCAGAATCAAGTAAGAGCAATTTTAAAAACGATTTTCATTATCGCATATGTAGTAGAAAGCCTTATTAATTCTGGTGAAGTTTTCTTAGGAGTTCAAGGTATTCGTCAATCAAATGGTAAAGATGTTGGAAAAGCACATATTGTTATTTCTATAGTTCTTATGGTTCTCCAGGGATTAGGCGTTCTTGGAGTATTGTATAATATGATTACTTCTTTCAGTCCTATTTATATTTTATCGTTGATTATGAGTGTTGGCATGATGGTATTGCTCTTCTTCTATCATAAATTTGCTAACGATCTTTATTACGAATTTGATTATTAATATCAATAAAAAAGTTGCTGATAGAATCTGATTAGTCAGCAACTTTTTTTGTGAGTTATTTGTTTTAATTTATTCTTCCTCTGGATATTTTAAATTCCATGTTTCACGGAATTTTGTCATTAATTCCATGACATCTTTTGTATAATTTAAATGCATATTATCTTCTTTTTTATTTATAGCTTTTTCCATATCTAATATTTCATATAGCAAAGCTTTCTGTGTATTTCCTTCGATTATTTTCTCTACTTTTCCTGTATCTAAATAGGTTATTGTAGCTTCATTAGCACGAGGATATTCCATAATTTCAATAAAACCATTTTCGCATGATATCATTCCTCTTTTGGGCTGTTTAGAATGTAAAGATAGCATGACTGTTGCCATTTGTCCTTCTTTATTTTTCAATAAGAGACTAGCTTGTTCATCGACTCCGGTTGGAGCTAGTTTAACTTGAGATAATAATTCGTTTGGATTTGAATCCATGAACCATCTTATAAATGACAAGGCATATACTCCAATATCGAGCATTGCTCCTCCGGCAAGATTTTTATTAAAGAATCTGTTGGTCATGTCATAATCTTTGTAGCTACCAAAGTTCATGGTTATCAAATTAACTTTTCCTAATTTTTTTGACTTTAAAATTTCTATTATTTTTTTATAAATTGGCATATGATAAATGGTCATTGCTTCTGCAATGATCACATTATTTTCCCTTGCTTTTTTTATAGCAAGATTTAATTGATTGCTATTAAGAGTTATTGATTTTTCAACAAGGATATGTTTTTTGCTCTCTATTGCTTTTAGCATAAAATCTATATGTGTATTATGTGGAGTTGTTATATAAATTACATCAACATCTGGATCTTTGAAAACGTCATCAATTTGGTCATATACTTTTTCTATATTATATTTTTTTGCAAAATCAATTCCTTTTTGATGTGTTCTATTTGCTACAGAATAGATATTCTTTTGAACTGAGTTTAATGCTTGTGCCATTTCATTAGCTATTACTCCTGTTCCTATTACAGCCCATTTAATCTTTTTCATTTTTATTTCCTCTCAATTAAGAACTTCTCATAATAAATTGTTTTTGTCAATATTGTTTATATAGACTTTTTTCTTTTGTTCAATTATTATTTAAGCGATGATCATCTTTTGATTGAGGAGATATTATGGATAAGAAATTGGAATTGAATTTAAATCATAAAAATGATTTAGCTAGGGTTACTAAAGCTTTATCTAATACTTCACGTTTAGATATTTTGATTCTTTTATCTCAGGAAAGTCTTTCTGTTGATGAAATATCTAAAAGACTTAATTCTCCTTTGACAACGGTAGCTTCAAATATTCAGATATTAGAAAATACCGGTCTTGTCAGGACAAAATTACAAGCTGGAAAACATGGAACTATGAAATTATGTTCCATTGTCTATGAAAATATGAATATCGATTTTATGACAAATATTCATAGTGATGTTCAAAAGAATAAAACCATAGAAATTCCTATTGGTTCTTATTGGTCTTTTGATGTTAAACCTACTTGTGGTTTAGTTTCAGAAAAAGAATATATTGGAAAAGATGATGATGAAAATACCTTTTATTTGCCGGAAAGAATCAATGCTCAACTTTTATGGTTTAGGGAAGGATATGTTGAATATTTGATTCCAATAGAAGAAGATGCAAAGAAGATTAAAGCAGTTTCATTAAGTCTTGAAGCCTGTTCAGAAGCTCCAAATTATCGCAACATTTTCCCTAGTGATATTACTTTGGCTTTGAATGATGTTGAAGTAGGAACTTGGAAATGTCCAGGAGATTTCGGTGGAAGAAGAGGAAAAGTTTCACCAACTTGGTGGCCAATAAATTCGACACAATTTGGTTTATGGAAAACGTGGAGTGTTTCTGATAAAGGTACTTTTATTGACTATGAAAGATTATCTGATGTTACTCCGAAAGAAATTTTCAATGGAAATAAAAATATTTTGTCGATAAAAATTATGGTAAAACACGATGCGCAAAATGTTGGTGGAATCAACATTTTCGGTGAAAAATTTGGCGATATTCCTTCGGGAATTCGTCTTACTTATACGTTAGAAGATTAAAAATAAAATATTTAGTAGCAAATGCTTTTGCTACGATTTTTTTAGTAATAAACAATATAAAACAAACTATAGATATTGAAATCGCTTACATTTATACTTTAATTGTTGGAGGATTTCTATATGATAAAATCTTTTTTTAAAAAAGCCGTATTGGCATTATCAATTTTACCTTTAGTCTCTTGTGGTGGAAATAATTCTTCAAGCAATGTTTCTAGCAGTGGATCTAATACTGGTACTACATCTTCTTCAAGTACTGTCATCGATGATTCACCGGTTACTTTGAAATTTTGGAATGGTTTTACTGGAAAAGATGGCGATGGTATGAATGATATTGTCAAAGCTTTCAATAAAGCCTATGAAGGCAAAATTACGATTCAGGTTGATACGATTAACTGGGACTCTTTATTCTTGAAGTTGATTCAAAATAAAGGTAAGGAAAAATATTCTCCACATATTGTGGCGATGGGTGCTAATCGTTTAGCTCAGATGAAAAGTAAGAATATCATCCGTGAAATTGATGATATTGTTGAATATACAGAAGCAAAGGAAGAGGATTATCTTTCTGTTAGCTGGAATGCAGGTTTATTAGGAGATTCCGGTCATCGTTATTCTTTTCCTCTCGATGTTCATCCAACAGCGATGTTTTACAATAAGGATTTGATCAGTGAAGATGAAATTCCAACAACCTGGGAAGAATTTGAAAAGGTTTGCAAAGAAAAAACCAATATAGATACCGGTGTTTATGGTTGGGCTATTCCTAATATGTATTCTATTACTAAAGATATTTTTGCCTCCATGCTTTTACAAAATGGAACAGATATGCTAGATAAAGATAATAACGCTATCTTTAATAGCGATAAAGCTGTTGAGGTTTTAAATAGATTACAAAAATGGAAATATGTTGATAAAATTTCCCCTTCTTCCGTTGGCACCAGTGGGGATTTAACTTTGTTTAATAGTGGTAAATCTGTTTTCTATTTTGATGGACCATGGTCTATCAATACTTTGAAAGATATTTCTCCTATTGATATCGGTGTGGCACCGATGCCAGGAAGTACTGGAACAAATGGTATTTCTTATACTGGTTCTCATCAATTTACTTTGATCGATTGCACCACACAAGATGAAAAAATTAAAAATGCTTGCTATGAATTTATAAAATTTGTTTCTCAAAATCCTTTGGAATGGGCTAAAGCTGGACAAGTCACAGCTTATAAACCAGTTCATAATACTGATGAATATAAAGCTTTAACTGAGCTTCAACCTTTCACTCTTGAAGCTGAAAATGCTAAAGTTGGTAATATCGATTATGAATATTATTATGAATGCTATAACTATATGGGCCAAGCTGTTGCCAATTGCTTAAATGATAGTAATTTAACAGCGAAGCAATCTTTAGATAGTAAAGTTAATCTCTTCAAAAAATTCCTTAACGAGCAGTAATATGAAAGATCAAACTAAGGAAAGATTACATAATTTCCATAAAGGTTTTGAAAAAAACGTTAGTCCGTATTTATTTATTCTTCCATTCTTCATTTTCTTTGTTGTTTTTGCTTTAACTCCAGTTGTCATGTCTTTGATTCTCTCTTTTATGGAATGGGATTATTCTTCTAGTGCAACTTGGGTGGGTTTAAAAAATTATCAATTGATTTTTGATTTAGATACTTTAACTGGATCAGAATTTTGGAAAAGCGTAGCGCATACTTTACTTTTTGCAGTGATAGAGATGCCTTTGCTTATTATAATTCCCTTTTTCATAGCTTTTTTACTCAATCATAGACTTAAAGGTTTTGGAGTATGGCGTTCTCTTATTTATCTTCCAGCAATCTTATCGATTTCAACTGTCGGTATTATTTTTGTCGTTTTACTCGACACGAATTTAGGTGTTATAAATAAGATTTTCCATACCGATATACCTTGGTTAACGAAGCAGCCATATCAGTGGATTTCTATATTTTTGTTATCTACATGGTGGGGAATAGGTGGAAATATGGTTCTATTTACCGCTGGTCTTCAAGGAATAAGCAAAGATTTATATGAAGCTGCAGATATGGAAGGTTGCAGTCATATTGAAAAACTTCGCTATGTCACTTTACCGGGACTTAAAAACACTTTTGTTTATGTAATGACAATGACAACTCTCTCTTGCTTTAATGTCATGGGACAACCGATGATGCTTACTCCAGGAGATGAATCAACACAGGTTGCAATTCAGTTTATTTATAATACTGCCTTTGGTGGTTGGAAATTAGGCAGAGCTTCAGCTATGAGCATTATCATGGCTTTATTGATGGGTGTCTTTTCTTTTTTAGCTTTAAGAAAAGCGATTCAATCGGGGAGAAAAGAAAATGCATAATAAAAGTAAAAAGAAATTAACATTTAATGTTGTTGTTTATATTTTGGTTATTGTCTGCACTATTCTTTCTTTGTTCCCAACATTTTTTGCCTTCCTTCTTGCTGTTCAACGACATCATCCTGACTTGCTGTTTTAAAAGAAAAGAATGCTAATGCAATGTACGATGATGTGATGCAGATTTTTTCTGGATTCACATTTGAAAATTTTATAAATGTTTTACAAGGAAGCAATATTCCAAGATGGACATTGAATTCCTTTATTGTTGCTATAGTGCAAACAGTTCTTTATGTTTTTATCGCTTCTTTAGCTGCCTTTGGCTTTTCAAGATTGAAATTTAAAGGAAGAAAAGTTTTATTTGATATCTGTTTGTTCAGTATGTTAGTTCCAGGAATTATTAACTGTGTTCCAAATTACATAATTATTTCTTCGATGGGATTATATGACTCTTTATTCGCTATGATACTTCCAGGATTAAGCGGTGTCGGTGGAGTTTTCCTATTGAAACAATTCATGGATAATATTCCGAAGGATTATGATGAGGTTTGTCGAGTTGAAGGAGCTAGCAATTTCACTATTTATCGCAAGGTTATTCTTCCTTTATGTGGACCGGCTTTTGCTTCACAAGCTATATTTTCATTCCAAGGTGCTTGGAATGATTTCTTATGGCCTATCATCGTCACAAGTTCTGATGAAAATAGAACTTTAGCTAGCGGATTATATAAAACTTTAATGGCAGATACACAATATCGTAGCTCTTTGATGGCTGCAAGTATTATTTCCGCCATTCCTATTATTATCGTATTTATTTTTGGACAAAAGTATTTTACCGAAGGAATTTCTAAAGGAGGTATAAAAGGCTGATATGAACATTAATAAACTGCCATATTTAAATTATCCAAACCCCCGTTTGAGAAGAAAGAATTATCAAATTTTAAATGGAATATGGGATTTTGCTTTTATTGAAAAAATGGAAATTCCTGAATCATTTGATAAGAAAATTAAAGTACCTTTTACTTATGAGACTGAATATAGTCTTATCAATCAACAAGAGCTTCATGAATATATAGCTTATCGCAGAAAATTTAAAGTTGACAAAGCCAATTATCTTCTTCATTTTGAAGGCGTCGATTATCAGACAAAAGTTTTTATCGATCGAAAAGAAGTCTATAGTCATTGCGGAGCTTATTCTCCTTTTGTTATTCCTCTTTCTTTAGATGATGGTGAACATGAAATTGTTGTTTTAGTTCATGACACATATAATAAATGGCAAATGAGAGGAAAACAAAGAACTCGTGGAGAAAATTATGAATGCTGGTATACACAGTTTACAGGTATTTTTCAAGATGTGTAT
>ERZ779737.2758-NODE-2758-length-11034-cov-1.854176_pt1 | contig 11034 bp, 8 predicted proteins | sample MGYA00511889_ERZ779737 | MGnify/ENA primary metagenome ERZ779737 (study PRJEB29588, sample SAMEA2163575) | human gut metagenome | biome: human gut; feature: human-associated habitat; material: faeces | place: Denmark | collected 2008/2010 ...
CTACCGAGCCAATTATAATACCCGCTACCGCTTTGCCAGAACGCCCTTTGCTTTGTTTTGCAGGAGCAATTAACAATCCGCACTTTGTACATTTTACAGAGTTGCTTTCGTCTGGAGATTCTCTGTCGGGGGTATGCTCTTCAAAATTAAACTTGTCATTACAAGTAGAGCAGGTATCCCAATGCCCCGTGCTATCTTTTCCGCCGTATTTTGTTATGTTGTGTGCGACACTTTCTCCATACGCTTTTTTGCAACCTTCACAAACCGCTTTTGTTGTGCATGTTGCCTTTCCGCCAAAACAATTGGCTGTTTGGGTATGGCTACTATCTGTTTTGCAAGTTCGGGTGTGTGTGCCGTTGTTATTGCTTACCCACTCTCCCCAATCATGTATATGATTGTTGATTTGCTTGATATAATAGTATGTTACCGTTTGACCGCTACCGCTTACTTCTTGATTTAGCCCCTCTACCCTACTTAATGTATGCCCATAAAAAGATTGAGCGGGCTCCCAATTTATATTGCTTCCAACAGCCATAGGAATTACGGCTTTTGAAGCATTAGGAATTTCGCTGCCGTCTTCAAACTTGTACTCTATAATAACATTTGCATAAGACTGCGTTTCGGTGTTGTCGTGCGATAAAACATTTCCGTTTTCGTCCGTTATCAAAAAGGCAACGGTATCGCCCTCTTTTAGGTCGGCATCTGCCGGAATTTGGTAAATTATTGAGCAACTTTCTAGTCCCGAATCCAAAATACTGCCATTGTATTGTAGAGCGCCCTTTGGCCAAAACTTGCTTTTTTCTTCCCATACAGGAATGGTAAAAGTCTGCGAAATTTCTAGTCTTTGACCCCCGGTTGTAGTTGCCACGCTTCCGTCTGCCCGCTTTATCCAAACCTTCATAGTAATGTAACGAGTCGTACTATCTGACAAATTTTGAACAATTGTGCGTAGTTCTATTTTTTTGCCAGCCAAACTTTTGTTAAATTTGTTTTTATCTGCACCGCTAAGCAATACCGTATTGCGATAATTTATAAAATCAGCATATCCGTTGAGTGTAGTATCTGCAAAGGCAGATAATTCTGAATATTGACCGGTATATTTTTTACTTCGGGGTCGGCAACGTAAAGGCTTTTGCCACTTACAAGTTGAGATAGTCTTTTGTATCCTTGCAATTTGCAAACTTCACAAAACTGGTAGTTTGTGTCACGCATAAGGCACTCATAACTAGAATTGTAAGAAGTATTAGTTTCCGCTGTTTTACAAGTGAAAGTTTTTCTAAATCCTAGCAATTTTTTCCACTTTACTTGCTCTGGGTCGTGAGTATATGCCACATTTAGCGAAGTATAGTCAGTTGTTGTTGCGGCACTGGTCATATATTCATCGCCAAGCCCTAACAATCCGTGACCAAACTCGTGTGTAAAAGTCCGCTGAGCACGGTAACTATCCGATGGCGTTATAAAATAATGAAAACCAAATTCTAAATTGTTATATGCATCTCCAAAGTCTCGGCTAGTATTAACCAGCAAAGCAAACTGGTTTATATAACTATGTACATAGTCAAATTGTCGGTACATTTTTTCATCGTCCAAATGCGTTGCGTCGGGGTCTGTGTTGTTAGGAATATGTGCGTCATGAATTTGCTCTATAAATGTAGGACCAATACACCTTTCAAAAATATGGTTTTTCCAAGGGTTGCCCAAATTGGTTGATATAGTCGAAGAATTTTTAGAATTTACAACCACATCAAAAAATGTGCTTCCGCCGTTTTCAAAACTAGACTCAGACGCCGTGCAAAGAGCATACACATTAAATCTATCAGCAAAACTGCGATAGGGTTCGTATGCAATTGCACCGCTCCACACCTTTTTTACATCGTTTATAAATTTTTGTTGTTGACCTTTGGTGTATCCTTCGCCACAAATAACAATTACCATATTTTCTGTGTCGCTTCTTGTTTTTTTGAATGGTGTATATAGGAATTGTTGGGTTTGAGTATTTGCCGTCCTTAGAATAGTTTGGTCCAAGAGTAAGCGTAAGTTTTTTGTCGGTGCTTATATCCCACTCTTGATTTGGGTCATCATCTGGCTCTGCAATGGTATAATCGTCCTCAACCTTATTAGGAGCGGAGCCTATATACGGACTTGCTTTAGTTCCGCTACCAGAAGTTGCTACATAATAGTCTGTATCAAGATAAAAGGCAGGTCTAACTCCAATATAACTGCGTTGTGGCGACTCTCTGCCTATTGTTCCATTGTTGTGAACATACCGCATATCGTGATTGCAATCGGTTACCGGAGTTCTTAACCAATATGGCCAATTTGCACCTTGCTAATTTTTTCCAACATAATAACTACCAAAGTTTTTCCAAACGGTGTTTACTTGCTTAACATCAAGCAAAAAAACCTTTTCGGTTGAATTTTCACCGTAAACGCTATCATAGTTTTGGGCAACATTTTGAATATCTGTATTTAATTCTAAATCCGAACGACCATCTCCATCATAGATTCCTCGCTTATATTCTGGGTGCGATACAAGCGAACGCTGGGTAACGGTTCTCATTGTGGCAATTTCCGCCCTTGAAAAATTATTCAAAAACCCCGCCTTTTGGTCGTAAGCGTTGCCGTCCACATAGTTCTCTTTTGGAGGATTACCACATAGCCACTTTACCCCACCCACTTCGGCGATAGAGTTTAACCACGAACGCATATTGCTGTCCTTCCAATAATTAGAGCCATAAGTGTCACGCCTATAATCACGACTGTGAGATTTTGAGCGACTATTGTCACTTGTAATAGCATCATATGGAAGTGTATCTATAATGCTGTCGGCAAGCATAAGCGTGCCACTGTCATCAACGCTTACACATCTCCACAAAATGTCTTTACCATTGTATTTGCCAAGAGTTATATAGTCGCCAAGGTTTACTTGCGTTGTCGTTTTTGTAACATTATACGCAAAAGGCTGGTGAACGTTTGCAACTTTTTTAGGTTCTATATTGTTTAAGTTGGTACCCAATTTTACCATTTCGGCACCAAAAAAACTAAGAACAAACATCATGGTAATTATTATGGCAGCATTTATTTTTTTAGAAAAACTTTTCATTAATTTCACCTCATTCTTACTTTTTTGTTTGTATCCATTTTATAAATATTTTTTTAATCAAAAAACCACTTGGGGGTTGTATTTTTGCGTTTTGCAAAAGCGAAATTGTGCTACCAAAAACTTTGTAGGTTTGGTAAAATTAGCCCCAATATGGCACATTAATGGCTAATTTTAGGCGATTTGATTGATTCCCCGGTTGGTTATCTTGTCTATATTTTGCAAATTTTTATAGATTTTTATATTAATCGGTTTAATCATTTTGTTTGTAATTGTTTTTGTCTTTTATATGTTAACATATTGTCTGCAAAAAAATCAAATGGATTGCCACACCTAAGTGTGAAATTTGAAACCAAAAATTTTTTACCCACCGTAGCGGAACTATTCTATCTTTGTCCCACATAACGAAATAATAAATAGCAATTCCGCTTTCGTCTTCAAATCCACTTACCCTCTCATTTTGAGAAACTCTTAAAGGCTCTTTTTTGTCTGCTTCTCTAATCAAAGTAATGAATTTACCGATGCTTAAATTTGATTAATGGCAAATCCCACGCTTGGCAACTTTGACTCTTGGATAGTCGTTGTTACCCCAAAAGCAAAGTCTTACCTTGTATGTTTCTACATTTTTTTGTGCACCAAGTAACAAAATGAAAGGTCTAATGAAGTGAACCCCATGAGTCGCTTCACTAAAGGCTTTTTTGTTTGCTTTAAAAACAACTACTTTTTATTTTAGTATAAATATTGTAATTACACAATATATGTGTTACAATCTTTTCACTACAATAATGGAGGTTATTTTGGGTAAAAATTGGCAAGTAAAACATGAAAAAGATAAAGATAAATTCTAATTTGTGTAAAAATATATCAATGCGTAAATTATTTTGCAATAGCGCGAACCAGCAAAATAATTCGTTTGTAAAAATTTATTCAACTTATTCAATTCATAAAATTTTTTTCGCTTGATTTTGCACATAAAATATAAACAGCATATTGGAAAATCAAACAGCAAGAAATCAAAACGTGTGAAAAAATCAAAAGGCAACTTTTGGTTTTACACACAAGTAATAAAATAACGATTTATAAAGGCGTTTTTTGTTAAAATGATATTTACTTTAAGCAAGAAAATTACATCACTTACATAATGGCATTCACTTTATGAATGAAATTACAAACATCGTTTGCAATAAAGGATTAAATATATAACAAATATCAATATCATAATGAGCTTCTATAAATAATACCATTGCGAATGAAATGAGTAATTTAATTGGCAAATGCCAATATCATTAAAATGAATAAATATAATGGTCAAAATGCGTTGCAAAGGAGAACAATAAATGAACGAGATAGGAACGATTAGACTGGAAACTGAAAGGCTTATTTTAAGAAAATTTGAAAAAAGTGATGCAAAAGAAATATATGAAGGGTTTTTAAATCAAAAGGAATTTCTTTATTACACAAATAGAAAACCAGTAAATTTAGAAGAAGAAAAAGCATCGCTAGAAAATATTGAAGAAAAATATAAAAACAATAACTACTATAACTGGTTAATTACTCTTAAAAGTACTAATCAAATTATAGGTGCTGTAAACTTTAATGTTGATTTAAAAAATGATAGTGTAATGTTTAATTATGCAATAGATAATAGATTTACAAAAAATGGATATATGACAGAAGCCCTAATGCGTGTTAAAAATTTTGCCTTTAATGAAATGAATGTAAATCGTTTTGAAGGTGGTTGTGTAGTTACAAATATTGCTTCAAAACGAGTTATGGAAAAATGTGGGCTAAAACAAGAAGGTATTTTAAAAAGTTACGTAAAACTTTCTGATGGTTATCACGATATGATTATGTTTGCAGAAATAAATAGTAAGTCCTAATTTCGCTAAACACAAAAGGAATAAAACTTACAAAATTATCAAAGACCATCAAAAGATGATTTTTATATACACGCAAACAAAAAGTAAATCGAACCAAATTATCTGGTTCGATTTGTCTTTGCTTATTCATTTAAACGGGAAATAATTCTCTACATTTTTATGGAACGCTTCATCCACTTTGTTTACAAGTTCCATATCTTCTGCTTTTGTAGAATCTATTGCTATTTCTTTTAATTTTAAAAACCCATTTTTGCAATTTATTCCTTTGTTAAGTTTAGTGATACCTTTTAATTGCTTACCAATGTCAAATCGTTTGAGTGAAAAATAATTCAGCCATTGTAGTCGCATAAAAATCTCCTTTTATAAATATCGCTTTCCTATCAAATTTAGAATACCATAAATTCCATCAATTTCAAAGTAATCTAAAGAACTTTTTTAAGCATTAATTTGTTTAACAACTCATTTAATAGGTTAAATTATTAAATTTTAGAATTTTTACTTGTATTTTTTAGTGAATAAAGTATAATTATATAAAAGGAGAAGAAATTATGTATTGTAAAAATTGCGGGAGTGAACTAACTGGCGGAGCAGAATATTGCTCTAATTGCGGAACAAAAGTAACCGAAACTTACCAAAGTAGCACTATTCTTAACTCATCAACCACTGACTCAAACAAAAAAACTGGCTTGCATACTTGTGCTTTTGTATTTATGGTTCTTAGCATATTTTCGGCATTCGGAAGTGCTATAACTATTTGGGTAAGTAATATTTACCTTGAAAACACTGGATATATGATATTTAGCACTCTTGTTTCGCTTGCTTGGATAATACCAATGACCATTAAAGTTTACAGAGTAAAAAGCACAACCGAACTAACAATGGGATTTAAAATTTGTACATTATTATTTGTTAATTTAATTGCTGGAATATTATTAATCTGTGATAGCAATAGCAATAATAATAACAATAACAATTAATTTGGTTAAAATAAAAGCAAACCTGAATTAAACATTTACTTTCAAAGCAAAAAGACGCATTAATTTAATGCGTCTTTTGATTTTTGTATTTTAAATTTTTTAATCTTGATTCATTTCAACATCTAGTACATTCCCTTCTTCTACAAGGGTTAGAGTCATATAAGTTTCTCCGTCTTCGCCGTAATAAATCTTATTATTTGCATCTATTTCAAATGTGAACATCTGCATTGCGTCTTCGCCATTTATCATTTTAAATATACCAATAGTATATTCTTTTCCGCCAACTGTAAATGTACACTTATCAACTGCATAACGTGTACCTTCTTCCATTTCGCTAGATGTGTAAGTTGTTCCGCTAGTTTGTGTAAGTGGAACTAATCTATTTGTAGCTTTATCCAGTTCAAAAAACATTATACATTCGCCATCTATCGCTCTAATAACTAAAGTTTCGGTTTCGGTATCTTCACGCAAAATTTCGTATTTGCATTGTCCTTTTAAAACTTTATCACTACCATTAACATAAAATTTTTGAGCAATTCCACCTTCATAAAGGTCTACAGCTTCATATGATGTAAAGTTTTTCAAATACTCACTGAAATAAAGGGTATTTAAAGGTTCTTTTCCCGTTAAATCTACCTTAACGTATACGCTAATTTCCATTTCGCCTACTGCATTGGTACCTTCTTCAGAGGTTCCTATGTATTTAACTGTTACATATTGTCTGCCCAATTTTGAAGTATCTATTCCGCTTAGGTCTATCATAGTTTCGTTTATTGTTATTATTTTTGAATCATTACCATTAATAGGTTCAAAGTAATTAATTCTTACTTCTCTTCCAATTAAAGTTGTATATATTTGTTGGGTTAGGTCTTCACGGGTTGTATCTTTTAGTATAACCAAATCATCTAAACTTTCTGAAGTTTGTATACTTTGGATATTATTTATTGCTTTATTATATAAATTCACCCAAATGTTTAAATTCTTATTATTATACTTAACATTTTTCTCTACTAATTGTGCAACGGTAAAATCTATGTCAGATAATTGTTCACTAAAAGTGGATAGTGGAACTATTATACTACCGCCAACTTCGTACTCTGAACCTAAATGTATTGATATTGATAAATCTACATCTGGAACAGCGTTTACACTATTTACAGGTATTGCACTTACATATGAACCATTTCTCATTACTGTTGAACTATAGTCTATAATATCGTTGTCGGTGTAGGTGCAAAGTCTAAATTGCGTGTCGCATGAATAGTCTTTAAACTTATAAGTAGTTAAACTGCTATTTCTTACTGAACTATCAAAGTCTACGCCAGATAAATCAACAAGCATATTGTTAGTTGCTTTTATTGCGTAGTAATAACTTGCATCACCTACTTGTATTTGGAATTCTAAACGTTCATTGTCGTCAAATACGTTTGAATTAACCTTAATTGCTCTATCTAAACCTTTAGTTGCAGAAATGAAAGTTGCTCGAGTTTCTTCGGATTTTAAAGATGAAGTTAATGTAGTTTCATCCATTAGGTAAACTGATAAATGAGTAGTTGCACTTCCATAAGAAATTGCTACTGAATTATCTGCACTTACTTGTGGGTTGGAAATTGGTTCTACGGTACATTCGCTTAATGGAACGATTTTGGTTCTACCATTAGAATATTCTACCGTTGCGCTTAAGCCTTCTAAATTTGGGGTATAGTTTACTGCCCCAGAACCTTCTTCTGTAGAAGCCGTCCAAATGACATAACTATTGTTTAACATTAAAGAGGTTTCACTTATGGAACTTGCATCATAAACTCTCAAAGTTTTTGTTTCTAAATGCCCGTTATATGCTATTTTTACTTGGTATTCTCCAACTAAAGAATAATCTATTTGAACGCCTTCGTCTAGGATAATCATATCTTTAGTCAGTGGAACGTCCATTTCTGAAGTACCATCTTCAAATAGAATATTTAATTTATCTTCAAATACTGGTTCCCCACTAGTTTTTGCAACATAAATTGTGTCGCTTGAATTATTTACGCTTATTTGTTCTGCCTTTGGTGGAATTGGCATAACAACATCCTTTTTGGTGTCGTCAGAATAATAGATAGTAATATACACTACCGCTTTTCCGCCTGAATAACCATACTTACATTCTACATTAACAACGGTTGGAGCACTTGTACCGTCATTTCCTTTATCGCCTTTTGGACCCTGAACGCCTGCAGCACCAGGATCGCCCTTACTACCCTTTTCGCCAGTTGCTTTTACGTTAGACTTTACGCCATCTATTACCCAATAGCCGTCTTCACTAATACTTATGGTGCTTTTTGCACCCTTTAGACTTTCTAACCATTCCTTCTCGGTACCTTCAAATCCATTTTCTACAGCAAGTTCGTATGCGGTTTTACCTTGACCATCGCAACCTGTTAATAATATAGGTGTAGATGCACAAACGCAAAGCGAAGCCATAGCCACAATTTTTTTTAAAATTAATCTTTTTCATCTTTACATCTCTCCTTAAAAATTTTTGTACAAACATTATATCATATGAATTTTGAGTTTTACAAACAATTAATTACTGATACCAATTTTAAATTGTGCAAAAATGAATTTATTTTGTAATAAATTGAAATATTTTCGTTAAAATATCTAAAATTGCAAAAATTGCATATTATTAAAATTTTATTTTGCATTTGAACTTTTGAGTATACTATAATTAACTGAGAAGGGGAAAACATATGAAAAAATCTTTTGATAATGATAAGTACATTGAATTACAAAAAGAGAACATATTAAAGCGAATTGATATGTTCCAAAACAAGTTGTATTTAGAAATGGGCGGAAAATTGTTTGACGACCTGCACGCCAGCCGAATTTTGCCGGGTTTTGAAAGTAATATAAAAACCAAGTTATTAATTTCACTAAAAGACAAGTTGGAAATAGTTATTTGCATTAATGCAAGTGATATAGAAAAAAACCGCATTAGAGCAGATTCTGGACTGAGTTATGAAAACGAAGTATTACGACTAATAGATAGTTTTAGATCGCTTGGATTATATGTTTCTAGTGTAGTAATTACTCTATTTAAAGGTCAACCTAGTGCCGAAAAGTTCGCAACAAAACTCACTCGCCATGGCGAAAAAGTGTATTTTCATACATACACAAAAGGCTACCCTAACGATATTGAAACCATTGTTTCAGACGAAGGCTATGGCAAAAACCCCTATATAGAAACCACTAGACCGCTTGTAATAGTCACCGCTCCGGGTCCAAATAGCGGAAAACTTGCAACGTGCTTATCTCAACTATATCACGAATACAAGCGTGGGGTAAATGCTGGATATGCAAAATTTGAAACCTTCCCCGTATGGAATTTACCTTTAAAGCACCCCGTAAACGTTGCCTATGAAGCAGCAACCGCCGACATTAAAGACATTAATATGCTAGACTTTTATCACCTAAATACTTATGGCGAAACAGCAGTAAACTACAATCGCGACCTTGAAGTATTTCCCGTTGTTAAAAATATCTTAAAAAAGATTACTGGCAAAGAAATATATAACTCCCCTACCGATATGGGCGTAAATAAAATTGGTTTTGCAATTATGGATGATGACGGCGTTCAACTTGCATCTAAAAAAGAAGTCGTTAGAAGATATTACTCCTATCTTGTAGCATACAAAAAAGGTCAGACAACTCAAGATACTGTAGATAAAGTAAAATTTTTAATGAACGAATTAGATATTAATGATAGCATTTTGCCTTGTATAGATTATTCTCGTAAAATTTATGAAGAAACAAAATGTAATTGTGTGGCAATAGAGCTAGAAGATGGCACTTTAATATACGGCAAGCAAAAAGAAGTTTTATCCGCCCCAGCTTCTATGGTAATTAATGCCGTTAAACATATTGCAAAGATTGAAGATGATGTAGATTTGATATCTGACGCCGTGCTTAAACCAATTCTCGAATTAAAGCACGACTGCTTAAATTTAAAAACCGCAAGACTTACTCTTTCGGATGTTTTAACCGCCCTATCTATTTGTTCGGTTACCAACCCAATAGCAAAAAAATGTTTGCACTCACTAAATGAACTTCGTGGAACTGACGCACATAGCACATTTATACTATCCGCCGACGAAGAAAAAACATTAAAACAATTAGGTATAAATATTACAAGCGAACCAAACTTTATAAATAACAATTTATTAGTATAATTAATAAAACCTTTTAACAGATGATAAAACTTTGTTGAAAACTTATTATCAAAAATAGAAAAAAGTATTAAGAAACAAGTCTTAATACTTTTTATTTTACTTTTCGCTTGCAACTTCGCTAACGTTTACTAATTCTAACACTTCTTTTATACTTAAATTACTATTGTGTGCGTTTAATCTTTCATAAATTGCTTGTAGTTTTTTACGCAATTCATTTCGAGTTCTAGTTTTAAAATTATGTATTGAACCATCTGCACCATAGGATGTTATATTTTTTAAATCTAAGTACTTTTGTGCCATAAATTTATCTTTATCACTCTTCAATAGTTTTAATATATCGGAAATTTCGACTTCTTGCAATTTATATATCAATTCAAAATTTATGTCGGTATCTACCCTATCATACAATAAAAATATTAATCGTAGAGCCTTTTCTTCTGCTGTATTTTCGATTGAATGTTGTTTGCTTGCGTCTTGTAAAAATAATTCATAAAACCCTTCGTATGCAACAGCTTTTTTCTTTAAAATTGCAAGGTCTATCACTTCTTCTTTGCTTTTTGAACCTAAATAATGCACTTTATCGTCAATTTTACTAGAACTTATAACTCTCATTGCATTTTTATGAAATTCTTGTTTTTCTTCTTTGGTCATATTCTCTTCACTTGAAATAAGTTTTAGGGTTTTTAGCATAAGATTATTTAACGCGGTGTAGTCTTCTACATTTTCAAAGTAAGTAATAAAATTATCTACCGAAGCATTATCTCTAACAATTTCTCCGTTAAAGTATGCAGGAATTAAATTTAATAAATGCAATACTTTTACCTTCTTTTCCCACTCTTTAGTAAATGCTTCCGTCTGCTTAACATTTT
>ERZ779737.2760-NODE-2760-length-11030-cov-2.889385_pt1 | contig 11030 bp, 11 predicted proteins | sample MGYA00511889_ERZ779737 | MGnify/ENA primary metagenome ERZ779737 (study PRJEB29588, sample SAMEA2163575) | human gut metagenome | biome: human gut; feature: human-associated habitat; material: faeces | place: Denmark | collected 2008/2010 ...
CGCCACGCTTCCCATACTGATTCTTACGGGATTTTATTTTTTCTGCGCCAAGCGGCTCTTTTGGCCTGGCAGAAAACTGCAAGAGGAGGATTGCCGGAGAATTCTGTCGGCGCGTCCGTATTATTCAATGCCATATACCGTGACGCTGACCGATGACGAACTCTCGCTGGATTCTTCGGTGCATGCGTTTTCCACGGATTACCGGATGCTTGGCCCGGTGATGCAAGTCCCTTGCGGAACCGACGAACTGCTCTATTTTCCGAACACTGTGAGTCTGATTCTGCGCCGGAGCGAATTTTCGCAACGCGAAGATTATGATGCGTTTCTCGCCAGGCTTACCGAGGTTGGCAAATCTGACCGGGAACCGTCGTCTCCCGCCACGCCCGGATTTCAAAGACGGCTGGCGCTGGTCCGGCGCACGATCTGGGTTCAGGGGCTGCCGCGTGACGCCATGCTCGCCATGGTCAATGCGTTGTTCTGCGCTCTCTTGCTGTGGCAAGGGGCCAAACTGCCGTTTTTCCCGGCATTCGGCGGGGTATTTCTGTGGAGCATCTGCGGCTTTCGGCTCATCCTGATGAATCGGCAGAAACGGAAAATCAGGGAAAATCAATGCCTGCTACCCGCAGAATTTCACTTCCATTTTGACCGGGAGAACGGGATGCTGGAGGGGCGGACGGAGCAGAGCGTCAACCGGATTTCGGTTTCATATCTCACGTCCAGCCGGGAAAAAGACGACTGCCTCATACTCAGAACCGGACTGTTTCCGTGGTGTGTGTGTTTCCGGGAAGAATTTTCCTCGCCGGAAAACTGGACGGAGTTTCTGCAAACTATGGACAATCAGGCCGAAGCGGCAAAACGGGTAGCAGTGACGGACGCACCACCGGAAACTCCGCCGAAACGTGGGTTCTCCTGGGGGTGGATTATATGGGCGACAATTTTCCTGTATCTCTTTTTCCGTTACTTCGGCTGTTTCGATTCCGACAGAATGACTTTTGCCCCAACGCCCTCCGCCCCGACGGGAGAAGTGCGTAAATGAATTCCAAGCGCGGGAAAAACTCTGCCGGTTCACGAAGAAACGCCGCGAACTGGGATCAAAACCGGCAAAAACATTGTGACCGGTGGAAAGTTCCAGCCTCGGGATCGGAGAAGATAAAACTGAAACAGAGAGTTCGAATATGATGACAATCAACGAACATCGGGCGGCGTGTCTGCTGAATTTTTCCACATGGATCACGGTCTGCATTGCCGGACAGGGAATCGTCTGCAACATTTACCGATTATTTGAACACGGCATGGGTAAGCTCAATATCTGGGCCAGCCTGTTGCTTGCCGGATATTTTTTCTACAATGGGCTTTTGATTCTGAAAAGGAATAACGCCGGGCGAAAAAATGTCATCTTTGCCTGTTATCTGTCTGTCGGGATTCTATTGTTTGCGATGGGAGTCACGTTTTATCAAACGGGAATATTTTTCCCGAACAGTGCCGGAAAAATTTATATGGCGACATTTCTCTTCTCACTCGGCTGGAATCTCTGGATGCTTTTGCTGTTGCACCATCCGGCTGTGAAACGTTGTTTTTTTTCGGAACTTGAGTTGCAGGAAAAACGAAAACCATATAATCAGGCTGCAAATCTGTTTTTATCGGACGGATATTTTCTGGATTTCTGCAAGACCGCGAAATATGATCATTACGCCAACGGAAAGACAACCAGTCCAGACGCCGTATGCCCCGGATGTCATCTGCCGCTGACCCGTCATCTGCATCTGGATTTGGCCGCCCCGGAGCTTGCACGGCTTCGGGTTCCCGCCAACCGGAAATCGTTGGATTTCTATTACTGTATGCGTTGCGCCATTCTCGAAAGCGACTTTCAATATCGGATCGATCCGGAAACGGATGCAATCCTCATCACCGAATACAATCAGGAAGCAACTCCCGTAACCGCAGAAGAATATCTGGATGAATGGCGGGAGGCTTTCGGAAATGATGAACTGCCGCCTGGCACCCCATTTGAACTGCGTCCGATTCCCGAGCAAGAAGCGGATGCGGAACCGGTGCCGAATGGCGATTACAGCGGGCCGAATCAGATCGGCGGCAAACTTGAATTCATTCAGAATGTCTGTGTCATGACATGTGCATATTGCAGGAAACACAGCGGCGTTATCCGTGAAATGTCCTATATCGTGACGATGGCGAATCAAAAAAGATTTTCTTTTAAAACTACTTTTGACGAGGTACAGCTGGTATTCGCCTTCTGTCCGGAATGCGGCAGTATCGGAGTGACCCATACCTGCGACTGATAAAAAAAAGAGGATGTTTTCATGACTGTCTATCACTGTCCGAAATGCGATATAACCTTCCGGCATGAGGATGCCGAGGCGGTATTCTGCCCTAAGTGTCAAACAACGCTGTGCGACAAAACAAGTGAAAATGATGGTGTTGTAATGCCGGAGAACTATCAATACAATACCATTCCTGTGGGATTAGTAGTGGCTTTTGTGGTAATTGCTTGTAATCTTTTTATTGTCGCTTTTGCTGGTCTTTTCGCTTGGGCAAGTATGGAAAATCATGATGCTCGCGGTTTTCTTTTATTTGTCAACAGCACTGTTTTTTCGATTCCAGCAATTTTTTGCTTTATCAAATATAAAGATTACTGGAAAATATTATTGCTTGCAGTCCTTGTCGGAACGACTGCTTTCTTTGGACCGCTTTTAATTGCCCGATACATAGGATGGTAAAAACATGACCACTTATCATTGTCCGCAATGCGATATAACCTTCCTGCACGAGGATGCCGAGGCGGTGTTCTGTATACCGGGATGTGTCTGCAGTGAAGACTTTGAGATGTATTCTCCCGTCTATCGGATCGTGAAAAGTGTTTCAACATTCCTGTATGTCTTCCTGGCATTCGGAATCTTTTTGCTGGTGCTTCCATTTGCGATAATGAGTGGTCCAGCAGGATTCCTGGTTTTCCTGGGAATACTCTCGCTTCTGCTTTTACCAGCATTGTTTTCGGTTTTCCGGCACAGGGGAATGCGAAAGATTCTGTTATTGAGCATCCTGGCCGGTGTAATCAGTGGAATATTGTTGATCTGGGTGGCATTTCTGGGTCCGTTGTCCCGCGCAATGCGACAAGTCTCATCCGCGACACAGCAACAGGAGACACATCCGTGATCACCAGTTATTACTCCGGATACAAGATTGCCTTCCGCCGAGACAATGATGCCGAAAGAAGCGTCTATTCTCTCCGAAATGTCCCGCAAAAGGAGGCCTTATGTCGATAAACCTTACAATCATGCGGCCGGAACCAATTACGCAACAGGAATTTTACGCTCTTGTTCCGAATGATCCTGAGCTAGATTTTTCATCATTGGAGAACAGAATTCAGGGAGTGTTCCATGCCTATCAGCTCGTGCTGAATCAAGGGCGAATTGATGTCGTCAGTGGAGTGGAAGTCGAAGAACTGCCGATTGGAAAATTGATGGAAATAGCTGAGAGCTTGAATGCCAGATTGTTTGAAGATTTTGACGGAACATTTTTCCGTAAAGATGGAGAGAACTTTCAAGACCATAATTATTATGAAAAGTGCTGTGGGCAAAGATTATTGATAAGGGATGCATCTATCCCGCAAACATCTCGGACCAAACATCCATTAAGGGGTACCGTAATTGGGATTCTGCTGACTCTTTCATTGGGAGCTTTCATATATTATTGCATCCTAAATGGCGTTTATACCTTTGCCGTATTCGGGGTATTGGCATTCAGTTTTTTGATCACATATTTCATGACAAAGCAAGAGCGCATTTATAAAAAGCGTGAAAAACAATCGGACTTGCTGCAAATTAAAATCAATAATCAGCTTCAGTCTTTTTTTGACAGGTTTTCCGAAATCGTAGGTAGAGAGAAAGTCTTGTTGATTATGGCAAACGGGGCGAGAAAGCGGCCTTCGCCTGAATTGCAAGCTATTGATGAGGCATTGAAGAATACGTCCGTAGTTGAGAAAAAGCTGTCCGGAGATGAATCAATTGTTCCATCCAAACGCATTGTTGAAATTAATGCGGAAATACAAAAGAATCGGAACTGCCGGATCATTTTATTCTATAACACGTTTTCGTGGAAAAACATGGTTGCCGAACTTGAAAGTCTTGAAATCATTCGAAATTCTCCGGAAATTTCGCCCCGGATTGTAATTCTGCAAACTGTATATGAAATGGGAGAAATGCCTGTCCCTGTGGATTTGACCAGGCTCGCAGAAAAAAAGAAAATAACGATTGCGTTATGTATGTTTATCAATCGAACGAATGGCAAAAATGGAGAATGGCTGATTCAGGACATGAACGCATATTCAACCGGCATTTCTTATCAATTGCCCGATGGAGTAACCTTTGTCGCCGACGACGACTTGGCGACCTTCAACCGGGAATACACTGCCCACGGTTTCAATGAGGCGATCCTTTGGGCAGATGCGTATTCCAAAGGAACCGGATTCAAACCTCTACCGCTTAACCTTATCATCACTACACTTGAATCATGGCCGTCACGTTTGAATGCTGCCGGAATCCAAACGTCTGTCCGTGTTGAGGACTTTTACGAATGTTGTGGACGAAGCATAGAGACAGGCTGTTGTTTTGACGGGCTGACTTTGACGGTTGAATTTGACGGATATCCAGTCTGTCTTTTATGTTTTATCAAAGTCCCGTTTCCAGATTCCGGCAAGATCGAAGCATGTTTCTATTGTGAAAATGAAAAACTCCTTGAGGCTTTGAAACATGCCGGACTGGAAAATAAAGTCGTACAGAAAATCAGAGGTTAATCCATGAGAATCGCTTTTGATCTGGACAATACATTGATTTCTTCGAATTTCCCGCCGGAGGAGTGCAGATGGTTACGCAGAATGTTTCTCAAGGAAAGACTTCGCCGGGGAACAAAATGGCTCTTCCGGCATTTGAGGTCCCGAGGGCACCGGGTTTGGATCTATACGACCTCCTGCCGTTCCGAAAAATATATTTCACGTCTGTTTCATGCCCATGGACTCAACCTAGACGGCATCGTCAATCTGGATCGACACAATCTCAAGACCCCGCCATGCAGCAAATACCCTCCCGCTTTCGGGATTGATCTCCTGATCGACGACAGCCCCGGTGTGGAACAGGAAGGCCGGACACATGGGTTTTCCGTAATCACCGTTTCGCCCGACAATCCTGATTGGGCGGAAAAACTCCTTGACGCGATAGATCGGATCTTTAAGGAGAAGTAGGAAACCACTATGAAATACATTGATACAATAGCCTCGAATCCAAAACAGGAAACATATCGGCTGATTCCAATTTGCAATCCTCTTTTTCTATGCTATCTTAACTTGCAGAATGGCAGGATGTTAAAGCTGTTGAAAACTGAGTTTGAATAAACACGAAAGCAATGATGATATGGCAGGAACTTGTCAAAGACGATTAAATAAATCCTGGACTTTGTACTTGCCTGATTCAGAGAAATTGAATTGTCCTTTCAGACGTTGATCATTTTTTTGAAATACAAAAAGAACCTTCCTTGTAACTGAAAAAGGATTATAATTATGAAAATGATGGCTGAAATAAGAATATGGGTCGAATTCCCAACAGAATATATTAAATATATTATTGATAATTTTAATGTCGAAGATGGGTTAAATAATTCTTTAGATAAAGAAATTTGTTATGGGGCAAGGTTTGAGGTTGAATTTGAAAGTCAGCAATATTTCGAGATCACAAATTACTTGAATATGAAAAAAGTAAAATATGAAATCTATAAAGGTGCAAAGTTTACACCCAAAGAATTGGATTCAATTCCATATTTTATTATGATTGATGAAGCTGTAGACGGCGATCCAAGGGGATTTGATTATAACTATTCTGAAGTTTGTTCTTATTGCCATTTTGGAAGAGCATTAAAAAGTAGATTGCAAATTAGCCCATCAAAATTGAAAAAAAACAGACTAACGTTCGTAAGAATACTGATGCAGCAAAATCCCATCATAATAATACCAACAGAATATATTGATCTTTTCAAGGAATGTTCCGGTATCACTTTTGAGCCTGTATTAAATCCGCGAACCAAGGAAGAGCTTGGGCAATTTGTTCAACTTAAAATTTCAAACATTCTTAACAAGGCAAATGCGAAGACCAATTTTGTTTCTAATGAGGAAGAGGGCTGCAGCCATTGTAATATCCCAAGGGTAACTTTGTATGATAATTTATACTACGATCAAAAGACATTAGATGCAGCTCTTGATTTTAATATGTCTTACGAGTGGTATGGCGGAGGGCCATTTCCCCCTCGGCGTATAATTGTAAGTCAAAAAGTCCGTCAAATTGTCTTAAAAAACAAATTGCTATGTAAAGGTTGTTTTAAGCCTATTCTAAGCGTTCCACCTTTTTAAGATTTACAGCAAACTAAAGACAAATCAGAAAGGTGTGAAATAATTTCAAATGAAGTATTGTCATGAAAAACTTACACATTAAACTAGCTTTTGGAATCAATATCATTTTATCTGTTTATATGTTATGTTTTTCCGGCCTGCTGAAATTTTATTGTCAAAAAGAGCCTGTAATTGAAATCGTAAAACTATTATCAATATATGGTTTTTATTATTTCATCTTCCTTCTTGGTATGATTATATTTTATACGTTTTCGAGACGATTATTTCTTAAATATATAGCGTTATACTACTTGATTCCATTTGCATTTTTTTGTCTTACGTTGTTAACTTTTTTTCTCTTATATTTCGAAGCACATTGGAAAGGAATACCAATCAACTAATCCAATGGAGACGAACGAGAATCTACGTTAAACAATGGATCAGAATTCGGATCAACACGGAAAGTGACTGCATGATGAAGATCAATTCAAATCTTTGCAATATCAGCTTAGCAGTTTTGCTCGGATGTGTTCTGTTTCCGCTCTTGACGGTAAAAGCAAATTCGGAGGTTTGCGTTGATCCATCCGTTCCGGTTGCGGAAATTTTCAAAGCGGCGGAGAATGCAATATCCAGATTGGAAAAACGTCCGGCAGATGATCTCGCTCAGTTTCTCCGGTCGGAAACAAGGAAAGCACTGGCATGGCAGGAAATTGCCGATCTTGACGAGCAACTTTTGAATTTCATCCTTTTGCGACAGAACCACGGTGTTGAGGCATTGGAACTCAAATGGCGTCAGTATTCCGCCGGATGCAGGGAGAAGAGAATCCTGCTTCTGCTGCTGAGCTGGAACTATCTGCCGGAACATTGGGATACCGCAGCTTATCCTGAAAACAGCGTCAGATATTGGGATTTAAGCGCATGGGATCCGACATCCGGAGAGTATCAGGCCCGACGGGAAGAAATCGACTTTGTCCGCAAACATGGGCGCAACGCTTACGACCGGATAGAACGATTGATTGCCGCAGGAAAGCGTTCCGATCGCAGGAATACGGTTCTGATTCTTGCCGGATGTATCTTGTGGTGGCTGGGCTGTACACTTCTCCATCCTTTTCTGCGGCGGAAAGAGGGTGAATACAATTTCCCAACAAGAGCGTCCATAGCCATTCGCTGGCTTGGAATTCTGATACCGATTGCAGTCCTTCTCGTGGCGCTTCTGTTTGAAATAAGAAACTTCCGATAAGAGAGAGACACTGCGCCTCACCCCTAGGTTGGACAACATTTTATTGAAAGATTGGTGTAAAAGCCTTTGAGTTACTATATCCCATTGCTTGCCGATTACAAGTGCCGAAATAGACTTCATCCGGAATCCGATATTGAAGTGACGAATGAATCCATCCGGAAATATAAAAATTCACATAATGCTGCATCCCGAAGCGGAGCTGCGGCAAGCTGACATACTCCTTAATTTTGATGTCTTCTTATTTCAAGGAAAGGCGACCTGGAAGCGCCGACACCATCCAAAGATTGAAATAAACGCGGAGTAATTCTTTAATTGATGTAATTACCAGCCGTTACAGGAAACATGCATCTTTCATAGAAAATATAAGAGGCAGCACAGATTCTCGGTCTTCAAACCATATTTCCGCTGCTTGGCACATAGACGATTACAAAATAGAGGACACTATCTCAAATGAGTTGATTTTTTTAATCAAAAATTTTTTAATTTTTCATCAATTTGACTTAAAAGCAAAGATGATTTATGGAGATTGTGTAGAGCTATCATTTCCTGAAAAAAAGGAATTATATATTGTCTAATTTTGCTTACAGCATCGAATATTACCTGTTGCAGATGTCTCTGAGAATCTTCATTTATTTCGCCCTCTCCAATTTCCCACCAAAAATCATATCCATTAATAGCACCGGGATAAAGAAATCCAAAACGTAAGCACCCTTCTGAAGAGGCTGTATCCTCGGGCCACATTGAAGGTAAGTCTGTTCCTGCATCCGATAGCCATACACATTCAAAAGTAAATTTATCCCAATAGGAATCCCCAAAATTGACTACTAAAAAATATCGTTTATTATCAATATTTTCTTGATTAACCACCCTATAACATAATGTTCTAGGAGGAACAATCATTGTTTTATCCATAATAAAACAGGAAAATTCTTTTCTAATAATTTTATCAATCTCTTTTCGAACAAAAGCTTTTTTGGTTTGCATTGTCATCTCCTGATATGAATACTACTCTTTACTCCAAGTAAAGGTGAACATAGCGCCATCGGTCATAGGAGTAAAGTAGCATGGCCCCAAAGCGATTGCAAACCTGAATTGAAAAAAGACTGCCACAACCATTCGGTCGTTTTAAAGCAGTTGCAGCCTCTTGGAACGCTCAACGCCTGAATTGCCACATGTTCCCCAAGACACCAATCCAGAGCTTGCAATCGGTAAACAGCAGGATATAGTAATCAAGAGGTAGACGTCAATCTTTCATAAAAAGTTGCCTGTCCTAAGAGAAAAGCGCAGAATCATGAAAATGCTTGCAAAAATAAAAGATTTTTTCAGATTGAACTGCGAGGTGATTGGCCATTCTTCTGCCCCGGAAGACGTCGAACTGTTGAATCAGATTCTGCACGATATGGGAGCTGTTCTAAAAAAAGTCTCAGGAAGGCCAACTGTCATGTATGTGTCCATTTACAAGCTCGGCGAAGAGACTATTAGAGTTGAAGAATGGGAATATGGAGATATTCTTGTTCGCGGTCGAAAGAGATTGATCGAAGAAATCAAGACAAAGATGACGGAACATCATGAATCCGGTGGCGAATGATGGAATATATGCAGAAATTCAAAGAAAAAGCAATTGAACGTTTTTGCAGATGGGGAAAAATAATCCAGCGCTTCCCGTTCAGAAAGGAACAGCCGGTTTATTGCCGATATTCTTCCCTGCTGGGTAAATATCTTGCTTTCCAAGTTCTCAAACCGCTGGATGAAGAACCATATCCAGAACGAATTGGAATTCAGTTTCTTGATTGGAGTGGTGATGATTTTATCTCAAAAGATGTTTTTACCGACATTCATCCGTGGGGAGTAATGCATTTTCTGGAAGCTCCTGTTCCACGAGGCTTTCAACACATGTTCAATGCTCGCCCCCTTAAAGTCAAACTTCACTATTTCAATGGATCGCTTCCCTGGTATAACTGGGATCGAATGTTTGCTTTTCAAAAAAGATTTTCCCACCTCTCTTCGGAGCGGAAAAAAAATACTCCATATAAAAACGTCAGTGGTTCTCTAGATCTTCGTGGTGGAACGATCGATGTGGAAATTCAAAATTCCTCTCTAGAAAACATCTTTACTGATGAATCAATTGCTTCGCTCTCCATCATTCAGTCCACTCTGAGCGGAAGCATCCAGGATCCGCAACAAGGAGCCAAACTGCGTTTGAGCATTTCCGGAAAAGAATATCTCTTTCATGGTCTTGAACGTCTTACCTGGTTGAGCCTGACGACCGATACAGACATTGATCTAAATTTCCTTGCGGCAACCTATCCCTTATTGCAGACTCTGAACCTCTTCGGTCAACCCGGAAAAATACATAATCTGGATGCCTTGCGCAATTTGTCGAATTTAGAGGTCTTTTTCTGCTTCAACATGTTCGGTTTCGATGGCAAAGATATGCCCCTGCCGGAAGAGTTGCCCAAAGTTTTCTATCTGGAGTTTGACACACTGCCGACATTTGCCGCCAGTCAACTCCGAACCAAATGGAATCATGTCGACGGTGTCGTATTCAAACTTTCTCATACACATAAGCCAGAGTGGTTCCTTAGGAACAAAGATAATCCTTTCCGTAGCTGGAATGATTCTGAAGAACTGCCGCGCAGCATTGCCTCCAGAGCGGAAAAAATCTATCGCAACGCAAAAAAAGAGGTTCTTTTATTGAACAGTCATCAGGATCCGGTTGTCCGCCGTTCGGAATTCATCAGGATCATTCAGGATTTTGTCGGAGCATTCAATACGATCGATGCAAAGAAATTGTGGTTTGCCACCATAGAAAGAGAAAAAATTTATGACGCGGGGTACGAGCTGCTGCGAACAGCTCGGGATCATGCCGGAATCGTTATGCCAGACGAAGAGTTCTCCTCCGTTTTTGACGAGAAAAGGAATTGGTGAGACTATGTCCAGGAAAACTTTACTACAATCAAATCTGATGCGGCACTCAAGCGAAGCAGTCGAACAGGAGAGATTAAAAACAGATTGAAACCGTACTCACAGATTAGCATATTTTATTTTTTCCATATTATACTGCATGGAGGACTTTTTTTATAACCTTTTGCCATCACCAGTGCCCAGTATCCATAATGAAGAGTCAATATCATCAGGACTCCGAGATTGATTTCTTAACATAATAAGAAATAGTTTCTGGATCTGAAACATTGATAGCTGCAGGACTCAACTGTTTTGCGAGAGGTGCCATTACCATAATTGCCATTATCGAAAAGAATAGATAGTAACCAAAGATAAAATAAAATGTCTTCTTCTGCTGTTTTGATATTATCAAGCATATATGTGCAAGCAATATTTCAAGTCCCAATAGAACTAAAGTTTTCCTGAAACTGGTTCGATGAGAAGTATTATACAACG
>ERZ779737.2766-NODE-2766-length-11021-cov-9.136148_pt1 | contig 11021 bp, 6 predicted proteins | sample MGYA00511889_ERZ779737 | MGnify/ENA primary metagenome ERZ779737 (study PRJEB29588, sample SAMEA2163575) | human gut metagenome | biome: human gut; feature: human-associated habitat; material: faeces | place: Denmark | collected 2008/2010 ...
AAATTATTAACCAAGTTAATTGCTTCTCCCATATGATCGTAGTCTCCATGTGGTGACTATCATTTATGCATACGAATTTTTTGTAAAGAAAAAAGAATTAATTAATATTTAATTCCTTTAATTGTGCCAAAATCAGTTCAGTACTTCTCTCTATAAATTTTTTAATATTTTCTATATTAAAAACAAAATCTTTATGTTCCTTTGAATTTTTGATAATTATAGATGTTTTATCAATAATGGTTTTAATTTTATCCATTGGGATTTCATCAATTATACTTTCTAAGTAAGGTATATCTTCATAAAATATAGATAAATCCATATTATATTCATCTAATAATTTTATATTCATATTCGTATAATCATTATAAATATAAATACTTAACATATTTCCATTACATTTTACAATACTACCATCAATTTTTGTTATCATATTATTATCTTCATCATAAATTTCTGATATAAAATACTTAAACCATAAATAATCAGTATATAAATGAATGTAATAGCCTAAAACAAAATCATCATTTAATTTATCTTTATATTTATTTAAAAAATTATCTATATTAGGTATAGCAGTGTCTTCACTATCTAAAAAGTGGCTTTTTACTTTAGTTTCTCCTAAATGTTTTGAGATATCAGGTGCAATTGATCCTATTAATAACTTGTGATTATCTTTTTTTATAACTTTATTTATCTCGTTTGCAACTGCCATATGTATTACTGAAGATGCCATATTATTATCACCATCCTATAATTATTATATCACACTAATTCATATTCTCCAAAAGCAATTCTTTCATCTGAGTAATATCCTATAACAAACTTGCTTTCTCTTTTGCATATTAATATTCCCATTGTATTGTTATTATTCACTTCTTTTGCATTTTTATTTCATTATAATAATTCATATTACTCTTTTCTATGGACTACACGTTTCTATTTTTAATTTATTATTTTTAATTTTAAACATGATACTTCCATCTTTATCTGTTCTATATATTTTTGAATCAATTAAATTATCAATTACCTCTTTATTTGGATGACCATATCTATTATTCTTACCAACACTAATAATAGAATATTTAGGATTAATTTCATTTATAAAATTTTTACTAGAACTTGTCTTACTACCGTGATGTCCAACTTTCAATACATCAATATCTTGTAAATTATATTTTTCTATTAAATCCTCTTCAACTTCAACGCCAGCATCTCCCATAAATAAAAATTTATGATTATTAAATTTCATATATACAACAGAGGAATTATCGTTCTCATTATCATAATCTTTATCATTCAAAAAATATAATTTATTACCATCTATATTCAATTCTTTAATACAACTATAATATGGTATTTTCTTTTTATCTAATGCTTTAATTAAATCTTGTTCTAGTTCATTAAACTCACCACAATTAAAAATCACTTTTTCCACTTTAAAATTATTAACCAAGTTAATTGCTTCTCCCATATGATCGTAGTCTCCATGTGGTGTAATTAAATAATCTACTTTTGTTATCCCTAAACTCATCAAATAAGGAATTGTTTTATTTTTAACAATTTCATAATTATATAATCCTCCAGTATCTATTAATATATTTCCCTTATTATATGGTAAAGTAATCAAAGAACTATCTCCATTACCAACACTAAGATAAACTACATTAAAAGAAGGATTAAAATACATATAATATTTATGCAATAAAATAAAAACAAATATATATACATTTTTATAATTATATAAAAACATATAAATAAATATATAATATAAAATAATTAAATAAATATTAGGTTTAGAAAAACATATAATTCCAAATTTACTAATTTCAATTACTCTAGAAACATATTCCAAAATATTAACAAAAAAAGATAAAATATAACTCATAAAAGGAAATATAAAACTAACTATAGATAAAGGGAAAATAATTACACTAACAAAAGGAATAAAAACTATATTTAAAAATATTCCTAAAATATTAACTTTGTAATAATTATATATTGTTATTGGAAACGCAACAAAAAAAGATAACATAGATATATACAAACTTTTTCCAATTTTATTCTTATGTCTTTGAATATTTTTATTAAAAAGTATTAATGAAAATGAAATAATATATGAATATTGAAACGAAACATTATATACATACATAGGATTAATTAAAAGCATAATTATAAGCAAAATACACATTATATCTATACTCTTTATCTTTAAATTAAAAACTTTATTTAAAGCAAATAATATATACATAATAGTACTTCTCACCACAGAAGGAAGAGTTCCCACCAATAACATGTAAAAAACAAGAAAATTTATTACTATAAAATAATTATAAAAATTATTATATGAAATCCTTTTTAAAATATAAAGAATACATGAAGCAAACAAACTTATATGCATACCAGATATAGAAAATAAATGCGATATACCATTACTTCTAAAACTATTTAATATTTGACCATCAATTAACGAAGTATCACCAAGTAAAAATGTTTTAACATACTCTTTTGCCTTAGGCAATTTATTAATTCTACTTATAAACTTATTCTTAATATAATACAATACATTAGAATTATTACCAATTTTTACTACACTATTTGCCACAACTTGATAGTGTATTTTATTATAATAAAGATATTTTTTATAATTAAACAAATTAAAAACATCATTATTATTTGGTTCTTCTAAAACTCCTTCTACCTCTATTTTATCACCTATACTAACATTTTCTAATATATCAAAATAATTTATAACCAATCGTTCTGAAGACTTTTCTTTTATATATAAAATTGTTTTATCACTAGAACACTTTATTTTATATACTACCCCAACAAAAGAAGTTTCAGTTCCATCAAATTTACTATCAACTCTAAAAATATTAGTAAAAATAATAACCAAAATTAAACAAACAATAGCACTAACTTTAAACAAATATCTATGTTGTAATATATTCTTTAATTTTCTCAAACAACGCTTCTCCTATACCAGAAACATTAAGCAAATCATCAATAATTTTAAAATAACCATTTTCTTCTCGATATTTTATAATAGCTTTAGCCTTCGCTTCACCAAGTCCATTTATACTCATAAGTTCTTCTAAAGTTGCCGTATTTATATTAATAATATTATTAACATTCGTAATCGAATCATTAATTTCCGTATTAATACAACCATCATTTTGAATATTTGGACAAACACATTCTTTATCTATAACTTTTATTACCGTATCAACAATATTAGAATTCTTAACCTCTTCATCAGTATATATAATAATAACCATCTCATCAGTAACTTTCTTTGATAAATTTATATTATCAGTATTAGCGTTTTCCATTAACCCACCAGCTATGGTTATAACATCAATTATTTTTTTATCAGAGTTTATCTTATATACCCCAGGTTTCTTTACAGCACCTTTAATATCTACATATACCAAATCATCTTTTAAATCAACTTCTACCTTCTCCACTTCATTAATAACAACTTGATTATCAACTAAATTCTTTTCTTTACTCTTTAAATTAACTTTAACAAAAACTATATAAAAAATAATCAACATAAATAAAAAAATAGTCATTACATATTTATATTTTTTTAAAAATCTTAACATCATATCCTTTCTTTTGGTCCTTCAATAATATTATTATAAATTTTTTTTCAAATTACTTCTTTTTTTTATTATTTTTTTCTCATTTTAACAATCATTAAATAATTTAAAAATACTAGATATTTGTCGACTTCTTATCATATCTAAACAATGTCTTTAGTAGCATAATATAATTAAGTACATATAATAATTATGGTTGGCTAATGTACTAACTTTTTGAATAAAATAGGCAAACACACATAAAACAACTAAAAAAAACTTGACAAGACAAAGACAAATATTTATAATATTCAGTCAACCGAAAGGATATGGACCAAGGGGGAATTTCTATGAAAAAGGCTAAATACATAGTACTTATTGTTTTAACTTTTATATTAGTAATATTACCAATCACGCTAAAAGAAAAAGACACTAATAATAATTACTCATATATAGAAAACAACAATATAAGTACTAAAACAGAAAGTATCATAAGCTATGATTATAGCAAAGATATTAATGATTATAAAACAAAATATAATAATAACGAAGTCGTAGGTATTATTAATTTTGAAAATACTGATTATTCTAAGCCAATAATGCAACACAATGATAATGATTATTACTTAAATCATGATGAATATATGAATTCAAATTATCGAGGAGCTGTTTTTGCTGACTACAGAATAGATATCATTAATAGTAGAAAAATACTTATCTTTGCACATAATGCTAAATATATTGATGCTAATTTCAAAATACTAGATAATTACTACAATTATGATTATTTTAAAAATCATCAATTTATAAGCATTACTACTAATGAAGGAAAAAAAGTTTATCAAATATTTTCTGTTTATGTTGAAACTAGTGATTTCAGTTACATGAATGTAAATTTTCCAGATGAAGAAAGTTGGGTAAATCATCTAAACAAGTTAAAGAGTAAATCTTTATATGATACTTCCGTTGAAGTAAAAGAAGATGATGAAATTTTAATACTACAAACTTGTAGTACACATGATGACTATAAAGACTATAGTCAAAAATATCTATTAATAATAGCAAGGAGGGTTAAAAATGAAGAAAAAATTTATTAAAAATAGTAAAAAAATTTTCTATACTTTATTTGTATTTATTTATACTATAATGCAAATAATTTCACCTGTAATGGTTAGTGCAAACACTAGCATAGATTTAGATAATTTACCAACTAACCCTGAGATTGGAGATATTTACAATAGTACTGTAACAGCCGGTTCATTAGAAAATGAAGGCGATGTTTTAGTTACAAAAACTGTTACTAAAACAAATACGCTAGGAGAATACACAGTAACATTTAATATTAAAGGTAAAAAAGTAACTACTTCAACAGAAATTAAAAAGCCTTTATATGCTGTTGTAGTATTTGACCGTTCTGGTAGCATGGAAAGCACTTGTATTGAATATTATTTCAATAGATGTATAAAAACAGACCAAAAATGGGAAAGTGCAGTTAATGGTGCTAAAACATTTGCTGAAACTTTACTTAACAAAGTAAATAATGCACAAATCGCTTTAGTAGGTTTTTCTGGAAATAATCGTGGAGATACTCCATATAACGATGCCAAAACTCTAAGAGAATTTGCTAATAAAAATTTAGATGATGCTAATTTTGGCAGTGCTAATGGAGGAACAAACTTACAAGCTGGATTATTAAAAGCTAATGAATTACTTAGTGACACAAGAATTCCTGAAAACGCCGTTAAATATGTTGTTGTAATAAGCGATGGCCAGCCTACATTTTATTATGACAATAAAGGTTATACAAGTGGAAATGGTAATTCAACAACAAAAGAAACATATAAAGCTACAATAGGTGCTGCTACAACATTAAAGAATCAAGCAGAAATATTCTCTATCGGATACATGTTACCAAGTGGTACGGTATACGGAAATAAAACAGCAGCAGATATTTTAACCGAAGTATCTTCTCCAAATAAAGAAGGTTCAATTATTAAACATTATGTAGATGGTAAACCTGAAGATGTGGCAAATGCATTTACTAATATAGCAGAGGAAATAAGTACAGCTAATGCTGGAACAAATGCTCAATTAACAGATAAATTAGGAAATGCCTTCTCATTTGTAGATGGTAATGGAAACACTTACACATCTAGTACTATAGGAGAAATAACTGAAGAAGGAACATCATTTAGTTTTAATATTAAAATAGATGAAGATTCTAGTAACGGATGGCATCCTACTAATAACGGATTTATTTTAAAATACACTAACTATAAAGGAGAAGAAGTAACTTTAAATAGTGAATCTGACCCATTAGTATACTGGGAAGCAAAACAATATAACTATGTTATAAAATACTACTTAGATGATACTAATGGTAATCCAATCGCTACTGAAAATGGAACTGCTCCATTAAACAAAGAAATTAAAGTAAATGAAGAAAAACATTTAAGTAGTCATATTGGATATGAATATACTGGTGTTGATAAAGACTTCAACATTTCTAAAAATGAAGAAGAAAATATTGCTATTATAGTGTATACTAAAGTTAATTATAACTATGTAATTAATTACTATAAAGATTCTATATCAGAAGATAACTTTATTAATAGAGTAACTGGAACTGCTAACTATAAAGATACTATTAATGTAGAAGAAGAAAAATTCTTATCAGGTTTAACCGGATATGAATATACTGATGGTGAAAAAAATATTACTATATCAACAAATAATAATGAAAACATAGTAAACATTGTTTATACTAAGAAAAATTATAACTATGAAGTTAGATACTATTTAGATAGTCTAGAGGGTACTCACTTAGGTACTGTTGCTGGTACTGGAGTTATCAATGAACAAATTATAGTTAATGAAGAGTTAAAATTATCTGATGATAAAGCTATCGGTTATGCATACAATGGTATAAATCTAGACTTTACTATTGAAGACACTAATGAATTAATTATTGTTAATGTTATTTACAATAAAGTAAAATACAATTGGCAAGTTAATTACTATAAAGATAGTATAGCTACTGATACATATTTAGGTAGTGATAACGGAACAGCATATTATAATGATGTTATTAATGTAGAAGAAGAAAAATTCTTATCAGGTTTAACCGGATATGAATATACTGATGGTGAAAAAACTATTACTATATCAACAAATAATAATGAAAACATAGTGAACATTGTTTATACTAAAAAAGATTATGAATATACTGTTAAATATTACTTTGATGGAGTTGAATCTATACCTACTTTAAGTAAAGGTGGTTATTCTGTATATGGTTCTGTATTATATGCAAGTGCATATAACTTAACAGAAAAAGAAATTGAAGATAATAATTTAGAAAATTATATTCTTTCACCTGTTAATCCATATAATCCTGAATCAATAGTAATAAATACTGAAAATAATCTAATCAATATCTACTATGTATCAAAATCTAATATTACAAATCAAAAAGTAACAAAAAACACTAATGATATTATAACTAGCACATCTGATATTGTTAATTACAATATTAATTATACAGCTAATATTAAAAATGCTATTGGAGAAGTAAAAGTTATAATTAAAGACACATTACCACTAGAAATAGATACTACAAAGAGTAACTTAAATGGTGGAAGTTATAATGCAAGTAACAATACTATTACTTGGACAAAAATATATAATGTTAAAGAATTTACAACAAATTATGACATTAAATTAAATATATCTTATTCTGTAGCATACAAAAATATTGATGCTGATAAAAGTTATGATGAAACAGTATATACTAATAAAATTAATGTATGCACAGACATAACTTATAACAACAACATAATTAATGGTAATTGTGTAGAAGATAGTGAAGATATTCCTGTAGAAATCTATGGTGATCTTGTTGTTAAATATGTTACATATGAAAACAATAAAGAAGTAATATTAATACCTACTATAAATGAAAATAATAAAGTTGGTACTCCATACAATACAAAAAAAGAAAACATATATGGATATGAATTCGTAGAAGTTAAAGGTAATCCAAATGGAAAAATAACAGAAGGAACTACCACAGTTATATATGTTTATAAATTAAGTAATGGTAACTATACAGAAGAAGAAATAGAAAAAACAAGTTCTGAAACAATAGATAGTATAGATTCACAATTTAATTACACAATTAAATATAATGTAACTATCAATGATTATATCGGAGAAGCTACTACTACTATTACAGATAACTTACCTTATGAAATTGATGAAACTAATTCTAACTTAAATGGTGGAGTTTATGATAAAGAAAATAATACTATTACTTGGATAATTAAATCTAATATTACCGAAAACAATAGAACCGTTACATTTAATGAAGAAATTAGTGTAGTATATCTTAATATTAATGATGCTACAGTTACTAATGAAGTAACAGGTCAAACTGTATTTGGTAACACTACTACTAACGGTAATGAAGACGAAACAACAACAATTGTTGATACAGGAAAAGTTATCGCTCGTTATATAGAAAAAGATACAAACAAAGAATTACAACCAAGTATTGAACAAAATGGTTTAGTAGGGACATCTTACGAAACAAAAGCTGGCGATACTTCTACAGGTAATTTATATGGATATAAACTTGTTAAAATAGAAGGTAACGAAACTGGCAAAATTGTTAAAGGAACTACTTATGTTACTTACATTTATGAAAAAAATAAAGGAAGTTATGAAGAAGAAATAGTTAATAAAACAGGTAATGAATTTATTTCAAGTATTAATTCTCCATTTGAATATGAAATAAACTACAACGTAACAATTAACGATTACATTGGAGAAGCTACTACTACTATTGTTGATACATTACCTTATGAAATAGATGAAACAAAATCTAACTTAAATGGTGGAATTTATGATAAAGAAAATAAAACTATTACTTGGATAATTAAATCTAATATTACCGAAAACAATAGAACCGTTACATTTAATGAAGAAATTAGTGTAGTATATCTTAATATTAATGATGCTACAGTTACTAATGAAGTAACAGGTCAAACTGTATTTGGTAACACTACTACTAACGGTAATGAAGACGAAACAACAACAATTGTTGATACAGGAAAAGTTATCGCTCATTATATAGAAAAAGAAACAAATGTTAAAATAGCTAATGATACTACTTATAATGGACTTGTTGGTTCTACTTATGTTACTGAAGAAAAAGATATTGAAGGATATTTCTTAAGTACAATTGAAGGCGAAACAACTGGTGTATATGATGGTGAAAAAGTTATTGAAGTTACTTATATATATGAGAAAAAAGGTCAAGGTGGTGACATTAACCCTCCACATACTGGACTTAATATTGTGTTACATTCATCTAACCTATTTAATATATTAGGTATTATAACTTTAACAGTTATGCAAATCATTAAAAAGAAAAAAGAAACTAACATATAAAAAAAAGAACACTCATCAGAAAGTGTTCTTTTTTCATAACAAAAATAGTAAATATCTTTAAATATTCACTATTTTTTATCAATCAACTTAGCCATTTCCCTTGAAAATAAAGTAGCACAGGTCTTCCTAGAAGGATTCTTATACGTATCACTATATACTAAGGCTTCACCAAGTAATTCCTTATTATATTCCCCTTCTTCAATCATACTATGATAATTTTTAAGTATCTCTAAAGCTTCATTGCGACTCTTTCCAATCAACATATTAGATAATATTGATGTACTAGAAATAGCAATAACACAAGCTTCTCCATGAAACTTAATATCATCTATAATATCACCATCAAACTTAACATATATATCAATATTATCTATACAAGAAACATTATTAGAATTAACTTTAATATAGCCATCATCACCTATTCCCATATTTCTAGGATTTTGATAATTATCCAAAATAATAGTTCTCTTAATCTCTGGATCCATTACAATATCTCCTTCCATATATTACTACTATTCTTAAGAACATTTATAAGTAAATCTATTTCCTCATAAGTATTATAAAAACTAAGAGTAATACGACAAGTATTATTAATATTAAAAACATTATTAAGTATTTTAGCACAATGATTACCAGCTCTTACACATATATGATATTTATCCAAATAAAGTGCAGTATCCTGACTAAATACTCCCTTAATATTAAATGCCACTGAAGTAGAATAATTATCTCTATTATATAATTCTATAAAATCTAATTCACTAAGTTTTTTTATCAAATAATCACGTAACTCATGTTCATAATTATTTATTTTATCTAAACCTACATTATTAATATATTCAATAGCAGCATTTAAACCAATTACTCCTTCAATATTAGGGGTACCAGCTTCTAACCTATCAGGTAAATCTTTTAATTCAATATATCCATCCTTATTAAATATAGCATTCATACCACCACCATATTCAATAGGAACTAGATCTTTTAACAAATCAAATTTACCATACAAAACCCCAATACCAGTAGGTCCATACATTTTATGACCAGAAAAAGCCATAAAATCAATATCATCATCTTGAACATCAATCTTTTTGTGAGGAGCACCTTGAGCAGCATCTACAACAACAAAAATATTATTATCATGAGCGATTTTACTAATTTCCTTAATAGGTCTCTCATCTCCAATAACATTAGTTACCATTGCAAGAGATATAACTTTAGTCTTATTATTAATAGCCTTTTTAACATTTTCCACAGTAACTTCATGCTTATCATTAAGTTCAATATATTTAACTTTAATTCCAATTTCCTTTTGAAGTATAAACCAAGGTAAAATATTAGAAGCATGTTCGCTCAAAGTAACAAGGACCTCATCATCACGTTTAAGATAATTAATATTTACATTAATATCATTCTTAGAAAGAACCTTCTGTATATCAGACAACATAGTAATTGTTTTACTACATATATCAAACTTATATCTAACTCTGTCAGCTTTACCCTTCTCTGTAGCTAACCATCCAGTAATACACCCATCTCCATCAAAATAACCTCTGATGAAATGTTTCACAAGGTCCTCAGGAATGCTTGGAATTTTGAGTTCTGCTACGCTTTTATTATATCCTATCCCTAAGTCTACTAAGGCATTACATAATTTGGAACTAGTAATGTCAACTCCAAATGATGCATGGGCATTTACTTTCATACCGTTTCTTCCAGTTACAATATGTGGTGCTACGGTAAACGTTCTAGCGTCTGGACTTATACTATCTTTAAATAAGTACACTATTTCAGAATCTCCAGACTGCAAATGAACTCTTAAGGTTTTGCGTTTCTCATCAATACTGCCATCAGCGGCATAAAATCCAAGCAGATAAGCTTGTAGTTCAGTTTCGATTGTATCGAAGAATGTATGTCTTATTCTTCTGTTAGATATATGATTGTTGTATAAGGGATAGTTATCCTCAATAAATTTTAATTGTTCCT
>ERZ779737.2769-NODE-2769-length-11015-cov-4.121259_pt1 | contig 11015 bp, 8 predicted proteins | sample MGYA00511889_ERZ779737 | MGnify/ENA primary metagenome ERZ779737 (study PRJEB29588, sample SAMEA2163575) | human gut metagenome | biome: human gut; feature: human-associated habitat; material: faeces | place: Denmark | collected 2008/2010 ...
AACAAAACGCCCTGTAAGGGCAAAAGCTTCGTATCAGAAAGCTTTTGCCCTTACAGGGCGACTTCGTTATATCCCCATTATACCCAGGGCGGTGCCCTGGGCTAGGAGCTTCTGCCCTTTCAGGGCGTATTGCTTAAAGCTTACCGCTAGGCGGGTTACGGGTTAACAGGTTAACAGTTAACAGCCGTTTTTTCTATAGTTACACGAGCAAAGCACTTTTCGTTCTTCACTCTTCACTTAACCTTCCCTACTTCCCCGTGGTCAGCAGCTTCACGGCACGCTGAACTATCTCGTTGGTCTCGTTCCAAACCTGGAAATATTGACTCATATCCCAGATATCTCGCGCTACAAGGGCTTTCAGCTGCACAGCCAGGTATTTCTTCGTCTGAGCCAATTCAGCCTCATCCTTAGGCTCTATCTTCTCCTTCTTGCCCTCGGCGATAATGCCTTCAATGAGCGAAGAAGGAACCTCGTAAGTTGCCAGGAACTTGTTGAAGTCCTTATACTGGCTCTTCAGCTCCTTGCGGTGAGCATCGATAAACTTCAGACTGTGGTTGATGACAATGCTCTTGGCTGCCAGCTGACGGTGCATCTTGGTGTACTTGGTAGTATCCAGCGGAACGAAATAATCAGGCATGATTCCGCCACCACCATAAACCACACGGTGCTTGCGCAAAGTATAATACTTCAAGCTGTCGGAAAGATGGATGCTGTCCTGGTTGGTGAACTCGCCATGCTTGTAGCGCTTGTCCAGATCCATCGCATAATCCTGTCTGTCGCCCTTCTTATAAGGCTTCTGGATGCATCTGCCGCTAGGCGTATAATAATGGGCGATGGTGAGACGAATCTCGCTGCCATCATCGAAGGTAAGCGGACGCTGCACCAATCCCTTGCCGAAGGTTCTGCGACCTACCACTACTCCACGGTCCTGATCCTGGATAGCTCCGGAAACAATCTCTGCGGCAGAAGCGGTAAACTCGTTGGTAAGCACTACCACCTTTCCTTTGCGCCATCTGCCGTTAGCCTGCGCCTTATACTCCTGACGGGGAGCTGCACGACCGCTTGTATAAACGATGAGATCGCCCTTCTGAAGGAATTCATTGGCTATCTGAGCCGCAGCCTGCAAGTAACCGCCACCATTATCCTCGAGGTCGAAGATAAGGTCTTTCATTCCCTTCTTTTTCAGCGAATCCATCGCTATCGTCACTTCCTTATGACTGGTAAGGCCGAAGCTTCCCAGACGGATGTATCCGATGCCCGGGCGAATCATATAAGCCGCATCCATCGTGGTTACAGGAATCTTGTCACGTTTCACCTTGAAGGTGAGCTTATCCTTGATGCCCCGGCGCACAATGGTAAGATTCACCGTTGTTCCCTTAGGACCGCGAAGGCGTTTCATGATTTCCTCCTTGCTCATCTTCACGCCCGAAATAGCCGTATCATTCACCGCAACGATACGGTCGCCGGCAATGATTCCCACCTTCTCGGAAGGCCCATTCACTACGGGCTGGATGACGAGCAAAGTATCGTCTACCATGTTAAACTGCACGCCAATGCCATCAAAGCTTCCATTCAACGGCTCGTTCATTGCCTTGGTTTCCTTGGCCGTGGCGTAAGAAGAATGAGGGTCCAGCTTCTCGAGCATACCTCGGATGGCGTCCTCTACGAGCTTGTTCTCATCCACACTATCCACATAGAGGTTGGTAATGGCGATTTCTGCCCTACCCAACTTCTCTATCGGGCTGTTCTTGCCCATCTTGATACGCAGCTGGGCACTGGCAGAAGTTACTGTCAGGAACGCCAGGAGCGCAAATAAAATTATCTTCTTCATTTCCTTAAACTTCGTTCTTCACTCTTCACTTCACCTAATCCAGCGGTGCTGAGTCTTCCTCCGGAATATCCTCTTCAATCACCAGGTTGTCGATGATGAAGTTCTGACGTTCCATCGTATTCTTACCCATGTAATACTCCAGGAGCTTCTGCACCTGGTCGGTCTTGTGCAGCGTTACCTGCTCCAATCGCATATCCGGACCGATGAAATGGGCAAACTCTTCTGGCGAAATCTCTCCCAATCCCTTGAATCGGGTGATTTCCGGGTCAGGACCCAGCGCCTTGATGGCCTGCTGGCGCTCCTCATCGCTGTAGCAGTAATGCGTAATGAAGTCGCCCTTCTTCTCCTTAGGTCCCAGCTTGGCATCAGCATCCGCTACAGCCTGCTTGTTCTTGATTTTGGTTCGCTTGTTGCGCACTCGGAACAATGGAGTCTGAAGCACGTAAACATGTCCCTTCTTGATGAGATCTGGGAAGAACTGCAGGAAGAAGGTGATGATGAGCAGGCGGATGTGCATTCCGTCAACATCGGCATCGGTAGCCACAATCACCTTATTATATCTCAATCCGTCCAATCCGTCTTCTATATCCAGGGCAGCCTGCAGCAGGTTGAACTCCTCGTTCTCGTAAACCACCTTCTTGGTCAGGCCATAGCAGTTTAATGGCTTTCCTCGCAGCGAGAATACCGCCTGGGTGTTCACGTCGCGGCTCTTGGTGATGCTTCCGCTGGCAGAATCACCCTCGGTGATGAAGATGGAGCTTGCCTCCTTCAGCTCGTTCTTGGCATCGCTGAAGTGGATGCGGCAATCGCGCAGCTTGCGGTTGTGAAGGTTCGCCTTCTTGGCACGCTCACGCGCCAGTTTAGTAACGCCAGCCATCGCCTTGCGCTCACGCTCACTCTCCTTGATCTTGTTCTCCAGAATCTCAGCCACATCCTTGTGGATATGGAGATAGTTATCTACTTCCTTCTTCAGGAAATCGCCCACATACTTATTGATGGTTTCGCCTCCGTTCGGAGACATTGTGGTACTTCCGAGCTTGATCTTCGTCTGACTCTCGAACACCGGCTCCTCTACGTTCAGTGCAATGGCAGCCACCAGTCCGTTTCGGATGTCGCCATACTCATACTTGCCGTAGAACTCCTTGATGGTTCTGGCGATATGCTCCTTGAAGGCACTCTGATGAGTACCGCCCTGGGTGGTGTGCTGACCATTCACGAAGGAATAGTACTCCTCGCCATACTGATTGGTATGGGTAAAGGCAATCTCGATGTCTTCGCCCTTCATGTGGACAATCTCATAGAGACCCTCGTTGGTCATATTATCGGTCAGGAGATCCTTCAAACCATGACGGCTGAGGATACGGCGACCATTGTGCATGATGGTGAGTCCGGTGTTCAGATAAGTATAGTTGCGGAGCATCGTCTCCACGAAATCATCGTGGAAAGAATAGTTCTTGAACAGGGTATTATCCGGTTCGAAGAAGATGAAGGTACCGTTCTCGTCCTCGGTATCTTCCGTAACATCGCTCTGCAGAATACCTTTCTCAAACTTCAGATGGCGCACCCTGCCGTCGCGGAACGACTTTACCTCGAAATGAGAGCTGAGGGCATTCACCGCCTTCACCCCCACACCGTTCAAGCCGACACTCTTCTTGAACGCCTTGCTGTCGTACTTACCACCGGTATTCAGCACGCTCACAGCCTCGACAAGTTTACCTTGAGGAATACCACGACCATAGTCGCGCACGCTGACCCGCAGATGATCTTCGATATCAATCTCCAATCTGGCACCAGCGCCCATCTTGAACTCATCGATAGAGTTATCTACCACCTCTTTCAAGAGTACGTAGATTCCATCCTCCGGCAGGTTACCATCACCCAGACGACCAATGTACATACCCGGACGGGTACGCACATGCTCCATATCACTCAAGTGTCGGATGTTGTCATCGGTATATTCTACCGGCTGCTGCTCCTGTGAGGTTTTCAATTCATTATTATCTTCTGACATAAAATCCTCCTATGTTTTAGGGGGAATCAAGAGAAATTAAGGAGTTATGATGAAAAGACATCCGTCTTGACCTCCCTAACTCCTTAACTCACTTAATTCCTTATTTAATAATCTTCTTGTAGCATTTTCTGCGCTTGTGCATCACAGGTTCCAAAGCTCCCCACTGTCCCTGCACACCGGCATTGGTTTCCAGCTCAACCTGGGTCTCTCCCCACTCAATACCATACTTCTGGTACCAAGGTATCAGATCGGCAAAGAGAAGTGCATTCGCTCCCTTGGCACGATATTCAGGAAGAATACCGATGAGGAGGAGGTCAACGATGTTGGTCTTGTGCTGTTTGATGGCTCTCAACACATGATACCAGCCGAATGGGAAGAGGCGGCCACGGTGACACTTCTGAAGGGCATGAGCCAATGACGGCATGGTGATTCCCACACCGATGAGCTTATGCTCTCCACCCGTCCAATCCTCGATACAGGTGATGAGGTTGAAGTCGAGAAAACTGAGATACGACTTGATAAGCTGATCTATCTGCTTCTGTGAGAGTTCAGAATATCCATAGAGATCCTTGTAGGTATCGTTGATGAGATCGAAGATCTTCTGTCCCATTCCGCCTTGGAAGACTTCCTTCTTAGTAAGCTTGCGCACATGCAGATTATAGCGCTTCTCAATCATCATCGCTATCTTGGCGTACTTCTCCGGTATGGTATCAGGTACCATGATCTTGAACTCCACATACTTGTTATCTACCTCAAAACCCTCCAGGGCCTCTATGTGCTCCGGATAATAAGGGTAATTGTAGATGGTAGGCATAGTACCCAGCTGATCGAAACCCCAGGTAAGCATTCCCTCAGGGTCCATATCGGTAAATCCAAGCGGACCTACCATATCCTCCATACCTTTCTCTTTACCATACTTTTCCACAGCATCCAAGAGAGCCTTCGAAACCTCACGGTCGTCAATGAAGTCAATCCATCCGAATCGGACGGATTTCTTTCCCCACTTATTGTTTGCCTTATGGTTGATGATAGCAGCAACGCGACCTGCCAGCTTTCCATCCTTATAGGCAAGATAATACTCTGCCTCGCAGAACTCGAACGCAGCGTTCTTATCCTTGCTCAGGGTATTCATTTCGTCGCTGAAAAGATTAGGCACATCGTATTCGTTGCCTTCGTAGAGGTCGTAGTGGAAGTCGATGAACGTCTTCAAATCCTTCTTGCTTTCGACCTTTTTAATTTCTATTAATGACATGATTTCAAACTAGTTTGCAATATTATAGGATGCAAAAATAGCAATATTTCGCCAAACGACCAAATATTGCTATCTTTATTTTCAGTTTTTTAGGGGTTCAAGAATGATTACGAGCCACAAAGTGGCTTATATCACCCGATTAGTGATGGTTTTGGCGGAATCATCTTATAGGATTAGAACTTGATTTTTCAGGAAATCAGCTTATTTTTTCTCCGTTATCATCAGCACATGGCTTTCGTCGCTCAATGTGGTGGCGAAAATATAGGTTTCACCACCATCCTTCAACTTCAATCGCTTGCGCAATTCTGCCACGGAAAGGGGGAAATTGCGGGTGGCGATGTTCGCCTTGGTGATTCCTGACAGATAACGCTTCAACTCCTTTTTATTAAAGGAGGATACGGCGATGATGCGGAAACTTCTGCCCGGGAAGGCGGCGATAGGCTCACGGCTCACGAAAAGATGACTGTTCTTGGAAAGCATCCTTGCATCATAGCGCCCGGAAAGAACGCCAAAACAGCCGGCTTTCATCAACGAGGCATTCGGCTCGTAGAGATACAGCATCTCTTCAAGGGTGGATGGGGCTATCTTCACCTGAGAAGACTCCATATCCAACTCATCGCAGACGAAGGATTGCGCATCGTTGATACAATAAATGCGGAGATTTTCGCCCATATTTCGTGCTGACAGCACTAAAAGAAGCTCCTTGCACTCATTGTTCACGGAGATGATATGAACCTCTCTTACGTGGCTTAATTCGCTTATGGCACGGTGCCAGTCGAGCATCGGAGAGAGTTTGATGATGACGTAATCAGCCTTCGAAAGCATTTCTTCCTGCAAAACGGTAACATCGGGCGTGCAATCCTTCAAGGATACCACCTTGTTGCCTGCATCGTCTCTACGAGCGGGATCTATGAAGATTATCTTAAGACCAAGGTTGGTCTTAAGTAATGACCGAGGTTGGTCATAAGTGATGCCTAAAGAATCATCATCTGATGCTGCATCTTTTTTCTTTGGATGAAAAGAATGAAGCACTTCTATTCCATCCCCATTCTTCACGATGGCGTTCTTCAATCCCAAGCGCCCGAAGTTCTCCTTTGCCGCCTCGCAGAGATGAGCCTGACGCTCCACATACATCGACTTCACTCCCAATCGGGCTGCGATATAAGAGAAATCTACTCCAAATCCACCTGTCAGGTCAACAAACTCTATTTCATTTTCAGCCTTCATCTCGGTTCCAGATGAAGAAGCCGGCAAGCCGAGCAACCTCGCAGCCAGTTCTGCCTTGTAAAGCGCTGTAGATTCAGAGGAGCATTGCTCCATAGAAATATGAGGAGGATAGATGATGCCTTCGAGACTTGCCCAACGAGGCAACTTGACACGAGCCATCTTTCGCCCGCGAATCTGATCGAGAGCGAAAGGCATATCTACTTCCGGATACTTGCTTCCGAGAAAAGCCAGCTGGCGGACGTCATCATCCTGGTACTGGCGAATAAAGTCTTGAGTAGCTTGGTTCATCATTTATGCTCTTTTTATATCTTTATAGAATAATACTTTATTTATTACTAGTTACTGGATTCTGCAGCTCTATCACGACATAAGGATTATTGCCTAACTATGGCAATAAATTGCCCTCCTAAAGGGCAAAAAGATGCCATAGGGAAGCAATAAATGAAAAGAAGCTTCATTCAAAACGGGATGTAGCCTTACTGCCAAATAATGCACTCCTAAACCTTCAGGATGCTTCCGTCGTAAAAAGCCTACTCTCGTTTTCACTCTTCACTCTTCACCATTTAGCCTGAAACCCCGATAAACACAGGGGATTCGAGAGGTGAAGAGTGGCGCTGACCCTTCACCACTCTTCACCACTCTTCACCTATCCCTATAAAAAGGTGAAGGGTGGGTGAAGAGTCACTTCAACTCTTCACCCACCCAACTACCTATCCTTCAGCCGCTTACACTCAAAAGGTGAAGAGTGAAGGGTTTTTGAGAAAATTCTCTCGCATCCGTAAAGATGCAGAGAGAAAATTCCTGTGTCTCAAGAGAAACGGTGGATTAGTCAGCCAACTTAGCCTTCAAGAACTCACGGTTCAAGCGGGCGATGTTAGCGATAGACTCGTTCTTAGGACAAACAGCCTCGCAAGCACGAGTGTTTGTACAGTTACCGAATCCAAGCTCATCCATGCGTGCAATCATCTTCTTAGCACGGGTAGCAGCCTCTACACGACCCTGTGGGAGAAGTGCCAACTGGCTTACCTTTGAGCTGACGAAGAGCATGGCAGAACCATTCTTACATGCTGCAACACAAGCACCGCAACCGATACATGTAGCGCAATCCATTGCCTCGTCTGCATTCTCCTTAGGAATCAGGATAGCGTTGGCATCCTGAGCCTGACCTGTACGGATGCTGGTGTAACCACCTGCCTGGATGATCTTGTCGAATGCTGAACGGTCAACCATACAGTCCTTGATGATAGGGAAACCAGCAGAACGCCAAGGCTCAACGGTGATAACGTCACCATCGTTGAAACGACGCATGTAGAGCTGACATGTTGTAGCACCACGCTCAGTCTTACCATGAGGTGTACCATTAATATAGAGAGAGCACATACCGCAGATACCCTCGCGGCAGTCGTGGTCGAAGACGAAAGGCTCCTGACCTGACTCGATGAGCTCCTCGTTCAAGATGTCGAGCATCTCGAGGAATGAAGTATCATCTGGGATGTTCTTCATCTCGTGTGTATCGAAGTGACCCTGTGCTGTAGGACCGTCCTGCTTCCAATACTTAACTGTGAAACTTATATTTCTTGCCATTGTCTTGTTCGCTTTTTAATTCTTGTAATTTCTTGTCTGTACCTTAATTGCCTCATACTCGAGAGGTTCCTTGTTGAGCACTGGAGCAGTTGTATCGTTGCCCTGATACTCCCAGCAACCTACGTAGAAGAAGTTTGCATCATCACGCTTAGCCTCGCCTTCCTCTGTCTGGTACTCCTCACGGAAGTGACCACCACAGCTCTCGTTGCGGTGCAATGCGTCGTAAGCGATCAACTCGCCCATCAAGATGAAGTCACGCAAGTGGATAGCCTTATCCAACTCTACGTTCAAGCCTTCCTTCTTGCCAGGGATGAAGAGGTTCTTGTTGAATTCCTCGCGGAGAGCCTTCATCTTCTTCAAGCCTTCCTCAAGACCTTCCTTGGTACGACCCATACCTACGTGCTCCCAAAGGATGTGACCCAACTCCTTGTGGATAGAATCTACAGAGCGCTTGCCCTGGATACCCATCAGGCGGTCGATTTCCTTCTGAACACCTGCCTCTGCCTCTGCGAACTCTGGGAGATCGGTAGAGAGCTTAGGCCACAATGCCTGGTCGGCCAAGTAGTTCTGGATGGTGTATGGCAATACGAAGTAACCGTCAGCCAAACCCTGCATCAAAGCAGATGCACCAAGACGGTTAGCACCGTGGTCAGAGAAGTTACACTCACCAATAGCGAAGAGACCTGGGATAGTGGTCATCAACTCGTAGTCAACCCAGATACCACCCATTGTATAGTGGATAGCAGGGAAGATCATCATTGGGTTGTAGTACTTCACGCCGTTAATCTCGTTAGCCAACTCACCTGGGTTAACGTCGGTAATCTCCTCATACATATCGAAGAGGTTGCCATAACGCTGCAGGATAACGTCAATACCGAGACGGTTGATAGACTCAGAGAAGTCGAGGAATACGGCAAGACCTGTGTTGTTGACACCGAAGCCCTTGTCGCAACGCTCCTTAGCTGCACGAGAAGCCACGTCACGAGGAACCAGGTTACCGAATGCTGGGTAACGGCGCTCCAAGTAGTAGTCGCGGTCTTCCTCAGGAATATCAGAACCCTTCTTTGTACCAGCCTGCAATGCCTTGGCATCCTCAATCTTCTTAGGAACCCAGATACGACCATCGTTACGGAGTGACTCTGACATCAAAGTCAACTTACTCTGGTTTGTACCGTGAACAGGGATACATGTAGGGTGAATCTGAACGTAAGATGGGTTAGCGAAGTCAGCACCCTTGCGGTAGCACTGGATAGCTGCTGTACAGTTACAACCCATAGCGTTTGTAGAAAGGAAGTAAGCGTTACCATAACCACCGGTAGCGATAACTACGGCGTTGGCAGAGAAACGCTCCAACTTACCTGTTATCAGATTCTTGGCGATGATACCACGAGCGTGACCATCAACGATAACAATATCCTCCATCTCGTAACGGGTGAAGAGCTTAACCTTACCTGCCTCAACCATGCGGCTCAAAGAAGAGTAAGCACCGAGGAGGAGCTGCTGACCTGTCTGACCCTTAGCATAGAATGTACGAGATACCTGAGCACCACCGAAAGAACGGTTAGCCAGCATACCACCGTACTCACGAGCGAAAGGAACGCCCTGAGCTACGCACTGGTCGATGATGTCGTTGCTCACCTCAGCCAAACGGTAAACGTTAGCCTCACGAGCACGGTAGTCACCACCCTTTACTGTATCGTAGAACAGACGGTAAACAGAGTCACCATCATTCTGATAATTCTTAGCTGCATTGATACCACCCTGTGCTGCGATAGAGTGAGCACGACGTGGAGAGTCCTGGATGCAGAAGTTCAAGATGTTGAAGCCCATCTCGCCGAGAGAAGCAGCAGCAGAAGCACCTGCCAAACCTGTACCTACGACGATAACGTCGAGCTTTAACTTATTCTTTGGGTTAACCAAACGCTGGTGAGCCTTATAGTTGGTCCATTTCTCAGCAACTGGTCCTTCAGGTATTCTAGAATTTAATGTTTTTGCCATAATCTTTTTTAATACTTAAATGATTACACGAATTATGCGCAGCACAAAGATGGAGCGCAACCGAAAGCGAATGCCAATACAACTACGATGAAGAGGAGAAGCAGGATGGTAGAGTAAATCATACCAATCATCTTCCAACGGCAGAACCAAGTCTTACCGCTCCAACCGAGAGTCTGAATAGCACTCCAGAAACCGTGAGTGAGGTGGAACCAAAGAGCTACCAACCAGATGATGTAGAGAACTACGAACACTGGGTTAGCGAAGGTGTCCTGAATGAATGCGAAGCCATCTGATGGGCAGTGGCCGAAGCTTGTACCCAAAAGTTCAGCAAACATCATGTTGTACCAGAAATTGAAGAGGTGAAGCAACAAACCGAGAACGATGATGATACCGAGCACCAACATGTTCTGGCTAGCCCACTCTACCTTCTCTGGCTTTGCGGTTACCTCGTAACGCTGGTTACCGCGAGCACGACGGTTCTGTGCTGTCAGGATGAAAGCGTAAACGATGTGACAAACTGCCAAAGCTGCCAAACCTAATGTTGCAACTACGGCGTACCAGTTAGCACCCAACAACTCGCAGATTGTGTTGTAAGCTTCTCCAGAGAAAAGCGCAACCACATTCATACAACCGTGGAATGTCAAGAATAGAATAAGTGCGATACCAGTTACTGACATCACTACCTTTCTACCAATAGATGAATTGATTAACCACATAAATGATTGAATTTTAATTATTTAACTGTTTGAAACTAATTTATTATTTCCTTCATCTCGTACTTGCAATACCATTTTCAAGGCATTCTGCAATCCTCATTTATAGGTATATTTTCGCAAGTCTGCTGCAAAATTACTATATTTTAATGATTTATCAAAGTATTTTTGCTAAAATTTCAATTAAATTTCTTACTTTTGCCGAAAATTAGATAAAATATAGATTAGAAACAGAGATTATGAACTTCAATTATGACGTACTCGTTATCGGTGGAGGGCACGCCGGATGCGAGGCAGCAGCTGCCTCGGCAAACATGGGCGCCACGGACAGATACTTGATCTTGCCGCAGCTCTCGCCGAAGGCCACGGGCAGGGTGTTCAGCAGGGCCAGCTCCTGAA